>Ga0247757_10000789_pt1 | contig 24486 bp, 19 predicted proteins | sample UWRJL126311R4_FD_180929 | JGI IMG/M metagenome (GOLD analysis project Ga0247757, IMG submission 180929) | Plant litter microbial communities from Arlington Agricultural Research Station in Wisconsin, United States - UWRJ-L126-311R-4 | ecosystem: Environmental > Terrestrial > Plant litter >...
GGCGGTGAAGCCCAGCGCGCTGTGGATCTTGGGGAGCGAGGTGATGACGATCGAGACGTCGAGGATCAGCATCAGCTGGCACGTGAGGATCAGGGCCAGGACGATGCCGGTGTGGCTGAGGCGGCGGGGGCGGCCGCCGCCGCTCGGCCGGTCGGTGCGGCGGGCGCGCAGCCGGCGGCGGGTTGGAGTGGGTCGGGTGAGGGTGGCGGGCATGGGGAGGGCATCCCTTCGGGCAGGTGTGGCAGAAGCGCTAAAGTGGAGAGGTCCTCCACAAGAGGATGCGGAGACGGTCTCCGCTTATCTGGCAATATAGCGGAGACACTCTCCGCTTTTCAAGCTCGTCCCGAGAAGATGTCCACGACCGACGCCATCCCCAACGCCACCGGCCTCTCCCAGCGCCCCAAGCGCGCGGACGCCCAGCGCAACTACGACAAGCTCGTGGCCGCGGCGCGCGAGGCGTTCACCGAGGACGGCGAGGCGGCCAAGCTCGACGACATCGCCAAGCGCGCCGGCGTCGGGCCGGGCACGCTCTACCGCAACTTCCCGACGCGCCAGCACCTGCTCGTCGCGGTGTACGTCGACGAGGTCGAGGGCATCGCCCGGGCGGCCGACGATCTGGCCGACCTCGACCCGTGGGCCGCGTTGCGCCAGTGGACGCGGCTGTTCGTCGACTACATCACGACGAAGCGCGCGATCGGCGCGGCCCTCCTCACCTACATGGACCGCGACGACGAGATCTTCAAGTCCTGCCGCGGCGCGGTGTTCGGCGCCGGCGACGTGCTGATCGAGCGTGCCCAGGCCGCGGGCGACGTGCGTCCCGACGTGACCTTCTCCGACCTCGCCCCGCTCCTCAGCGGGATCGCCGGCATGCCGAACGCCGACGCGGCGATGATCGACCGCAGCCTCGACCTCGTGCTCGACGCGCTGCGCTACCGCCCCCCGGCCGCCTGACCGGCCGCCGAGGGTCACCTTGTTCCGCCATGCGGGGACAAAGGTGACCCTCGGCGATCGAATCACGGCAGGACAGAGCGAGGGATCAGTGGCCGTCGTGCGCCGCGAGCTCGCGCATGCGGCGGTACTCCTCGGGCGTGACGGGGCGGCCACGCACCGTCGACAGCTCGGGATCCCCGTCGAGGTAGCGGTCCTCGCCCCGCCGCCACACGGCCAGGTACCGGTAGAACGGGATCACCGGGTGCAGGTGATGGACGAGGTGGTAGTTCTGGTAGAGCAGGAGCGGCGTGATCAGCCATTCCAGGCCGATCCGGTTGCGCGTCGTCTTGAAGCGGTCCTCGCTCGGCGTGAGGTGCAGGCCCTTGTGCGGCAGGTAGTCGAAGGCCCAGGCCAGGTAGACCACGGCGATCCGCGCGGGCAGGACCAGCAGCACGAGCAGCGCGACGAGGTTGCCGGTGAGGATCGACGCCACCACGACCGCCAGGAACGCGCCCATCGCCCCCGCCTGCTCGCGCAGCTCGGCGGCCGGCCGGCGGCCGCGGTGCGGGAGGTAGAAGACGATGTACTGCAGGTCGATCGTCAGCCAGCGCGGCAGCCGCTGCCAGGGTGGGCCGGCCATCGTGTAGTGATCGGGGTCGCGCCCGTCGTCGTGGTTGGTGAACCGGTGGTGCTGCATGTGCACGAAGCGGAACACCGGAAACGACGAGTGGGCGGAGAACAGGGGCATCGCCAGCCGCCCGATCCACAGGTTGAGCCCGCCGCGCTCGGCGGCCGCGTGGTGCGCGGCCTCGTGCGCGACGGTGAAGAGGAGGTAGGCCGCCAGCGCGTTGAGCAGGGTGGAGATCCACCACGGCCACTGGCCCGTCAACCACAGCGCGGAGGAGCCGGCCCACAGCCCGATGGCGAACGCGAGCAGCGCGACCGTCGGCCAGGCGACGTGGGGCCGCGGCTCCTGCGGATCGGGAATCCTCATAACGGTGTTATCGGACACTGGCGCAGACCATAACATCGTTATAAGCTGGCGGCAAGATGCCCGTCGACCCCGCCGCCGCCGACCTCCCCACGCGCCTCGTCGCCGCGACGATCCGGCTCCTGGGCGAGGAGGGACCGGACGCCGTGCGCGCCCGCGAGGTGACGACCGCCGTCGGCACCTCGACGATGGCCGTCTACCAGCACTTCGGCGGCATGCCCGGCCTGCTGCGCGCCGCCGCGGACGAGGGCTTCCGCCGCCTGGACCGGCGCTTCGCCGAGACCCCCCGCAGCGGCGACGCCGTCACCGACGCCTACCGCCTGGCCCTCGTGCACCGGACGGTCGCGCTGGAGAACCCCCACCTCTACGACCTCATGTTCGGCCTGCCCAACCCGGGCCGGCGGCGGGACGGCGCGGCCGACGACGCGCCGCGTCCCGGCTTCGAGGCCGCCTACGGCCAGCTCGCCGCGCTGGCGGTCGACCTCGTCGCGTCCGGTCGAGTGCGCCCGGACGATCCCGACGTGATCGCCGCCCAGCTGTGGAGCTTCGCCCACGGGTACATCACGCTCGAGCTGGCCGGCCACATGGCGCGCTTCGCGGACCCGGTCGAGCAGGTGCTGCTCCCCCTCGGCGCCAACGTGATGACCGGCCTGGGCGACGAGCGCGACCGGGCCGTGGCCTCGATCACCGCCGCACGCGCCTAGGGGGAGATCGCCAGGAACACGAACGCCGCGAACAGCACGAGGTGGACGCCCGCCTGCTGCAGCGTGGCCCGCCCCGGCACCACGGTGAGGATGCCGACCATCACCGTGATCGCCAGCAGCACCATCTGGGTGGGGCCGAGCCCGAGGACCAGCGGTCCGTCCAGCCAGATCGACGCGACCGCGATGGCCGGGATGGTCAGGCCGATGCTGGCCATCGCCGAGCCCAGCGACAGGTTGAGGCTCGTCTGCACCCGCCCGCGGCGGGCCGCCCGCACGGCGGCGAGCGTCTCGGGCAGCAGCACGAGCAGTGCGATGACCACGCCGACCGCCGACTGCGGCGCGCCGGCCGCCGCCACGCCGTCCTCGATCGCGGGCGACTCGATCTTCGCCAGCCCGACCACGGCGACGAGGGAGACGACCAGCAGCCCGAGGCTCCACCCGGCGGAGCGGTTGGACGGCGGCGGCGCGTGCGCCTCCGGGTCCGCCGCGGCCGGGTCGTCGTCCGCGGGCAGGAAGTAGTCGCGGTGGCGCACGGTCTGCATGAGGACGAACAGGCCGTACAGCGCGAGCGCGGCGATCGCCGCGAAGGCGAGCTGCGCCCCGGAGAACTCCGGCCCCGGCCGGCCCGTCGTGAAGCGGGGCAGCACCAGCGTCAGGGTGGCCAGGGTGGCGACGGTCGCCAGCGCCGCGCCGGTGCCCTCGGCGTTGAACGTGGCGACGCGGTCGCGGAACGCGGCGACGAGCAGCGAGACGCCCAGGATGCCGTTGACGGTGATCATCGCGGCGGCGAACACGGTGTCCCGCGCCAGCGACGCCGTCTCCTTGCCCCCGGAGATCATGAGCGTGACGATCAGCGCCACCTCGATGATCGTCACCGCGACCGCGAGCACGAGCGAGCCGAACGGCTCCCCCACGCGGTGGGCGACGACCTCGGCGTGGTGCACCGCGGCCAGGACGCCCGCGGCGAGGAACACGCCGACGACCACGACCATGGCGGTCTTGGGCTTGTCGCCCCAGGTCAGGGACAGGACGGCGAGCGCGAGCAGGGGCGCGGCCGTCGTCCACTGGATCGACCGGACCCGCGTCACGCGATCGCCCCGGCCGCGCCCAGCGCGGCGACGAGGGTGCCGAGCAGGAGGTCCCGCAGCGCGTCGACGTCGAGGTCGCGGTGCTCCAGCCAGTGCAGGCAGGCGCCGTCCATGAACCACAGCCACCCGTGGACGGCGGTGCGCGTCGCGGGTTCCTCCACGCCGAGCCCGGCGATGATGCGGGCCGCCGTCTCGTTGCGCACGCCCTCCACGAGCACGCGCACCTCGGGGATCGATCCGGCGCTCTGCAGCAGCTTGCGGTACCCGTCGCCGTGGGCGTCGACCCACGCGAGGTAGGCACCGACGGAGGCGGAGAGCGCCTCCAGCGGCGGCGCGTCGGGATCGGGCTCCACGGCGGCGCGCAGCTCCTCCACGCCCTGCCCGAGGGTGGCCACGAAGTAGTCGAGCTTGCTGGGGAAGTAGTGGTAGAGCAGGGCCTTGGAGATGCCCGCCTCGCGGGCGATCTGCGCCATCGAGACCTCGTCGAACGCATGGCGGGTGAACAGGTCCTCGCCCAGCTCGATCAGGCGCCGGCGCCGCTCGTCGTTGTCCAGCCGCGTGTACGCCTTCGCCATCCCCGCAGTGTAGCCATCGTTGCTGACCGCTGGTCGACAGCTCTTGACCGACGGTCAGCAGTCCGCTACGGTGACGCTCCTGACCGACGGTCAACAGAGAGGGAGGACGTTTGCGATGAGCACCACCACCGAACACCCCGGACCAGATCTCGAGGCGCGGCTCGCCGACCTCGACGCCCGTCTGCGGACCGTCGAGGCGCGGACCGAGACGCGCGCGGCGACGCGGGCCGCACAGGCCGCCCGCGCCGGCGCGTTCCCCGCCCCGGCGACCCAGCGCACGCCGAAGCGCGCCCCGGAGCCCACGCCGGCCCGCGGCCGGGAGCCCACGCCGTCCGCCCCACCCGCGCCGCGCCCCGCCCCGAAGCCGGCCCGACCCCCGGTCGACCTGGAGCGCCTGCTCGGCGGCCAGGTCCTGGCCTGGGTGGGCGCGGTCGCCGTGCTCGCCGGCCTCGTGCTGCTGTTCGCGCTCGGCGTCTCGGAGGGCTGGATCGACCCGGGCGCCCGCGTGCTGCTCGGCGCCGGCCTCTCCGCCCTGCTCGTCGGCGCCGGCGCGTGGCTGCACGAGCGGCGCGGCCGGACCCACGCCGCCCAGGCCGCCGCGGCCGCCGGCAGCGGCGGGCTGTTCCTCGCGGTCACCGTGGCCAGCCGCGGCTACGACCTCGTCGCGCCGGAGCTGGGGCTGATCCTCGCCGCCGCCGTCGCCCTCCTCACCGCCGTGCTGGCGATCCGCTGGAACTCCCAGGTCGTCGGGGCGCTCGGCGTGGCCGGCGCGCTGCTCGCCCCCGTGCTCGCCGACGTGCCGTTCGGCGGCGCGACCGCCCTCTTCGTGCTCGTCGCCGCCGCGGCCGCGACGTTCGTCGTCCTCTACGAGCGGTGGACGTGGCTGTCCTTCGCCGTGATCGTGCTGCCCGCCGTCCAGTGGGCGCCCGCCCTGCTCACCGACGGCTGGTCCGTCCCCGGCACCGTCGCGGTGCTCGCCGGGTTCGGCGTCGTCGGCGCCGCCGCCGCGCTCGGGGTGGAGCTGCGCACGCGGACGTTGCAGGTCCGTACGCCTGCCGCCTACCTGCTCGGCCTCAACGCGATCCTCCTGGCCCTCGTCGGGGCCCTCGCGCTCGCCGACGTCGCCGGCCGGGATGCCGCCGCGCTGTGGCTGCTCGGCCTTGCCGGCGCCCACGCGGCGGCCGGCTTCGCGGTGCGCGGCCGGGCCCGGGAGCTCGCGCTGCTCGCGTACGCGCTCGCCACCCTGGTGGCGAACGTCGCCCTCTCGGTCGCGGATCTGGACGACACGGTCCGCACCGTCGTGTGGGCCGGATCTGCCGTGGGGATCGCCGGGCTGACCCGGCTGCGCCGGACGCTGCCCGACGCCCTGGTGGCCTGTGGCCTGGGCGGCCAGCTCGCGCTCGCCACGATGTCCACGCTCCTGGAGGTGCGGCAGGACGGGCCGGAGAGCGCCGGCCTCGTCGTCGCCCTCGGCGCGCTCGCCGCGGGCTGCCTGATCTCCGGCCGGCTCACCGGCGAGCACCGCGCGTGGCGGCTCGCACTCGACGGTGCCGGCCTGGTCGCCGTGGCCGTGCTCGGCGCCGTCGCGACCGACGGCGTCGCCCTCACCCTGACCTGGGCGGCCCTCGCCGCGGGCCTCGGCACGCTGGCCCGGCAGACCCACGACCGCCTCACCGCCGGGGCGGCGCTCCTGTTCCTCGGCGGCGCGCTGGCCTGGTGCCTCACCGACCAGGCGCCGCTCACCGCCCTGCTCGACGGGGACCTCTCGCTCGGCCCCGCCGCCCTGGGCCTCGGCGCGGTGCTCGCCGCCGCCGGCGCGCTGCTGCGCCCCGGCGTCCTGCCCGCCCAGGAGCGCCGGCTCCTGGCCGCGGCGACGAGCGTCCTGGCGCTCTACCTCGCCTCGCTCGTGGTCGTCGCGGTGGCGCCCGCCGCCCCGGTCGCGGACCCCTCCCCGTTCTCCACCGGTGACGACCTGCGGGTCGGCAACGCCGCGCAGCTCGCCCTCAGCGCGCTGTGGGCGCTGGTCGGGGTCGGCGCGCTCGTCGTCGGCCTGCGCCTGCACCGCCGCCCGGTGCGCCTCGCGGCGCTGGCCCTGCTCGGCGTCACCGTCGCCAAGGTGTTCCTGTTCGACCTGTCGACGCTGACGTCCCTGGCCCGCGTCGGCTCGTTCCTGGGCCTCGGCGTCCTGCTGCTGCTCGGCGCGTTCGCCTACCAGCGGCTGCGGCCCGAGCCGATCGAGGGGGCCGAGGCGGGCTAGACGAGGTCCGCCGCGGGGCGGCGGTACAGCGCGGGCGACGGGATGCCGATCACGTCGCCCGCGAAGCGCTTGGTCGTGCCGTAGACGACCCACGTGGTGTCGATCTCGCCGATCTCCAGGTCGAGGCGCAGCACGTCGGAGTGGCGCTCGTAGTGCTCGAGGTGGGTGAGGCCGGCGTCGAACTCCCCACGCAGCAGCGCTTCGGCGACCAGGGGCTTGGAGATCTGCGGGACGATCTCCTCCCACTGCGTCAGGTCGACGTAGCCCTCGGTCGCCTCGACGATGCCGAGCGATCGGGGGTGCTCGACGTCACGCCGGCTGAGCACGGCCAGCGCCTTCGTCGGGTAGATGAAGGTGTCGACGACGAAGATCTCGCTCCAGTGCTTCTCCGTGATCTTGTGCACCTCGGGATGCGCGCTGCACTGGACGAGGAAGGCGTCGTCCCGGCCGCGGATCCGCTCGAGCCCGTCGTAGAAGTCGGTGATGAGGTCCAGCTCCACGTGCTCGATGCCCTGGAAGCGCGCGTACTCGGTCACCGCGCGCTCGTGGCAGGTGCCCTCGGGCCCGAGGGTGACGAACGTGACCTTCTCCGGATGCGCGTCGCTCGCCGTCACAAGACACGTGAGCGTATCTCGGCAGGGGCCCGCGGTCAATCGCGGCGCCGGCCGCGACCGGCGAGGAACGCCGCCTCGGCCTGGCCGAGCGCGGTCGCCGGAGGGTCGCCGTGCAGGTACTCCGCGGCGATGGCGCCCCAGTCCGCGCCGGCCCGCAGCTGCTCGAGCACGACGGCGACGATGCCGTGCATCCGCCGGATCAGCAGCGCCTCGGGCGGCACCGTGAACTGGTTGACCTGGTCCTTGATCTCGGCCCGGCGGGCGCTGTCCGGGCGCGGTCGGTCGGCGCGATCGGCCCGCTCGCGCCGGGCGTCGTCGGGCGAGAAGCGGCGCTCGCCGGGCACCGCGTACCACCGCACGGCGCCGCGCATGAGTCGCAGTGCCCACTCGGCGTCGACCGCGTCGGCCCGCTCGGGCGGCACGTAGCCGCCGGCGACGAGGGCGGCCTTCAGGCCCGCCGCGTCCTTGTCGCGCACCGTCCGGGCGATGGCCCGCTCACCGTCGAGGTGGGCGGCGCTCACGTCGCGCAGCAGCCCGAAGTCCAGGAAGCAGACGCGGCCGTCCGGGCCCAGCAGGTAGTTGCCGGGATGGGGATCGCCGAGCGCGATGCCGTCGCGGTAGAGCAGGCCGAAGAAGAAGCGGAAGACGATCTCGCCGTAGCGGTCGCGCGTGGCCTCGTCCTCCCGGCGCACGGCCTCGAAGCGCTCGCCCTCGACGTACTCCGACACCAGCACCCGCCGGGTCGACAGGTCGGTGTGGACGCGCGGGATCCGCACGAAGGGGTGGCCGCGCATGAGCCGCTCGATGCGCCGGTGGTTCTGCGCCTCGAGCTCGTAGTCCAGCTCCTCGCCGATCCGCTCGCGCAGCTCCCCGGCCAGCGCCCGCCCGTCGAGCCCCGGCGCGAGCCGCTTGACCAGCGGCAGCAGGAGCATCGCGTTGCGCAGGTCCGTCTCGACCGCCTCGGCCACGCCCGGGTACTGGATCTTCACGACGACGTCGTCGCCGTCGAGCGTGGTCGCCCGGTGGACCTGTCCGATGGACGCCGCGGCGAAGGCCCGTTCGTCGAAGTCTGAGAACACGCGCTTCAGCGGCCCGCCCAGCTCCTTGGCCATGAGCTTCTCGAGGTCGGCGAACGGCACCGGCGGGACGTCGTCGCGCAGGGCGGCGAGCTTGCGCCGCAGCTCGTCCTGCTCCTCCTCGGGGAGCCCGTCGAGCTCGACCATCGAGATCATCTGCCCGACCTTCATCGCCGCGCCGCGCATCTGCCCGAGCTGGTCCACCAGCTGGTTGACCAGCGCGGCGGTGCGCTCGCTCTGCGCGGCCTCGGCCCGCTCCGGCGTGCGGACGCGGTTGGCCGCCCGCATCCCGGCCCAGCGCAGCCCCTGCCCGGCGGCCAGCCCGCCGACGCGCGCCGTCCGCGCGATCCGCCCGGTGGGGAGCTTCCCCGCCTCGGGCGGCGGATCGTCAGGCTCGGCGCTCACCGAGCGAGCCTAGCGAGGCGGGGTCCTCGGGCCGCTCCGAGGCGGCTTCGGTGTCGCCAGGTGGTTGCCACGCAACCACCGGGCGACACTCACCGGGCGGGCGGGGCTATGCGTCGCGCGCGGAGACCGAGCGCTCGTTCGCCGCCGCACCCGCCGTCCCGTCCCCCGCCAGGAACGGCTGGAGCACGCGGCTCGACAACAGGCCGAGGCAGCCGAGGTTGGCGAAGCCGGGGCCCTGGCTGAGGGCGGCGAGGCCGGGGATGTGCAGGCGGGGACGCAGCCCCTCCAGCGCGAGCGAGCGATCCATCCGCACCTCGGTGCCCGACGGCGTGTCCCACAGGTCGCCCGCGTCCCGCTCGATGGCGGCGCGCACGTCCGGCGGGAAGAGCCCGCGCAGCTGCTCGAGCAGGTCGAACCCGGTGCAGTTGATGACGTAGTCGAAGCGGTCGCTGCCCGGCCCCTCGGCGGAGGCGTAGTCGACGCACACGCCGCGGCCGTCGCCCTCCGCCGCGACCCGCACGACGCGCCCGGTCACGAAGCGGCAGTGGTCGTCGTAGGCGATCGCGGCCAGGCCGGGCGGGCCGAAGACGCCGCGGTCGCAGCTGCGGACGAACCCGCGCCGGGACTCCAGGTCCAGCGAGGTCCAGCTCACGACGTCGGGGTCGGAGAAGACGCGGTTCTCCAGGAAGCTCTCGCCCCGGCTCAGCGGCAGCGTCGGCGTGTACACCGTGAGCCGCGCCGCGGGCCGGAACCCGCGCAGGAACGCGACGGCGCTGAGCGCGCTCTCCCCGCCCCCGACGATGCCGATCTCGGTGGCCTGGTCGGCGGGGATGCGCAGCAGGTCGCCGCGCTTGCTGTCGCAGTGGAACATGCGCGGCGCGGCGCTCGGGTCGTGCGGCAGGTGGTGGTGCACGCCGGGGCCCGTGAGCATCAGGGCGCCGCCCGCGTAGCGCCGCGACCCGGCGGCCTGCGCCACGTCGACCGCCCAGCCGTCGCCGTCGCCGCCCAGCGAGACCTGCTCCACGCGGCCGTGGACGTGGGTGATGCCGTGCGTCGCGTGGGCCATGACCCAGGCCAGGTACGCCCCGTAGTCCTTGTGGCGGATGGACGGCGACTCGGCGTTGATCCAGCGCGCGAAGCCGCCCTGCCCCACGAGGTAGTGCTGCCAGGAGAACGCCATCAGCGCACGGTCGATCTCGTGGCCGACGTCCCCGAACGTCTTGGCGCTCTCGTAGGGGAAGCCGACGTCCTTGATCGGCGTGATCGCCAGCGGCTCGTCCCCCGAGGTCATGCCGTTCAACCCGCGCCACGACGCGGCGTGCTCGTTGGCCTCGACGATCGTCATGGAGATGGAGGCGAGGCCCAGCTCGTTGATCACGTGGACCTTCGCCGCGGTCGCGGCGGCCTTGGCGCCGGCGCCGACGACGATCAGGTCCGCGCGGGACGGGTCGCTCATGAGGGGCTCCTCTCTCCCGCCAGCGCGCGGCCGCGGGGGGTCCGGCCCCGCACGACGGCGAGGGCCTGGCGGTCGGGGACGAAGGCGATCGAGCTGCGGGCGACGCGCTCGGAGCCGCCGCCGGCGGCGCGCAGGTCGACCTCCGCGAGCACGTTGCGCAGCACCCGCTTCATCTCCTGCGTGGCGAAGCTGGCGGCCAGGCAGCGACGCACGCCCCCGCCGAAGGGGATCCAGGTGTAGGTGCCGGGCGACCGGTCGAGGAAGCGCTCGGGCTGGAACGCGTACGGGTCGGGGTAGACGTCCTCCCGGCGGTGCATGAGGTACACGCACGGCGCGACCGTCGTGCCGGCCGGGACGAGGTGGCCGCCCAGCTCCATCGGGTCGAGCAGGCGGCGGACGACCACCGGCACCGGCGGGCACAGGCGCAGCGTCTCCTTCACCACGGCGTCCAGGTAGGCGTCGTCGTCGCCCGCGAGGATCTCCTCGCGCAGGCGGTCGAGCTTCTCCGGGTGGCGCATGAGCCGCTCGAACGCCCAGGCCAGCGACGTGGACGTCGGCCCGTCGGAGAGCAGCGTGATCAGCTCGTCGCTCAGGTCCTCGTCCGACAGCGGCTCGCCGTCCGGGTAGCGGGCCTGCGCGAGCAGCGCGACGATGTCGTCGCCATCCTCCGCGGTGCCGGCGGCGCGGCGGCGGCGCACCTCGTCGAGCACGGCCTCCTCGACGCGACCGCGCACCTGGCGGAAGCCGTGGTTGTGGGCGATCCAGCGCGGGCCGAGCACGGCCAGCACGCCGAGCCGCCGCGGGTTGTTGAGCCAGTCCGTCAGCTCGGTGAGCAGCGTGCGCAGCCGTTGCAGCTCCGGGCTGTCCACGTCGCCGAAGGTGACGCGCATCACCACGTCGAGCGTGATCGACTGCATCCGCGGCCACAGCTCGAACGGCTCCCCGACCGGCCAGCGCGCGACCTCCCGCTGCGTGACCTCGGTCATCATGTCCGCGTAGCCCTCCATCCGCTTGCCGTGGAACGGCGGGAGGATGAACCGGCGGCGGGTCATGTGCTCGGGCTCCTCCAGCAGCATCACCGAGCGGCGGCCGAGCAGCGGGCGCAGCACCGCGTTCGGCTCGCTGACGCCCATCCGGGCGGGCTCGGCGGTGAAGACGCGCTTGACGTCCTCGGGATCGGAGAGCACGACCCAGGTCCCCGCGTGGCTGATGCGGAGCGTGAAGGCGTCGCCGTGGTCGCGCTGGCAGCGATCCAGGAACGGCAGGGGGCTCCGGGTCCAGCGCCAGGCCTGCACGGCCCTGGGAAGACGCGGACCGGGAGGCAGCGCCGCACGCGCGTCGCCCCCCTCGATCGTCGCTTTTGCACCATTGACCGGCACCCGGCCGATGTTATAGTAAATCCTTGAACACAGAAAAAGGTCTGGGCACAGGAAACACTTGGGGATGTGGCCAGTCCGTGAATCGCCAGTAGGGGAGAGGTCCACTCAGAAACAGCTCGACCGCGCGCCACCCGGCGCGCCCGCGCAGCGCGCCCGGTTCCGCCGGGGCGCACCGCCGTCGCCGTCCACTTGCTCATGGCAGAGAACCTCTTCGACTACTTCGAGAACGCGTCGGCCCGCGAGGGCGTCCCGGCGTCCTGGGTGGCCCGCGCCCCGCGCCGCCCGCAGGCGGGCTTCGACCTCAAGCTCGTCTCCCGCTCCCCCGCGTGGCGGGAGGATCCGGTCGCGCTGGCCGAGCTGGAGCGCATCGAGGCCGAGCCGTGGGTCGGCGCGGTCCTGCGCGGTGACGCCAACGTCGACGTCCGGCTCGACGACGGCTGGATCGAGACCACCGGCGCCGCCCTCGAAGCGGGCGCCGCGGCCGAGGCCACGCTCTCGGACATCGCCCGCGGCCAGCGCTACTCCGTGCAGTTCTGGGACGCGAACGCGACGAAGGCGCTGCACGTCGGCCACCTGCGCAACCTCGGGATCGGCAACGCGCTGGCCGCCGCGCTGACCCAGGCCGGCGGGCTCGTCGAGCGCCGCAGCCTGATCTCCGACGCCGGCCGGAGCATGGGCGAGGCGATGGCGGGCGTGATGAAGAGCGGCCGCCACACCGGGTCGTTCTCCGACGGCGACGAGAAGAGCGACCACTTCGTGGGCATCTGCTACGCCGACTACGTCGCCGCCGCGGGGTCGATCACCGGCGGCGAGGAGGAGCGACCGGAGGACTCGCAGACCCGCGAGCTGACGATGCGCCACGACGACGCCGACGAGCTGCTCAAGCAGGTGCTCCGGGGCGATCGCGAGACGCTCGAGCTCTGGTACAAGACGCGCGCCTGGGTGATCGCCGGCCAGCGCAAGACCCTGGCCCGGCTCGGCATCGCGTTCGACCGCGTCTTCTTCGAGTCCGACTTCCTGGAGGACATCACCGAGCTGACCGCCGCGCGGCTCCAGGACGGGACGTTCACCCGCCGCGACGACGGAGTCGTCTACTACTCCACCGGCCTGGACGCCTTCCCCGAGTTCCCGCTCGTGCGGCCCGACGGCGTGCCCACGCAGCACATGCGCGCGCTGGCCTACTGGTTGGCCGCGCCCGACCTCGACGGCAACGTGTCGATGCAGGTCTGCGGCTCGGAGTGGGCCTCGCACGTGACCTGCCGCCGCCAGCTGATGGACGAGCTGCAGCCCGAGCGCACCAACGGGAACGGGATGCACCCGACCCACGACATCTTCAACGCGATGGTCGGCGACCAGAAGCGCGCGGTCAGCTCCAGCGACGGCGCGCTGCTGATCGACGACGTCGTGGACTGGCTCGACGGGCAGATCGAGGCCGACCCCGCGCTGCGCGACCTGCGCCGCGGCCACCCCGCGCCGGAGCGCATCGCCCCGCAGATCGCCCTCGGTTACTTCCTCCCGTACCCGGTCGCCAAGCCGATCGAGTTCGACGCGGGCGACCTGCTCCGCGAGCAGGACAGCGTCGGCTGGGACCTGGTGCGGGCGCGGGCCAGCCGCAGCCAGGGCGGGACGACCGGCGGCGGCAGCCCGGTCGAGGACCCGGAGTACCGCTTCGCCGTCGTGCAGTCCGAGCTGTATCGCGCGCACCTGCGGCTCTCGGTCGAGCGGCTCGACGTGAGCCAGCTGGCGCTGTACCTCAAGCACCTCTCGCAGTGGCACCTGGAGCGCGACCGGGGCGAGCACGTCGAGCGGGTCGTCCAGACCCTGCTGGACCGCAGCGCCCGGGGACTGGGGTTGGAGACCGCGCGATGAGCACCCTCCTCATCGACAACTACGACTCCTACACGTACAACGTCTTCCACCTGCTCGCGACCGCCTCCGGCGAGGAGCCGATCGTCGTCCACAACGACATGGTCTCCTGGCGCGCGCTCTCCCGCTGGGACTTCGACGCGATCGTGCTCTCCCCCGGCCCCGGCCGGCCGGAGCGCTGGCACGACTTCGGCGTCTGCTCCGACGTGCTGCGCTACAGCGAGATCCCCGTGCTCGGCGTGTGCCTGGGCCACCAGGGGCTGGGCCACGTCATGAGCGGGCTGGTCTCGACCGCGCCCGAGGCGATGCACGGCCGCAAGAGCCTCGTGCGCCACGACGGCGCCGGGCTGTTCGCGGGCGTCCCCCAGGACTTCGAGGTCGTGCGCTACCACTCGCTCGCCGTCACCGACCTGGGCGACGACGGCCGCGTGACCGCGTGGACCGAGGACGGCGTGGTGATGGGCATCGAGCACACGCGCCGTCCGCTGTGGGGCGTGCAGTTCCACCCCGAGTCGATCGCCAGCGAGCACGGCCTGGCCATCGTCGAGAACTTCTACGCGCTCGCGCGCGACCGCAAGCCGCCGAGCTCCCGCGGCGCGACCAAGCCGCGGCCGCTGCCCCGCCCGGAGCGCGCGACGTCCGCGGCGGCCGCCGTCGCCGCCCCGCCGTCGGGCCTGGAGGTGCGCGTGCGCTCCTTCGACGGGGAGCCGTCCACCGAGCTGCTGTTCGACCGGCTGTTCGGCCAGGAGGAGCACGCGTTCTGGCTCGACAGCGCGGACGCCCCGACGCGCCTGGCCCAGGCCTCCTACCTCGGCATGAGCGCGGGCGCCGACCGCTGCCGGCTGGAGTACGACGTGCAGGACGGCGCGGTCGCCGTCCACCGCGCCGGCGGGACGACCGTCGAGCCCGGCTCGATCTTCAGCGTGCTCGACCGGGAGCTGGCCGCCGTCGCCACGCCGCCCCCGCCCGGAGACGAGGGACCCGGCTTCGTGGGCGGCTTCGTCGGCTACCTGGGCTACGAGTGCAAGGCGGACTGCGGCTCGCCCAACGCGCACCGCTCCGACGTCCCCGACGCCGTCTTCCTGTTCGCCAACCGGGTGGTGGCCGTCGACCACGTGCGCCACCGCACGCACGTGGTCGCGCTGGCCCGCGGCGAGGATCGGGACGCCGAGCGCTGGCTCGACGCGGCCCAGGCCGCGGTCGAGGCGGCGCTGGCCACCGCGCCCGAGGACCTCCCGCCCGCGCCGGAGCTGTCCCCCGACCCGCCCGAGGCGCCGATCACGTTCCGGGCCGGGCGAGGCCGCGAGCAGTACCTCGCCGACATCGCCCGCTGCCACGCGGCGCTCGCCGCGGGGGAGTCCTACGAGGTGTGCCTGACCGACCAGATCTCGGTGGCCGCCGACCCCGACCCGTGGACGCTGTACCGCCTGCTGCGCCGCAGGAACCCGTCGCCGTTCTCGGCGTACCTGAAGCTCGGCGAGCTGGCGGTCGTGAGCTCGTCGCCCGAGCGGTTCATCTCCGTCGACCGCGACCGCCGGGTGGAGGCGCGGCCGATCAAGGGCACCACGCCCCGGGCCGCCGATCCCGTCGAGGACGAGGCGCTGCGCGAGGACCTGCGGTCGGACGAGAAGACGTTCGCCGAGCACCTGATGATCGTCGACCTCCTGCGCAACGACCTCGGGCGCGTGTGCGAGGTGGCCAGCGTGGCGGTCCCCGAGTTCATGGTCGTGGAGGACTACTCGACCGTCCACCAGCTCGTGTCGACCATCACCGGGACGCTGGAGGCCGAGCGCACGCCGGTGGGCTGCGTGCGCGCCTGCTTCCCCGGCGGCTCGATGACCGGCGCGCCGAAGCTGCGGGCGCTGAGCATCATCGACGACATCGAGCGGGAGGCGCGCGGGGTGTACTCCGGCGGGCTCGGCTACTTCGGCGTGGACGGCCACGTCGACCTCAACATCGTCATCCGCACGATCGTGCTGCGCCCCGGGATCACGACGATCGGCGCGGGCGGGGCGATCGTCATGCAGTCCGACCCGCAGGACGAGTTCGACGAGCTGCTGCTCAAGGCGAACGCCCCGATGACCGCGGTCGCCCAGGCCCTCACCGGCAGCGCGTCCCCGGACGCGTGGACCGTGGACATCGAGCCCTCCCGGATCGAGAGCCGGACGTGAGCCGGACCGCCCCGAACGCCTCCGCGATCACCCCGCGGGACGTTCCCGCGTGGCGCGTGCGCCCCGCCGCACCCGACGAGGCCGCGCCCGTCGCCGCCGCCGTCGCGGAGCTGCTGCGCGAGCTGGGGGCCGCGCCGCCGGCCGCACCGGCGATGATGGCCGCCGCGCGCACCCTCCTGGACGACCCCGACGCCGGGACGGTGCTCGTGGCCGAGGCCGACGGCGTCCTCGTCGGCGTGCTCGCCGCGAGCTGGCAGATCGCCCTCCACGTGCCCGGCCGCTACGGCCTCGTCCAGGACCTGTGGGTCCACCCCGAGTGGCGCGGCCGGGAGATCGGCGCCGCCCTGCTCCAGGCCCTGCAGGCGGAGGCCTCGGCGCTGGGGATCCGCCGCGTCGAGGTCGGCGTCCCCCGCGACGGCTTCCCCGGGCTGGAGGCCACCCGGCGGTTCTACGAGCGCGGCGGGTTCGCCGCGGTGGGCGCGCGGCTGCGCTGGGAGCCGTCGTGAGCCGGCTGCTGATGATCAACCAGCAGCGCGGGTCGGGCGACGACGCGCCGTGGGTGGTGGACGGCGGGAGGCGGGTCCCGGGCCAGGACCACAACCGCCGGCTCACCGCGCTGGAGGACGGCCTGACGCGCCACGCCGGCGTGCGCTCCTCCGCCGCCGACGCCACCGACGCGGACGTCGAGCGCATCCTCGCCGCGCTGCACGCCCCGGCCTACCTGCGGGCGATCCGCGCCGCCCCGTCCCCCGAGCCGGTGCTGATGCCCGAGCTGACGGCGCCCGGCCTGGAGCCGGACATCCCGGTCGGCGCCGAGCTGGTCACAGCCGCCCACGAGGGGGTGCGCACCGCGATCTCGGCGGCGCAGCGCGTCGCCGACGGCGCGCGCTTCTCCTACGCGGTCTGCCGGCCCCCCGGCCACCACGCCGGCCCGGCCTGGCTCGGCGGCTACTGCTACCTCAACACCGCGGCCGCGGCCGTCCAGACGCTGCGCGAGGCGGGCGTGCGACCGGTCGGCATCCTGGACCTCGACCTGCACTACCCCAACGGCACCTCGGCGATCGTCGCGCACATGACCGACGCGGAGCTGCACTCGCTCCACGCCTGGCCGGTCACCAACGCGCCCACCGACCCCGTGCTCCCCCGCACCGACCGCGAACGGCTCGTCGAGTTCCGCACGATCCCGGACGCCGACACGTACCTGGAGGCGGTCGGCGCGTCCGTGACCGCGCTGGCCCGCGACGCGTCGGTGCTCGTCCTGTCGCTGGGCTACGACACCGTGCGCGGGGATCCGCACGGCTCGTGGGGCTTCGCGCCCGAGATCTTCACGGAGGTCGGCCGGCTGCTCGCGGCGTCGGGGCTGCCGGTCTGCGTCATCCAAGAGGGCGGCTACGCGCTGGACACCCTGGCCGACTGCAGCCACGCCTTCGCCACCGGACTCCTGGCAACCCGAGAGGTCAACCAATGAGCGGACTCGAGCCGTTTCGCAGTCGTCTGGACGAGATCGACGACCAGATCGCCCGCCTGCTCGGCGAGCGCTTCGAGGTCTGCCGGGAGGTCGCGCGCTACAAGAGCGCCCACGACATCCCGATGATGCAGCCCGATCGCGTCGCCGTCGTCCGGGCGCGGTACCTGGCCCGCGGGGCCGAGCACGACGTGCCGTCCCAGTTCACCGCGGACCTCTTCGAGCTGATGATCGCCGCGACCTGCCGGATGGAGGACGAGATCATCGCCGCCCTCGCCACGACCCCTCAGGAGGCCTAGCCGTGCCCACCATCCGACAGGCGGCCATCGCCCTCGTCCTGGCCGCCTCCGTCGCCGGACTCACGGGCTGCGGCTCGTCCGACGACAAGAAGACGACGGCCACCCAGACGCCGATCCCCAAGACGACGCCGGACACGCCGACGAAGACGGAGACGACGGCCGAGACGCCGAAGGTCGAGCGCTTCCGCGGCATCGCGTATCCGAACGTCGACATCGCCAACACGCGCAGCACGGACGGCCCGATCACGCGCAAGACGGTGGAGAAGCTCGAGGAGGCGTGGAGCCTGCCCCTGACCGCCAAGAGCGCGTACGGCAGCTACTCGTCCAGCCCGGTCGTGGCCGACGGCGTCGTCTACTCGCAGGACCTCGTCTCCGACGTGCAGGCGATCGACCTGAAGACGGGCGAGGTGCTGTGGAGCAAGGAGTACGCGTCACCCGACCAGGGCCCCAACGGCCTCGTGGTCGCCGACGGCCGCGTATTCGGCGCGACGGCCACGTCCGCGTTCGCGCTCGACCAGAAGACCGGCGAGGAGCTGTGGTCCAAGGAGCTGATCCGCAACTCCGGCGAGGGCATCGACATGTCGCCCGGGTACCACGACGGCCTGGTCTACGTGTCCACCGTCCCCGGCAACAACACGAAGTTCTACGGCGGCGGCGGCGTGGGCGTGCTGTGGGCGCTGGACGCCAAGACGGGCAAGCGCAAGTGGACGTTCAACACCGTGCCCAAGAACCTGTGGAAGGACTCGGACTACAACTCCGGCGGCGGCCTGTGGCACGCCCCGTCCTTCGACAAGGACGACAACATGTACTTCGGCGTGGGCAACCCGGCGCCGTTCCCGGGCACGGAGTCCGACCCGTGGGGCTCCAGCCGCCCCGGCAAGAACCTGTACACGAACTCGCTGGTCAAGCTCGACGCCAAGACCGGCAAGCTGCGCTGGTACTACCAGCTCACCCCGCACGACCTGTACGACTGGGACCTGCAGGACCCGCCGATCCTCACCACGGTGAACGGGCGCGAGGCGGTGGTGACCGCCGGCAAGGGCGGCATCGTCATCGCGGTCGACCGGCAGAGCGGCGAGCTGCTGTGGAAGCGCTCCGTCGGCAAGCACAACGGGCACGACAAGGACGGGCTCCTGGCGATGAAGGGCGACTACGACAAGTTCGAGCTCCCGATGGAGGTCTACCCCGGCACGCTGGGCGGCGTGATCGCGCCGATGTCGACGGACGGCAAGACGCTCTTCGTCCCCGTGGTCAACAACTCGATCACGTTCGCGTCGCAGACCCAGTCGCAGCCCAGCCCGGACATGACCGGCGAGCTCGACGCGATCGACGTCGACACCGGCAAGATCAAGTGGAAGCGCAAGTTCGACAGCGCCGCGTTCGGCGCGACCTCCGTGGTCAACGACCTCGTGTTCACCGCCACGTTCGACGGCGTCGTGCACGCCTTCGACACCGAGACGGGCAAGCAGGCCTGGGAGCAGGACCTGCCCTCCGGCATCAACACGGGCGTGACGATCCACGACGACACGGTGCTCGCCCCGGCCGGCATCGCGGTCGCCCAGGGCCAGGCCCCGGCGCTGGTCGCCTACCGCCTCGGCGGCAAGGGGAAGTAGGAGGCCTCCCCCGCCCTCCACGGCGACAGCCGGAGGGCGGGGCCGAAGCCGCACGCGAAGAGCGCGCCGGCGCGGCAGCCGTGAACCCGGCGGCCGTGCGCGCGCAGCAGCGGCTCGCCGCGGACCGTGAAGCCGTGGCGGGGGTGCCGCTCCTGCACCCGGCGGACCCCGGCCGGATCGAGGTGCCAGGCCCGCGCACCCAGGACGTCCAGCGCGATGCCGTCGTGCACGAGGTGCGGGACCGCACCCTGCCGCACGCCGACCGCGGGGTTGAGGTGCAGCGTGATCGCGTCGAGCACGTCGTGGCGCAGCGACGCGGTGAGCGGAGAGCGCGCGAGGAGGTCCTCGGCCGCACGGGCCCCGACGAGCGTGAAGCAGGCGTCGGGGATGTCGTCCATGTCCTGGAAGGCGTAGTCGTGCAGGAGCGCCGCCGCGAACAGCGCCTCGTCGTCGCACTCCACGCCCTCGGCGAGGCCCAGTGCCCGCGCGTAGACGTAGGAGCGGTATCCGTGCTCCACCACCATCGGGTCGAGGTCGCCGCACACGTCGAGGACGTCACGCGCGAACGGCGTGTCGGGCGGCGTCAGCGTCGACGGATCGGGGCCGCGGCCGCGCCGGCCCGCGCGGGCCGCGAGCAGTCGGGGCATGAGGCGCGCGGTCGCCACGGCGGTCGCCGCGAAGAAGCGCGTGCGCTCGCTCCGGCTGAGCACGCCGCCCGTGCGGCGGCACCACTCGATCGTCCCGACGTCTCCGAGCAGGGTGGGCACGCCCGGAAGTCTGGGCGCACCCACCGCTGGCCGCAAGGACGTCTCCCGGACGATTCCGGCCAGCGTCCGGTCAGTTGTCCGTGGCCTTGCTGAAGTCGACGGGCGGCTGGGAGAACCAGTCGGTGAACGCCTGGGTCTGCGCCGCCTGCAGCGCGGCCGGGACGGGCGCCTGGATCTCGTCGGTCATCGCCGTGTCGAGCAGCGCGTCGAGCTTGCGAACCAGCGCCTTCTCGTCCTTGCTCGCGCCGCGCTTGCCGTAGACGTTGTCGAGCTCCAGCCGGCCGCTCTTGGACCCGTAGTCGTAGGCCTCGTACTGGAGGGGCTTGGACGTGTCGATCTCCAGCGTCCCGTCCTTCCAGAACGCGTACCGGACGAACTTGCCGTACCGGGTGCGGACCGCGGTGATGTGGAACGGCGCGGGCCGGGTCTGCTGCGTGGTGGGGATCGCGGAGCTCGTACCGGGCTCGTCGGTCGCGTGCGCGATGTACGAGCGCCCCTTGGCCTTGGGGTCCTGGAGCATCGAGCCGATGTCGGCCCGGCCCGCGATCTGCGCGTAGGTGGAGTTGCCGCGCCAGTCGTTGCCGCCGGTGCCGAGGGTGAGCATCAGCGCCGCGAGGTCGACGCTCTCGATCAGCTGCTGGCGGTCGACCTTGGTCTGCTTGGTCCAGCCGCCGGTCGGGTCCTTGACGATGAGCGGCACGCGGATGCCCTCGTCGTAGAACGCGAAGCCCTTGCCGCGCATGCCGTGGGCGCCGCCGTACTCGCCGTGGTCGGAGGTGAAGACGACGATCGTGTCGTCCGCGAACGGCGAGCTGGCCAGCGCGGAGAGGACCAGGCTGATCTGGACGTCGACCTGGCTCTGCATGAGCAGGTACGTGTCGAGCTGCTTGGTCCACAGCCGCGGGTTCTCGCGGTCGGACGGCATGAAGCCGAACGACTCGTTCTCGATCTGCTGGGCGCGGCGCTGCATCTCCGGCTTGTTGCGCGCCCGGCGGTCCTTGACCGTCTCGTAGTTGACGGGCAGCCGGGTGGTGACCTTCGGCGGGTTGTCCTGCCCCTCGAGCCGGCGCGTGGAGCGCGGGTACCAGGCGATGTCGTGCGGGTTGACGAAGCTGACCGTGGCCGCCCACGGGTTGCCCCCGGCGGTGCGGGAGCCGATCCAGTCACGGAACTGCTGGCGGATGACCGGGTCCATCGCCTGGCCCTGGCCGGGGCCGCCGTTGGGCGAGGGGCACGTGCCCGAGCCCGGCCAGTCGGCGGTGAAGCCGTAGGACTCGTACGGGTTGGGCTCGCAGCCGCCGTTCTGGTCGCCGGACAGGTGCCACTTGCCGAACCAGTAGGTGTCGTAGCCGTTCTGGCGCAGCATCGTGCCCCACGTGGGGAACCCGGGGTTGAGATCGGTCGGCGGCGTGGTCGCGAAGATCGCCGTCTGGTGGGTGTAGAGGCCGGTCGCCTGCGTCGTGCGCGACGGGGTGCAGTCGTTGGACGACGTGTAATAGTTGGAGAAGCGCACGCCCTCCTGGCCCAGCTTGACCACCGACGGCATCGTCTGGCGCTGCAGCTTGGGGGACAGGTAGACCCACGGGGTGCGCAGCTGGTCGACCATGATCAGCAGCAGGTTGAGGCCCGCCTGGGGCGTCGCGCCCCGGGCCGAGGCCGCGGTGAGCAGGCCGGGGGCGGCGCCGAGGGCACCGGCGGCCAGGCCGGTCCTGCCGGCGTTCTCGAGGAAGGTCCGGCGCGTCGAACGCGTCGTGGGTGCGGGCACGGGGGACTCCTGTGGTCGTTCTCCGGGCGGGGGCTCCGGACGGCGGGTCGGGCGCGCGCACGCGCCCAAGCTTGTGTTTCCTGCCACGCACTGTGGCACGCCGAGACGCTGAAAGCGAATTTGTTGCAATACCTGCCAATAGGACTACAGTGGTCGTCATCCGGTCGGTCCCACAGGACCGACGGGGCCTTCCCCCGATGCCTCTCTCCGTGATCAAGACCACCTTCGCCGCCGGCGTCGCCGGCGCCCTGCTGGGCGCCCTGGCCCTGCCCGCCGCGTCCGACGCCGCGCCACGCCAGCCGGTCACCCCGCTGGGATCGCTCGTCCAGCTCGCGGGCAAGAGCGGGTGCCTGGTCGACCGCTCCGCCGCGACCTCGCGCTGCACCACCGTGCGGGCGCTGAAGGGCCCCGCGCCGTTCCTGGGCTCCGAGGCCGTGTCGCTCAGCCCCGACGGCCGCCACCTCTACGTCGCGTCCTCCGGCAGCAACGCGATCGCGATCTTCCGCCGCTCCGCCCTCACCGGGAAGCTGACGCAGGCCGCCGGCTCGGCCGGCTGCGTCGCCAGTCGCGGCGCCGGCGGCTGCGCCCGCGGGCTCGGCCTCGTCGGCCCCAACTCCGTCGCCGTCAGCCCCGACGGGCGCAACGTCTACGCCACGTCGCTCAAGAGCGACGCGGTCAGCGTCTTCCACCGGGACCGCGTCACCGGGCGGCTCACCCAGCTGAAGGGCGGCCAGGCCTGCCTCTCCGGCTCCAAGGCCTCCGGCTGCGCGAGCGGCCGCGCCCTCAAGGGCCCGGACGTCGTGCGGGTCAGCCCCGACGGCCGCAACGTCTACGTCGGCTCGTTCCTGGGCAACGCGCTCGCCGTCTTCGCCCGCGACGCGTCCACCGGCGCGCTGAAGCAGCCCGGCGGGACCGCCGGCTGCGTCGTCGCGGTCGCGGCGTCCGGCTGCGGGACCGCGAACGCGCTCGGCGCCCCCGAGGGCCTGGCCGTGAGCCAGGACGGCGCCAACGTCTACGTCGCCAACGCGCTGACCAACGCGATCGGCGTCTACGCCCGCAACGCGTCCACCGGCGCGCTGAAGCAGGTGAGCGGCAAGGCCGGCTGCATCGGGGACACGCCGGTCGCCGGCTCGCCGCCGGCCGGCTGCGGCTCCGGCGTGCAGCTCAGCGGCGCCAACGCGCTCGTCGTCAGCCCCGACGACGCCGACGTGTACGTGACCTCGCTGTTCAGCAACAGCGTCACGTCGTTCAGCCGTGGGTCCAACGGGCACCTGAAGCAGAAGAGCGGCACCTCCGCCTGCCTCGTCTACCTCCTCGCCGTCGGCTGCTCGCTCGGCCGCACGCTGGAGGCCCCCGAGGGCCTCGCCGTGTCGCCCGACGGCGCCAACGTCTACGTCGCCGCGTTCACCTCGAACGCCGTCGACGTCCTGAACCGCAGCGTCGACACCGGCGCGCTCCTGCAGAAGTCCCGCCGTCCCGGCTGCGTGACCGTGAAGGTCACGCCCGACTGCTCGCTCGGACGCGCCCTCGTGGGCGTCAGCTCCTTCGCGATCAGCCCGGACGGCCGCTACGTGTACGCCGGAGCCTTCGCGAGCAATGCCGTCAGCGTCTTCGAGCGGGTCACGCCGCCGTCGCCGCCGGACGGGCTGGGCTGATCCTTGAAAGGCACGAACATGAGCAACGGCGCAGGCAACGACGAGCAGGACCGGCCCGGGATCACCCGCGAGCAGCTGCTGAAGGCGGCGGCCGTGGCCGCCCCCGGCGTGATGCTGGGACTGCAGGGCGCCGGGACCGCGGCCGCGGCCAAGCCCCGCGCCACCACCGCGCCGAGCCCGCTCGACGGCATGAACATCCTGGTCTACCTCACGGACCAGCAGCGCGCCGTCCAGCACTTCCCGCCCGGCTGGAGCGAGCGCAACCTGCCCGGCTTCACCCGCCTGCAGAAGCACGGCGTCACGTTCGACAACGCGGTCACCAACGCGTGCATGTGCTCGCCCGCCCGCTCCACGATGCTCACCGGCTTCTTCCCGGCCCAGCACGGCGTCAAGTACACGCTGGAGAGCGACATGCCGGCGTCGCAGTACCCGCAGGTCGAGCTGCCCAAGACCCTGCCCAACCCCGCGACGGTCACCGCCGCGGCGGGCTACACCCCGGTCTACAAGGGCAAGTTCCACTGCGTCAAGCCGGCCGGCGCGGACTGGGCCCCTCAGGACGTCAACCAGTACGGCTTCACCCGGTGGGATCCGCCGGACGCCGGGGCCAACCAGGACGCCTCCGAGCAGGGCGGCGGCATCGTCAACAACGACGGTCGCTTCGTCAACGCCCAGGGCACGCCGCAGGCCGGCACCGAGGGCACGCTTCAGTACCTGGGCTCGGCCGCCGCGCAGCAGCAGCCGTTCTTCATGTTCGTCTCGCTCGTCAACCCGCACGACGTGCTCGCGTACCCCAAGACGTACAAGAGCGTGGGCTACGACGAGTCGTGGCTGCAGGGCGAGATCAGGACGCCGGCCACGGTGAACGAGGACCTGTCCACCAAGCCCACGGTGCAGGCGCAGTTCAAGAAGATCTTCGACCTGACCGGGCCGCTGCTGACCAAGCAGATGAAGCGCAACTACCTGAACTTCTACGGCAACCTGATGAAGTCGTCGGACGCCTACCTGGTGAAGATCCTCGACACGCTCGAGAAGAACGGGATGCTCGACAACACCCTGATCATCGCCACGGCCGACCACGGCGAGATGGGCACCGCCCACGGCGGCATGCGGCAGAAGAACTTCAACTGCTACGAGGAGGCCCTGCGCGTCCCGCTGGTCTACTCCAACCCGAAGCTGTTCAAGAAGGCCCGCACGAGCCACGCGCTGGTCTCGCACGTGGACTTCCTCCCCACGCTGGCCAGCCTGGTCGGCGCGCCGAGCGAGGCGCGCGCGGACTGGGAGGGCATCGACTACTCCGACGTCGTCCTGGGCCGTACCGACAAGGTCGCGCAGGACTACACCGTCTTCACGTACGACGACTACCAGTCCGGCCAGGCCAGCGGCCCGTACCCCAAGCCGCCCAACCACATC
>Ga0247757_10000790_pt1 | contig 24427 bp, 26 predicted proteins | sample UWRJL126311R4_FD_180929 | JGI IMG/M metagenome (GOLD analysis project Ga0247757, IMG submission 180929) | Plant litter microbial communities from Arlington Agricultural Research Station in Wisconsin, United States - UWRJ-L126-311R-4 | ecosystem: Environmental > Terrestrial > Plant litter >...
AATTCCCCACGCAAATACCCGCCTCTAGCTTGACGCCACACCCGTTGCCGACTACCGGCGTGCAAATGGCGTGTGGGCCGTGTCGTATGCTGTGTTTATATCCGTTTGTAAGACCCATGCTCAACGTGCTGGTTAGTCAACCGGTCTGAAATCTTGGAGGTATGGGCACTAGGGGATGGGGAAGACGCGGAGAAGACGGTGTGGAAGAGATGAATGGAGGGAAGAGGAAGAGTACGGGCTAGACCACGGGTTTGTGCGACTGGGTGCGCTGGCGGGCGCCATCAAGGCCGGATGTAGGGGAGCGTCTGTCTGTCCGTGTGAGACTGAAATACCGAAGGTGTGTGAACTGGGGAACACCAAGGGGTAAGTACGTATGCCACAGTTTGCGGGTGCTAGGTGTGAGCTCAGCAGACTCTTTGGATGAGGGCACTCGATGATTGTGGACGAACATCGAGGCGAGCCCATTCTTAGAGCGTTCAGAAGGGAACAGCGTGAACGACAGTTCGTGTCCCCTGGTACGCCGAATGTACCACGGACACAGCCTCTTTCTTCTAGTTGCCCTCGCACAAAATCGGCTGTCAGGAGCTGTCAGCCATCCACTTGGCTCCGTGTTGTGCGCTGGAGTGCAGCCGTGGGAAGCTACGAAGTTGGGTTGCCAACAGACTCATCGTGCCGGTATGAACACAGCATGAACCAAAGTAAAGGGAAACGTCTCTTCTCGTAAGGCCAATGTGGGGCTTGGATAGCGAGCAGGCTATAATGCATGCTTCGGGACCCTACGTCTCCGGCTGATTCCGTCTGAAGTGGCTTCAGTGGTGTTAGACGAACGGCTAGCAATAGGTACCGCATGGCGAGAAGGCGTACGCAGACACAATGCTCTAATAATTTAGGTGAAGACCAAGCAGAACTAGAACTCACAACATGTTTAGCTAAAAGTTGATGGCACGTCAACAGGTTGGCGACTGACGAGCGGCAGGTAGTGCAAAGCGGGGAGCTCTGCGATCTGGTGTACTCGCGGCTTTACAACCCCGTTCTTGAAATGCGCCGAATAGAGGAACAGGGCAAGCGAATTCGACGATATGTAAGAGGGCTGTTAGCTCCAATGTTATAGCCTATTCGACTCGCAATCACACATCGCATCCATGGACTGGATATAGCAAGCTTTATGAAGGAAGGTCGAGTTCAGTTACACGTCGGACAAGTCCAAGAGCGCCGCAAAGCTTGACTGCATCACAACTACCGTCAGGCTGAGCCTTCCTCGTAAAGCTTTTGCACATTTTCTCGGCACTATACTAATACTTTGTACCCCAGATAGGGATGCCACAAATTTGGTGCTGCCCCGCTGTGCTCCTTTGTGTATCGTCATCGTAGATTTTGCCGAACCAAGATGGAAGTTATGTCTTGTATGAGAAACGTGATAATAAGCTGTTGCTAGCCGCTGTCAACGTCCCAAAACCGAGCCTGTGTCAAGTTACATGGAAAAGAGCATGCGAAGACACTGGTATGGGTAGGACTTGTGGATCGACTCGGATACCTTTATGGGTAAAGGAAGAAAACTTCATTGACTGGGATTGCTTGAATCACTTTGTTGAGAACTATGATGGCCAAGGTAAGTCGGCAGTAGTGGTCAGGGTTCTTAACAGCAGATGGACCTATCCAAGCGTCGTCGGCTGATCTCGTAGCTCACCATGAGCTTCCCGAGTTAAATTATGGGTTTATTTTAAGGGCCTATGGTCTTGATTTTGTGTTCTTGGGGATGAGTAAAGGATTATAATGATGCCAGACGTCTTCCTCACGTGTTATCTAGAGGTCGGTGAGGACTTGAGGCCCAATTGAATAGGTTCCCAATACGAGTCCACGCGCCGGTTAATGAGGTAGAGCTAGGTAGATCTGTATACCAATGATCAATGATACTCAACGACGGGGGTTCCCCAAAGAATGTTGAAGTGTGGTACGATCGTAGCCGGCACGCGGCGATGAACGGGTCGGTTTCTAACATCAAACCATTTTGCCCGATTGGATGGAGTAACACCTGAGCGCTATTACTGAGCCACTTCACATTGAGAGTTGGACTGGTGCATGTTCGTAAAATAAAACCCTAACATCGTTGCCAACCACGCTATCGCGCTTAGCAACTGACGAGTTTCATTGGTGCGCTCACGCTGATCCTGTATAATGACGTTAGGGATGTTCAGGCTATGTGTATGTTTGTGAACCGCGATCCAGCATTGCACCCGTGTTTTTGACAGGATTGTCCCGCAAGGTGTACGCAGTATGTGAGCGGCCGTAGACCGTGCAGACGAGCCCTCCCGCAATTCAATGTTCCTTGTGCGCAAAGTTAACATAGTCATTAGAATAAGTTGGAGTGATTGTTATATCGTCCAAAATCACCCTTTACCGTGGCAGTTCAAAAGTGATCCACATTGAACATTTTACGATCTTGGAAACAGCCTTCCCTGATAGCCGGCTACCAGTAAGCAAACCGAGTTGCGGTGGACTGGTATCACTCAGTCTGAGCTGTTTCTCCGAAGAGCTTACCGGTATGCTGGACTCGTGTAACGCTGGGGAAGCGGGAGGAAGAGACCATGTCAAGATACCGCGCCGTCACTTGATTGCAATACTTGTTTGCACACCGCATTTTGACCAGACCTTAACGTGATGACTGAAGTCTGCCCGATATTTTTGATATCCGTCATTGCTTTTGTTCAATATCCACATCTTTCAAGCGATGCTATTGACTGAATGATCGACTGCCGCACTGATCACACTTGCGCCAGTCTTGATGTTAAGCTAGCATTGTCAAGGATGAGCTGAGAATAGAACTTTGGATAAATGTATATGATCTTGACCCAGGTCTTGGTCTTCACCGGAAATCGACGGGAAGGATGTGCGCTGTCGAATCGCCCGCCGCCGGGCGAGGGCAGCAACAGTGACACCATACACATTACTCGTGGGAACTCACATGACGGCGCGGAGAGCGCCAGGTCTTAAATTTTCCAGCCTCGTCGTTATTTTGATGCTCGCTCTCGATAGGTACTACCTGCCTTGGGCTCTGAACGATTCTAGACTAAACAAGAATCAGTGCCGGGAGCAGTTCTTGGCCAGCGCGTCGCGAAACACGGTGAAGACTGTGGGTACCCTGTGAGTACTCACTTTTATGGCGGTCAGTGTTGAGACAGAAACACCGCCTTTTTTTCTTTTTGCTTTGGACGGGAAGCCTTTGTTTCAACCCCATTTCAGCGCACAATACAATTACAGATCAAAGCTTTAGCAGTATTCCGTGAAGATACTTGCCTTGGTCTATGCCACGTCTCAACTTTGGCGAATGAATGACGCTAAACTGAGATTAAGCAAAACTATACGGAACACGTTCTGCATAGATATCGAGTATATGATCTGAGGCAGTCGTATTTTAAAAAGAATAACCAATCACTAATCTTCTACTGGTAATTTTGTGGGAGACCTGCGGAGAGCGCCCACGTTTGCTTGAACAGGGGCATTGGGTACGTGCACTTGTGTCTACGGGTTGCTGCATGAGGCCGCGTACCGATTCGCTTCTCAAACACAGTACCTAAAGTCTGAGTGGGTCTAATTACACCAGCCATAAGCTAGCTAGGCTGCAGGCTGCAGGCTGCAGGCCACTATGTCCTGCCGTGCCGGTTATGCAGTGATCATAGCGATGCTCGGTGGTAGCTGTGTCGATGCATGGTCTCTAGAACTACTTGTCCTGCGATCTGCCCCGCAACCTGTTATAACACGCAGAAAGACCTAGACGGTTAGGCTTGAGAGCCAGTGTGGCAGAAGACACGCTATGTGGGCCTTGCTTGACGCATCTTGTTCCTCGCTGTAAATTCCAAGACATATCAGCTACTAAGAAGACCGGATGAAAATTCATGACAAAGGAAGTAGTCCCTGTCAAATGCAGGGTTCAAGGCTTAAGATCGTTTGGCACTGTGCAACAAAGTGTCCCTCGATTCCTCCCAAAGTCACTGCACACCCTTTGCTCTTAGCTGCATCCGGTAACAGTCGTTTGACCCAATAATTGCGCATTGGCCCGGTCTAGCTGTCAAGCCATCAAGGATGTGCTTCTGAGACCTAGAGGGGCTGACCTTTGTACGTCAGGCTCTGCGTGCCTGGACACGCTGCAGTGCCATACTTTCGGGAGAGAGGCTTCCTATGTTCGAGAGGCGATAGGCGATAGGTAGGCGGCATTTAGCAGTCAGTGGGAATACAAAAGACCAACCAGTACGAGCGCAGCCTCAGTCTTCCCCGGGTTTCCGCATGTCTTCGGTTCTTCACTCTACTTGACGCCTTTCTGGTAGCGGTACAGCCTATAAAGCTGAGTACGTATTGTTTTTCTTTCGTTTTGAACCTGATGTTGTCTAGAACGTATTGCCGTTGGATAGACTCTCGTCCTGACGTGTGCAGAGCTGTAACAATCCCATTGTTGGAACACCTACTGGTCGAGCAGAGCTTGACAATCCGTTGGACATCAAGCGAGAAACCACTCTGTCGCTACGACGGCTTTACGTTTGTCGACCATCGGTACAAGCCAGATATATCGCATTCTCCCGCCGCTTTGTAAGTCTGAAGCGAGTCTCTCGTTCTCTCAGACGACAAATCGCTTTGTTGTCCACCCACGGCACGTGTACCAACGGCATCGTGTTTGGGCTCATAGAATACTAATAGGAGGCTCAGGTACTGTGGCTTTTGATTTGAGGCGAGGTTTCAGCGACATCGCTTGTGCGATCAGAATATCCATCTGAGCTTCGTTTCCAACGCAAACAACATACACTTTAACTATTTTTCGGTCGAGCACTACGGCTTCTTGCTTCAGTCACAAGCTTATTCCACAGTAGCTCAGCTACTTTCCCACCCTAGTCTTCTTTCCAAGTTTTCCCTGTACGAGTACACTGCAGTACGGCTTCAAACAATACGCCGGCCACCCTACTGACCAAGGTCCTTCAACCTTGCAGAGTCAGATATGAGGATCCAGTCTTTACTCAACCCTTTCACCGCTCAGAAGCCAGGCCATCACAGCCCGGCACCGATGCCTACGTCCTGCGCTGTAAGACCGTATTCATCGATGCCAAAACGCCAAAAGATTGCTAAAGATGCGCCTATCTTCTCGGAAGGTGTGAAAATCAACGGCTTCGTCAACTACCCTCCACACGAAGCCGACACGGAAGGAGAAGATAAAAAAGAGGCAGAGAACCTAGCGAAAATGCATCGGTTCTTCCGCATATTCCCCATGGGCGAAATACAAAAGAAAGGTGTCCGGCATATTCCCTACAATAGCGACAAGAAAGACTTCATGGAGAAGACTGGAAGGGAAGCTTTCGAAAGTGAGGTTTTCTCCAGCACTCTGGTTGATTTGCTAATGGACTTCTAGTGTTTCAATACACGTTTCGTGTCCCCGGAGCAGAGAAAGAGTATGTCGTTGTGTGGGATTACAATGTCGGACTTGTACGAATGACACCGTTCTTTAAAAGTTTGCACTTCTCCAAAGTATGTAACAAAGTTTGTTGCAGATGAATGTTGCTGACTGAGCCAGACAATACCAGCCAAAGCGATGAAAGAGAATCCAGGACTCAAAGACATTTCATACAGCATTACAGGCGGCGCCTTGGTGTGTCAAGGTTCGTTATGCCTTCTTATTGTGGATTCAAATGGCTTACGAGACCAGGTTATTGGATGCCATATCAGGCTGCAAAGGCATTAGCTGCAACCTTCTGCTGGAATATACGATACGCTCTTACCCCTGTGTTTGGGAATGATTTCCCTAATCTATGTCTTCCTCCAGGGCATCAGGGTTTTGAGAAATTTCTGATTGATCCCGAAATTGTCCAATTCTGCACCGAAGAGACGAACAGGTTCAGAATAGAGGGACCGGCATATCAGGTGAGGGATTCAACTCCAAAACGGGCTGCCTCCCAGCAGCCTTCCTTCCAGTCACCTCACTGGGACATGGGGACACATCATCTGAGAGACTCAGATGAGAGCGGATCCTATACTGAGTCAGACAAAAGCTCTAAATACTTTTTGTCGCCTCAAGTGTCTCCGCGAAGCACGACCTTCAGGTCGGTGAATGAGTCGCTGTCCCCAGCCTCATCACCTGTCTTTCACTCGTTTACATTCGATGGAACCAGTCGTCGCCTTCCACATCTTCGCCTAGGCCTACCAACATCAGTCCCAGAAGGGTATTATAAGGGAGCATCCAATACACCAAATATCCACTCCAATATTGTGCATGTCAGTGATCAGGACAAAGCAGATCATTGGTCACGTACCGTATCGCCATGTTCGGACATGGACTACAGTCTGAATGAGAGTGACTGCGAGGAACGCTATTCCATGGAAGAAATCGAAGCTGCCAGAGCTCTTCTGCAGCTCAGCAAGACCGACAAATATTTGGCGTTGCCGAAGTGACAATGGGAAGGACCACTATTACATCTATCACAATAAGAGTACAGCGCGGGAGGCTTTTGTCGATCCAATTCATCTAGCACGTCGGGCATCTCATCAAGCAAGCTGCATCGGGTTGGTTTACTCCGTCTTCAATGGCGAGCCTATATCAGCCTCCATCACCAACATCGCTTTCTATGACATCTCTAAACGATGGTACGTTAAATAGAAAAATGACATTATGGTTTGAATATCCTTTCGTACTAGCTCAACCCATTCAATCACTTCGTCTCAGCCTTGATCTTTGCGATCCTCTTCCGCAGATTTTCCACTTGTAGTTCTTCGTCCCAGATGTACGTTACGCTTTCATGCTTCTGAACCTCAGCAGCCCACCTCGAAAAGTTTGGTAAGCCTTCAAATCCGGTGATCAACGATTTGGGCAGGAGTCCATGCTTAGCAAAGGTATAAATGCGCAGAATGAAAGGTGCAGTGATGACTTCTGCGAGGGTGAGTTTGCTGCTCCCGCCAAAGAAAGGCGCTGCATCCTGGAGCAACGGCTCAATCTCCTTGCTCACGGTGCTAATAAGGTCCTTCACGAGCTGTTCCTTCTCTTCCTCGGAATCCTTGGTCAACACGTTGTGCCAGTATGTGTTGGCTTTGGTGTTCCATGTGTCGACGAAGAAGTTGATACGAGCCCGCTTCCACGCTGCGTCAATCGAGCCAGTGGCCGGGAGGAGATGCGACGGGTAGGCATCTACCAAGAACTGAGACACAATGGCTGACTCCGTCAGGATCTCACCGTCGAATTTAATCGACGGGACAAGCCCTCGCTGATATAGGAGTTAGTTGGAGAATGTTAAATACAGCAAAATGAGCCTACCGGATTCACTTCCAGATACCATGGCTCTCGTGGTTTGCTAAGATCGATAATAACCTCCTCATATGGTAGACCTAGCTCTTTGATGGTGATGTGAGCACGGTGCGCATATGGACAACCGTGGTTGGTGTATAAGGTAATCTTGGGCGCGTTGCCGTTCACGTAGGCCATGGTACGGAATTGGTGAGGCGTGATTCTGTAAATACGCAAGTAATTATACCGCAGAGTACTGGCTTTAAATACCATAACCGATGTGGTTCGTCGGGGAGGGTAGGGACGCGACTGAGGGGAGGGTATCTGCTTAGAAATACAATATGGCGTCAAAATGCACCCCACATACGTATACAAGGGGGAAGCTCTAGTTGTCCCGGGGGAGAGCTCATGAAACAAGCTCACGGACTAATACGGTCGGTACAGCGCACGAGACGCGGCTGGGATTGGCAAGGAAATTTTACGAACATACATATTAGTGGACACTACATGCTGACTTTCAAAACACTCGAATGTTATCCCATGGGTATCTTTCGTCCGTAACGCCTAGAAATACTATTTCCGTTCTTTGTCCATGACCAACTGCCTAAGCTCACCAATCATCCTGCTTCTTCTTTGACCTGCGCTTCTCATTGCGCTTCCTTCGCTTCTCTTCCCGTTCGCGCTCTTCTTCTTCACGTCGTTGGTCTAGCCTCTTATCAAGATTCAATTCCTCCCCCTTGGAAGCCTCCTTTCGTTTCCGAGCTAAGTAAACTAGCCTGCTCCGCACATCTTCTAGTGTTGCACGAACCACCTCCCCAGTCTCTCCAATAGCTATCAAATGGCTCTTCGAGTTCTGGTGTTCTATCCACTCCAGATTCGACCTGAATGTCAGGTCGCAGGCGCTGCAGTAGATACCAGCGCCCCTGCCACGCTTGCCCGTCGCCCCAGCCGGCACGAGCATTGTCTTTCCTATCATGGAGGTAGGGTCAAATCGCAGGGTGCGCGCCTCGGTGGCTTTCGCATCTTCGGGAGCAATCGAGGCTGGTCGATGGTAGGTTTTGCCTTGTGCTTTTGCCTCTGCTCGAGCTTTTCCTTCTTCGCGCTCCCGAGCTTCTCGCTCGCGGAAGCGCTTGTCCATCTCATCACGGTCCCAGGTACGGCGGAAGTCGGTATCGCCTCCGCCGCCTTGCCCGTAGGCACCAGACTTGTTGTTCGACATGATTTATGGGTTGTTGGGTTGCCGGGGGGTGGTGTTTGGATGCGGCTCGCTCAGGGAGAGTGGTATACAGTGGAGATGTGCGTGTGTGGGTTAGAGTGATGGCATAAGTTTCGTAGGCGCGCCAAGACATTGTTACGGAGCTAACCTCTACTATCGATTCATAAACTCCGTGCATTTGGAAATACGGTTCATGGGTTGCTTTGCATGCAAACAGTCCGGACTGAAGTATCGAATTGGTAATAGTCCCTATGCAAACCCGTTTAGAAATGTATTATATCTTGCCAGCTATCATATTCATACTTTGATAAGGGTACACCGACTCACGCCTAAGTTTATTTAACAATCTTCATTTGAAATTAACTGCCTACATAGAATGCTTATATGGGAACTACGTAACATGAAGAGAATAAATACCTAGAATCAAGTAATACAACACCGTGCTATGCTTATTTATTAAGAGCCAAAAACAAAGGCCGCCAACAACCTCGCAATCACCAGTCTGGTCTGCGAGGGTGGGGATATGAAACGCCATTTGAATGCTGGTCATCAAAACGTTCGCCTCATGTCGAAGAGCAGATGTAGGAGATAGTAAACGTAAAAAGATCGTGGTACCGCGTACTCATAGAGACAAGCATGGCTATCAGTACGGATACATACCAGGAGGACGGGGATAGCCACCTCCTAAAGGAGGAGTAGGTGCAGCCGGTGGGCCTCTCATAACGCGACCAACAACGGTATGCATCGGTCCATCCGCATGCCTCAGTCTCTCGACGGGTGCAAGAGAGCTCTCCCTCCTCTTCTTTTTCTTTTCCTTGCCCAGCCTAGAGTGGTCGAAGCCTCTATCCACATATCCAGCAGCGGCAAACGGAGGCTCTATAACGCTCTGCGACGACTCGCTCGGTATTCGTAACTGCACCAAGCCGTAGAAATAGTCCAGCACATCTGGATAACGAAGGACGGAAGCACGCCAGTCGGCGTCGATGCCTCGCTTCAACTCGGCATGGGCCTCTGCGATCTGACGTTGCAGGTTCTCAACGTACATGGGATGTATAGGTGGGTGACCTGAGTACTGCATGTATATGCTATAGTTGGGGAGGGTTTGGAGGTAGGCCGAGTGCTGGGCCTTGCGCGTCGAGGTCAAACGTTCGAACTGGTTCAAGATGTGCTGGCGGGCGTGCGATATCACCCAGTCACTAGTCGCCATGAGTGTCTGTTTGTATGGGACATGGGGACTGCGCACCGAATCTCCGAGAGCTTCTCTTCCATGGCACGCTGCTCGGCTTGCTTCACCGCGATCTGCAGGCGCTCCGACTCGCAGGGACATTCTGGGAAGGCGGGCGCATTACAAATGGCACAATTCGGGGCCGCGTCCATCTCAGCACGTAGTCAATCAGTCGCTGCTGGCATTATTACCGAACATCCAGTGGGCGAAAATGATGTCTGCGGTGACGATGACGGCTGCCCATGCGCCGTGCAGTACAGCCGTGGTGGGGAACGAGCGGGGAGGGGTAAAAAGGCGTGAAGGCGAGGCCTTGGTGTGTTCCGAGCCGTTTCACGACGGGTTCGCGGAGGCCTTAAGCAGGACAGAGGCGGTGACCGAATACACGATCCATGATGCTGTTGACAAACCGGGTCCACCGGTATTGGCTCGCTGTGCGGGTATTGCATCCAGTGGACAGCTGTAGCATCGTGCGCGATGCGCTGGCAGATACTAGCCCTTCTCTCGCACCACGCAGGACGCCAAGGAAGGCCGCGGCTATCGCTGCGATGGCGACAATGCCCGGCCAACGATTGACCCATCTGCCGCCGCCAGCCAGGGAGGAGGAGGAGGAAGAGATATGCGAGACGGCAGGACGCGCTCGGTGATGCTGCTGGTTCGTGGGCGTGTGCACCGCTAGACAGGGCGTGGTAGCTTGTACCACTACCCACCACACGCTCGCCACCAGACTTCAAATCAAGCTCTCACCTTTACCTGTCCAATGTCAACTGCATAAAACTCATTCAGCTCCTGCACCTCCCTGAGAAGCTGCGGCAGCTCGTCCTGTCCTACCGCGACAAGTACTGCCATGCTGCACCTCTGTCTTACGGCCTGCGTAAGCCGAGCAGATCGGATTTAATTTCCACAACATTGGCCTCCATCGTCAAGAGAACCTGGTCACCTTGCTGAGCCATAAACTTGAGACGGTGACCCAAACACGGATCTTGAAATAAACTTTTATGGAGATTACTGATGTGCTCTCCAAGCGTGTTCAACATGGATTACTTCCCAGTAGTTACTGACCCAATACAGTCGAACTTTGTACGGTTGGTAATTCAGACTACGGCAGCGATCCTCTTTCCTTACACCTTCTTGGGCGTTTGCTTAAGGCAGTGACTTCCCTGAGTCTGGGTAGGCTTGCATCACATGACCTAATGACTACTACATGTAGGCATTTTGGCATCCATCAATGCCTCGAAATTATGACACCGTTATTTAAAGAAGCTCTAGACATTCAGCGAAAGTCTATCTCTACTTAAGAGATTAGGCGTGAAGAGTGTCCAACAGTACCGTCGCCATCGCCCTGGCCCCGCTTATGATTTCCTCTGAAGCCTCACCGGTCACCCTTCAGCTTCAAAGTTTCTACTACTCCTGGACCGCCAAGTTTTTCGATATCTCTAGGGACAACGAATCACGTATCGAAGTCTTGTGATAAGATTTCGGAAGCCGAGTGGTTGGTCAGCCTAGCGAATGAGAAGAATCGTTATGCGGAGATAGCTTCATTTATTGATTTTGTCCGGTCAACACTTGATGAGATCGTATTTGAATACGACCCTGGCATTGATTGCGTCGGACCACTCATCGAGCGCGCCTCTAGGACCGCTCTAGATGCTACAGTGTCGATGGATGGGAATTTCGAAACATAGTCCTACGCTTGGGCCAGCTCGACCGCAGTACCGGCAAGAAGTATGACCATGACGGGACTCAAGCGCTGGCAGCTTTTAACGTTTCTTCATGTCTTACTTCGCCTGAATACAAGGACTGGCTGCATGGAGAAACAGCCAGGTTCCGTTAGATGTCAATTGCAGCTGTATACACTTGCTGTCTAAATAAGCGACGTGCGTCCTAGGGATACGACAAGAACTACAAAGATGGACATGGTTACCCTGCTCAATAGCTAATTTAGTCCCTGCTAGCGCTGAAAAAAATGTAGAATAACTTTCTTTACAACTTCTAGCTTAAGAGACTTATTTCCGAACGGTAGGCTCTCGTACTTACCAGGCATGTGAAATTGAGGCATTCCATTCAATTCGAAAATTCAGCACGACTAAATGTTCCCGGCTGTATAAATCCCAGAGTGGTATATTGAGTGACCCTTGAAATACCTTACTCCCAAAAGCACACGATCCTAGCTTCCACACTCTCTCTTGGAGGTAGGGCCTCTGTTCCCGCCATCACGAATGCAGTGTGCGGACATCTCCAACCGGGCTTATCTTGCCAGGTGTCATACCCTTTGAACACTACAATTTCATCGGGTTCCATTGCAGACATGTAATACCATTCATGCTGATCCTTCTCACCACCGTGGCTCATGACATAATTCCCAGATCGGACACCGCTCCTAAACTCACGAATCCTCACCTGATAATCTGTATCCGGGACAGTCGTGGCGTCGCACACTGCCAAAGGATCTTTCATTACCGTTGCTAGCGGCCGCCATGCGCCCAGATAGGCGAAACGCGAGCAGGTGGAGTACAAAGCAGCGATGTGCTGCGGGAGACTAATTTCTTGCTTCGTTCCATCGATGTGGGACGGCTCGCCTGAGTAATCGACGTGCGGGTGGCCGGAGGGTATATCTTGCCACCTTCCGAAGGCATCCTGGATGCCCTTGTCCGACGGCGAGGAGTGCGCCCGGATAACGTGGTTGAAGACGAAGGCCGTTGACGCGCCCGTCCTAGACCGTTCAGCATGCTACAAAGAGCATATACACTGACTTTGATATCCTACAGCCGCTTGGTCAGTTCCACTAGCTCAGGATAGTATTCACGCTTTATCGTGTCCTCATCGTCTTTGCCTGTTATCCTTCTCCTGGGCGGAAGTTTGACGAATTGGAACCCGTGAGTGTCCAGGTCAAATGATTTGGTAGTGCTGCGTATGTCGCGGATGGCCATGGACCGCGTGTTGGGGTCGCCTACGCCTAGGAACCGACGCTGCCATGACTTTGTCGGAATCGGTATGTTGGTGGCTGGGAAATAATTTATTTCCGCGATGAGATGGTTTTCTGGAGACATTTGTGAGTCGTTCTCTTCTTAGATATCAGACGTGGTGAGCTCTGGTTTGCATATGGAGCTCGACGTGCATGGCGGATCCGCTGACTAGAAAAGAGGGGGTCTCGCATGCAGATGCACTCGCGCATATTGCAGGCGGTCATTGCACAAGCTAGTATACGGAGAGGACGACCATCCACGACAATGGCGCCAGTAATTCTCCTGCTGCAGCTGTCTCGGACCGACGCAATTTTGGAAGCACGATAGCTTTTATCATCAAGCTTGCTGACACGATGTGAACATGACGTATCGCGGCATCTTTCGTTTAGCTCCCGGTCCGTACTCTCTGCGCATGACTGCATCTCAGCCATGGTATGGCTTATTCATCCACACCCTCCGATATACGGATTCATGGATTCATCGTCACGAAGTCATGCTACATAGCATCGAGTTATGCGTGGCTGGGGTCAACAAGTCCGCTGCCTACATGCAGGTGCTTCGTAGCGGTTAGACTTGCCGGATGCATGCTAGAGAGCTGGTTCCCCAGGCATAGTCGACCGCTTTTTAGAAGGCTGGGGGAGCGAATCGGAGGAGAAATGGAGAAGCAAGAGGCAATGTGGAGTTTGTCAGCCGATGGTTAGGTGGTTTGAGAGGCCGGTAGGTTGGTGTAAAAATAACACGTCGTACAGCACGCGACCTCGCAGGGCCAACATGAAAACCAGAGACGGAAGTTCGTAATGGGATGGATCAAAAGGGTCTTTGTAGAGTTGATATTCGCCAGTACAAACGGCTGCTCGAATCCAGGCATCGCGACCAAGAAAAGTACCTCCAGGCTGTCCAGTCATCAGGTTATCTTATAGTTTTCACGTTTATTCGGCGGGATTAGAAGAATCAATTTGCCGACAGCCGACGGAAAAAAGACGGCATGGGATACCAACTTCAGCCCAGGGCTGCGCCCAGACCACTTGTCAATTCCACGCCCTCCCGTTGTCGACTCATGGCCCGAAAGCGTTAGCCTGCGCATCCAGGCCCCAGTCTTGACTGTGCCCTTACACCTCTTTTTCTTATCAGAGGTCGACTTAGGCGGAGCATACTTCTTTAATAAACCCCATCTTCTGACGCCTTGCTGCTGACTTCTAGTTGACACGAAGGGCGTGCATCGTGTCCCATTGTTTCGTTTCATAGGGCGCTTCGCTATTCCAATTCCGCCTGGGCTGCCCGAAAAAGAAGCAAGTGTGCCAACATGACTACACCAGACGTCGCTACCGACATGGCGCAATTCTTTGACTTCGGTGAAGCGTCGAGTTTGGCGGATGGCAGTCGTCCGCCGTCGCGGGCCGGGAGTCATCGAGTCGGGTGCCCTGCATATGGCCAGAAAGACGATGACGGGTAAGTTATCCTCTCTGAACACCATTCGTCCTTTGTAAAATACATTCCGTTTCGATGCATTTGGCACGGAAGGATTCGGCCACTATGCACCCTCCTTTCACCAAGTTGGGCATTCGCTACGCCCTATTTAAGACATTTGATCAATCCCATTACTAAACGAATGGATTGTCGGCCGCTCTCTCATGAACTGTTTTCATTCCATGTCATCGAGCTATGCCGTTGCTGACAAGCTCCAGTTGTCTGTGTGCAGCCTTCGACCAAGATGTGTCGCTCCCAGACGCTCTCCAAGACGACAATGCGCCTGTAGAAGAGTTCAACACCGACTTCTCAAGTTGGCTTCCGAGATACCAAAAACCTGTAAACCCATGTGACTATTGTCGGTCAAGATCCCTCGAATGCTTCATCTACAATTCTGGTAGTGGAAAGCCTTCGGGCTGCTCACCTTGCAATGCCTTGTTCAGGCCGTGCAGCTTCAACAGCCCAGAGAAGATGCCCATGCAGAACAGAAGGACTGCTTTGGACACGCTGGATATTGTAGCTGAAAACAGTGAACGTGTTTTTGGCGGCTTTACCGGAAAGAAGCCGATGCGGTCTCTTGGGCATCAAGGCCCCATCGAGGAAGAAGATGGCGAGGACAAAGGGCCAAAGAAGGGTGAGTCCTTCAAGGTTTTTGTAAAGTTGTAAAAGCTTATTATGATTCAGGTGCTGCCGCTGCCCGCTTCCCTCGTGCGGCTGTCAAGATCCTAAAGGACTGGATGATCAAGCATATCGATCATCCCTATCCTACTGAGGAAGAGAAGGAAATGCTGGCTCAGCAGACTGGTCTCAGCCTTAATCAAATATCCAACTGGATGGCGAACACCAGGCGAAGGCACAAAGCACGACCCAAACGAAGTGCATCACCTAGTATCAGACCATCAACGGAACCAGTCAATATTCCGCCAGGTCGAACCTGGGAGTCCCTTAGTACGTATTCCTCACCTGAAGCAGGCGCCGAGTCTTCCACCCCAACACCCAAGGCGAGATTCTTCAAGTTTCGCCTTGATGGCTCGAGCCTACACACAGCGGCTCCCGCCGCGCTACAGCAGCAGGAGTGTATGGGTTAACTCGCGACAGATCCTTTCGAGCGATGGAAACACTCTCCCCCTGAAAACGAACCGGCGCCTCTGCAGGCTATCGTACAAAACGTTGAGACTTTCGATTTCCCGGACGAATCAACTAGCGCAACGAGCAGCTATAGGAAAGAGAACTCGAATGACAGCACGGGAAGCTTCTCGGTCTTCCGTGCACCGTCCACTGCCTCCTTGGAGACAGGTCTGACGGGCTTGTCATCCGGTTCGCTGGGATCGATGAATTCGGCCTATTCGCACAGCTCCAGGCATTCACTCGGCTCGCTAAACAGCTTAAAATCCAAGGAGAGGCGCCGGCGACGACGCATACCTACCCGAGGGCCAAAGCTCGACCTTGAGGATAGTGCGCGAATATTTCAATGTGCGTCCTTGTAGTCCATGTTATAGTTGATCCAGCCCTTTTGGTTCCTAACTAACCATGCCCAGGCACTTTCTGCACTGACCGTTTCAAGTCTAAATATGACTGGTCTCGGCACGAGAAGTCTCTCCACCTTTCCCTAGAGAAGTGGATATGTGCGCCGCTGGGTGATGTCATCACCTGTTCCTCGTCCGGACAGCGTCAATGTGTTTACTGCGATGAACTGGATCCCAGCGAGGCACATCTTGGAACGCATAATCATCAAGCATGTGAGGAAAAGGGTCTCGATGCACGAACTTTCTATCGGAAAGACCATCTCAGGCAGCATCTCCGCTTGATGTGAGTAATCACTGTCTTAGGTAGTGGTGTCTGGCCAGATACTAATTATATTCTTAGGCACGGCTGCAAGATGACCCGAAACATGGAGAGCTGGAAAGCCGAACTCCAATTCATCAAATCTCGCTGTGGTTTCTGTGGCATAAACTTCGACAAATGGCAAGATCGCATTGATCATATCGCTAAAGAGTTCCGCAACGGCGCAACTCTCAGAGACTGGAAGGGCTGTCGAGGCTTTGAACCGCACATCGCTGCCCACGTCACGAACGCAATGCCACCCTACCTCATCGCCAATGAAAGTAAATCACCATTCCCCTTCTCCGCTACGAATTCATGCTCCATGAAGCACCCCACCTTGAACATGGACGCCATTGGTGGCCCCAATGACCTGGAATTCTGGATCCCGAGTGACCAGGACCTGTCCAACCTCCCTTCTACAGACGAGTCAACCAGTATCGGCACCACGAACAATACTTCGCCCAAAGCCAGCATTTCCTCGTCGAACCAATCCCCCCATCCCTACGCTACCTGTTGGGAGATTCTCACCCTTCGCCTCGGCCGCTTCGCCCGCCAGCACATCGAGCAAAATGGCATGGACTCCCTCACCGACGCCATCCTCCAAGCCGAAGCACGCCGCATCCTCTATGACGAAGATGACGCATGGAACCAGACCGCAGCCGATAACCCCGAGTGGCTCAACCTCTTCAAGAAAGCGCACGGCATAACCTCCCCTTCCTCCTCTGGCGCCTCCGGGCCATCTTCCCACGAGGTATTTGAGGACTTGGGCCTGCGCCCCAACGCAGAGCTCGACAAGAGCTTCGACCTGAGGAACTTTGGCGGCGTGTGCATGGGCTTCGACGACCCGGCCACGAGGGCCGCAGCGTACGAGTGCTCGCTAGCGGGCACCCTCGCGATGGCGAAGATGGGCGAGATGAGCGTGCCGGACGTGCCTGTCACCAGTGCTGCGGGGCTCGCGTCGGACGTGGCCAGCGCGCCCGTCACCACCTTTGCCGACTTGGACAACCTCTCTGCGCTGATGGACGGGCTGGACGATTCCAACGGCGTGGGCGGATTCGTGCTCGGCGCGGACGGCGAGCTGCATGCGGCGAGCGCGCCGTCGAATAAGCGGATGAATCCTCTGATGGCGCCGATCAGGGAGATGCCGTGCGCCCTCGGGGATTTGTCCGGTGCGCATAACGACCCTTTTGATTTCGCGGTGTTTGATACGGTGCCTGAGATGGGGAGCGCGGAATTCAATGCCTTGATGACGAGTGCGGAGTCAGGGGCTGGTTTGGGTGCGCTGAGCATGGGAGGCGAACAGCAGGCGGCAGGGTGGGACGATGGCGATTTGACGTTTACTATGGATTTGGATATCGATCTCGATTTGGGGATCATGGGCGGAACGTCTGGAGTTTGAGGTGGCTTTGTCACAGTCAGGACTGAAAGAAATAGAGGCGCGAGTGTGGAAAGGACGATGGGTGGATCTCAAAAATATCTCTTTCAATAGTCACGCTGGCTTCGGGTTTGTTTATGGGTTAGGTCAAGGGGAGCGCTGTTAGGTTTTACTTATATCATGTTCACGACGAACAGCTCACTCTCTACATCACACGGATGGAAACGGCTCCGGATATACCTAATCAACTTAACTAGAAGAATCAATCTCACTATCAATCAAAATAGTATCTCACCATGTCGATATAGCAACTGTGGAAAGATTGCATTTTCCCATCACTCTTCAGTCTAGTTCCCAGCGCTGCGGCGGAGATTCTAATACCACTGGTGATGACGCTTCTCTTTTGCTCTTCTCTGGGGATGTTAGTGGAGGATGCTCTGCTTGCTCTGATGCCGGCGCTATGTTTGTCGTTGAAGTCTGCCTACGCCGACCGCGCATGTAGAAGAATACGGCTACTACGAGGAGAAGGATCAAGATGACCATACCGATTCCCAAGCCTATAGCAGCACCGAGACTGTAAGAGTGCGGTAAAGGGCCCTCGTGGTTCATTGGCGGGGCAGTGGCTGTAGCGGTGAAATCTGTTGTTATAGTAGGAGAGACCATCGTGGTAGATATGGCAAAGCCTGCTGCACTGCTGTTGGCTTTCGTGTCCGTCATGTTGAAGTAGTGCGAGCGGAAGTAGCGATTTGCGTTACCGTGCGTCTCTTCATCGACTTGGAACTCGACTTCGAGGAAGAATATCTCGGAGAAGGAGAGTTGGAAGGAGGATGGGGTGGCAGTCCAGCCGAAGTTGTTCTCGGGGCATCTTGCGGCTGCCTGCACGTCAGATATTCGAAGTGAACAATCCTATTGCTATGCTGCCTACAGTGGATCGCGTCACCCTGTGTATATTTCAAAAATTCGGCATGCCAGTCGACCTGATATAGGTACATGGTGTAGTTTTTGCAGGAGTAGTTCCAGGTCCATTCGATGACCTGGCTGGAGCCTTGGGGCTCTCATTACCATGGGGCCCTCTTGGAACGTCTGCCACCAACATGACCTACCTGGAGCCCAGATAAAGTTATTCGATATATCGTGCATATCAGACTCCTTGTTTCTGTCGAGGGCGGCCTGAGGCCTTTTGAAGGCACCATCTGGTTCTCCGTTAGGCACGGCTGTGGGACCGGTCGATGGGCCTGTAAAGACGTAGATCCATGTGCTTGAAGTGACTTGGGCATAAGCAAGCAGGATAGCAACAATGACCAGCATTTCAATCGTGGTGAAGGCGATGATATTGAGGGAAACGATGGAGCAGAGTAAGAGGGTTATGATGGGATACAGAGCGCAGGACTTGGTTTTGTGTGTTCAATCTCCTGTGGGACGTTGCATCACGAGCAGAGGACATTTAGACGGTGGATTGATAGCACAGAATGTATATGTTAGCCTTGCGTGAGCCATTGATGTCGTATTTTAATGATTTTGTGTACCGCTATGTCGCTGCTCCGTCTTGGTGTGGGTGTATCTCCTCGAAGAAGTCGGATATGGATGTTACATATCCCGTTTAGAAGGCCATTGTAACCCTTGTACCTTGTTTGAAAAGTTCCCGGGGCCCTCACTCGAAGATGATGTACCGCATCTCGTTCTAGAATGGGGCAGCGACGCAGAGTTTTTCCAGGACAACTGCACGGAGACGATCCGAGACATGTTCCTCGTCGTCAGCGAATTTTTTGCTCCGTCGACGGCTCAGCCGAGGTGCAGTAGCTCGCAAGTAATCATCCAACCAGGATGGCCAGCCCATCACATGCCGAGCATAAGCGACTCTCATAGAGCTTCAGGCCCCACCCGCTCGCCATCTCCATTGTAAACTCCGAGGGCGGACAAAAAACATGGCAAATTGTTTGTTGTCAGTCGTGACGGCGGGCCCGCGCGCTGGGTGCAGCCATGGATGCAGAGGCGGTGTGCACCGCGCGCAGGCTACAGGCCACCAGGGCGACGCTGGGAGATTGCAGTGAATTGCTGCCGTAGGCCCGACTTGAGACCCTGGCTGCATTATTTGCTGCGGGACCCCATGACATATTGTAGTGCTGTGCTGCACATACATACATGTTCACAGTACCTACATACATAGCTTCGTTGCCCAGGCCTGCCTTTCCCCTCACCTTCCGCCTCTTTGTACCAGTCGCCAGTACCTATCCTTCGCAGAAGCGGCACGCCGCCGGGAAATCATACGCGTCGCATGCACCACTGATACTCACGCCACTGTCTCCGCCACTGCGTCGAGGCGTCGACATCCTGAGCTATGGCCAAAGGTCCAGCTGTGGTCATTGTCGCCCGGTACGTCGTGTTGCCTCCTCCGCTGTGAATCCACTGACAAGCTCTCTCTAGCCATGGCGCTCGTCTCGATGCTGCCGACAAGCAATGGCACCTTACCTCCCCCACACCCTACGATCCTCCGCTCACCTACGGTGGCTGGTCCCAGGGAAAGAACCTTGGCCTGCGCATCGCTGCCCTCCTCCATGCCCGCGAGAACGAGGCGAAGAACGGCCCGGACGCCGATCTTGCCCACCTCGATTTCAGCTCCTTGGACGCAGCTAGGAATGGCAACGGCATAAATGGACATCATACAGGTGGGAAGAAGGCGAAGAGGCGCAGGATCATCATACATTCAAGTCCATTCCTAAGGTGCATACAAACGAGCACTGCGATTGCTGCCGGGCTCTCGCAGTACCAGCATGCTTCGGACACGAGCTCGACAACGAAGCTAAAGGTGCCGCGGCCTGCAGAGGGGAGGAATGGCCATACTGGGAAGAGCTGCATTGCAAAGTCCTCAAGTCTTCCGCATGTCCACGCTGCCGAGCCAAAAGCGGACCCGAATCTAGAAGTCTTCGACAAGCTCCATACGGGCCCAGACAAGATACTACTTCGCATTGACGCATTTCTGGGGGAATGGCTTTCCCCAGACTACTTCGAGGACATTACCCCGCCCCCAAATTCCACCATGATGGTTGCTGGTGCAAAGTCGGCCCTCCTGAGGCGGGGCGAACACATCGAAGTCCAACCAAGTGCGCCAAGTAGTAAAGGCTACTTTCCTGGTGGTTGGGTGAAAAACAATGCATCATCTGCTGTGGCTAGTCGCACCAATACCGAGAATGGCACTTTCCCCACCATGGGAAGCCTGGCTCAGGCTCTTCCGCGCCGCGAGCGATCCGGTAGCCATGGAACCCTACTCAGGCAGCGGTCACGATCCAGAGACTCCCCAGCTTCAGTTGCCTCGGCACATAGCCCATCTGACCGTCTCTATCATCCCCCAATTCCGTCTTACGCGGTATCTCCCGCCGATCCAATACCACGAGGCTACGTCAACCACGCTCGAGATGCTTGTGTGAATATCGACTTCCAATGGGACAGTATGCGAGAGCCGCAAGAATGGGGGGACGGTGGGGATTTTGGAGAAGAGTGGAGCACAATGCACAAACGTTTCCGTAAGGGCCTCGCGGGTATGATGGAGTGGTACAGAGAGCATGGTTGGGCACCCCCACAGGACTCATTTCCCGGCTTCACATTCAGTCAACGTCCTGCCCTTCCTAAACACGCGGCAACCGACCCAGGACCATTAAGTAACGGTCAAGTCGATGACAGCGAGGACGAAGAGCTAGTATTGGTACTGGTGACGCACGGCGCCGGCTGCAATGCATTGCTCGGTGCAATCACAAACCAGCCTGTGCTCATCGACGTCGGTCTTGCTGCGCTTTCTATGGCAGTCCTCAGGGATCAGCCACGAAAGCATTCAGTGCCGACAATATTCGCGCGACGCTCATCCGTTGTTGACCCGGGAATGGCAGATACATACGAAATGAAGCTCCTCGCCTCGACCGATCATCTTCGACCTGGCGTCGATCCATCCAAAGTTCCGCAGCCCCTGTCGCCATCTGTGGTATCAAGTCCATCACTTGAATACCGCCGTCGATTTGGAGGATCTAGTGGCTCCAATACCCCAATCAGCCAGGCTGATTCGCCTTTCTCATTGGGACCTTCAGCACGTGGATGGAACAGCTCGCTTGGCAGCATACGGCGAACATCAACATCAGGATCGATCCCAAAACTGCAGTCGAGTAACTTGGCAGGCTCATCTTCTCCAACAGGCGGCTCCGGTCTGTGGACTGGGGCTCTCCGCTCCGTTTCCTTTGACAAAATGTCCGACGGCCGTTCGAGCCCCGGCGCAGACATGGTAGCAAATTTCCAAAACTCCTTTCCCAAACCCATGTCCAATCCGACACATGCCAAAACCTCTAGTTCCTCCTCCATCCCTGCAGTCGACGGGTCCTCGTCTCCCAAACCCACGCCTTCGAACGGGGTCGAGGATATGGAAAAGGACGACGACATAGGCCCACTGAGAAGCCCCAAGCTGCCCGGCACGCTCGGCCGAACAAACAGCCAGAGCGGCGGCGGGCTGTGGACGCCGAAAACGCAGGCAGCCGGTAATGGGCTGTGGGGACCGCCTCGTCTAGACGAGGTGTACGAGCATGGGAGGGGACCGAAACGGCGATGGACCGTCTCGGATGGGGAATAGGGCACTAGTTCTCACAGTGGCTCTCAGACGACTTTTATGGCACGAATCATGTCTCTCTTCTCACAACTTTTTCTTCTTCACTCTCTTCTCCCCCTGATAGGCATATAGCGATAGGGATTATTGCATATGAGCTCGAGGCTCAACGGCGCGACCGCGTGGCAGTGGACTCCATGAAGCTTCACACTTTGACAGACTAGTAATCTGGAAGTTCCACTTTTTTTCTCCTTTACGGACTTGGGAGAATGAAGGGGGAAAAGGAAAAGGGAAAATGGACACTTCTCTTCAGACTTTTTTATACCATAATACCATCTCTCCTCCTATGTCGCACTATGCGCGACGAGTGGACGTGCAGTGAAAAGGGATCCGCCCAGCCTCGGGGTGAACATAGTGCCAAGGAGGAGTATGGTACAAACGCTTTCCAATTGCATCGTCTAGCTATGTGTGATGATGATCGATATAAAGACGACGCAGGGACACGAGATGCCAAAAATGATCCACACCCTCGACCTACTAAAAAAAAAAATTAAAAGTTTAAAAAAAATCAACAGCTCCCAACACAAAGCACAGAGCCCCGCCAACACCTGCCTCACCCTCCCGCCTCACCCTCCCGCCTCACCCTCCCGCCTCCCCCCTATAAACGGGTTTTACTAATAGGCACCCTAGTAATTTACTATATAGCACCCTATTATAATATATCTTAGTATAACTAAGGGTTTAACGCGCTTATATAGTGCGGTATCGGATATTTCGCTAGTTGTATTGTATTCTACGCTATGCCTTACTGAATAAGATATTAGAGTTAGGGCCTCGTCATATCTCAAGTTCGTAAGAATCAAGTGAATGCAATCCAGGAAAAATTTTTGAGAGCGAGCGTATTGACGGAAAGGAACTCTGAAAGACTATACGCAAACGGATGCTCATAGAATGCATGCCATGCGCGAAGAGTGCAGAGCATACCTCTATAAGGTCTACAGTGATATCATGAAAATGGTCGTTACGACTGCGTGATAAAAAAAAAGAAGTCGTCGGAATGCTTCAGAAACACACATACCGCCATTCGTGCTTTTGTAGCCAAGGAAAGCCCTTAAATGCCGATTGTGTCTTTAAACGAGCGTGGTGTCGTGGTCTGGGGCTGAGTCTCCTCGACTTCCTCCATACTTACGTCCCTGTCCTTGTCCTTGTCCCTGTCCCTGTCCCTGTCCCTCTGTTCGTTTGATGATGGTGATGGGGCGGATATGGGTGTAAAGGACGAGTATACTTTACTTCGACTTGGATCTCCCGCTGCTGATCCAAAGGCGAGAGGTGACTCCATTTCACTCGGTACCCTCTGTGGCTTCTCCTGTTCCAAGGGCATGGGTTTGCCTCACTTCCTCTTCCCCGAGGACGATTCTGAGCCCTGCTCCGACTGTGTTTGTTGTTGCTGTTGCTGTTGCTGTTATTGCTGCTGTTGTGGCGTCATTATCCCTGAAGGCGCCGCCGCTGTCACGGCGCCTGGGGGAGTCCGCGCTTGCGCTCGCACCTCTCCTTTGGGTTGCTCTATCGTGGGAACAGATGGCCTCACTCTCCTCCGTGGTGGGTAGACCTCACCGCGGGCGACAGCCTCTCGGGCTCGCTGCCGAACCTCTGCTTCGGTCGGGCGACGTCGCTTCTTCTTGCTGGCAGGCTCGCCCGCTGGCGACATGGCCGTGGTGTAGAGAGGGGGCGGGCGCGGATAGAGAGAGCGGCCAAGGGATAGAGTATTATCCGGTAGACGCGGGCGCTGGTTAATGTAGACAGGGGGCGGGCGCGGCTGAAGAGAGCGGCCAAGGGGTAGAGTAGCGGGCGCTGGTTGCCGTAAGGATACTGCCATGGCAAGAACGAGACTTGAAGTTTCTTCGAAGCGGTTAGAGCGAGATAGTTGAGATTCAGAGTCATCTAGGCTTTGAACTGCAAAGTTTTAGCGTTAGTTGCCTCTGGAAATTTAAGGTACGTGCTCTTTACTTACACACTTTTTGCTGGGGGTGCCTTTTACATTGGTCGCAAAAGTGCTTATTTCCAGCTTCTCTCAGCGTATCAGCGAGATCATTTGCGGAAGGCCTTTTTCCTGGGTGCTTATAGAGCATGTCTCGTATGACACGAGGTATAATTGGAGCTGAGCAATTTTCCAGAACCGCTTGGATTTCATCAACCATTTCGTAGTATGGACCACCATCTAGGAGTTCATCCAGTCTCTCACCGGGGTGAAGGCTTGCAAGAATCTCAAGGAAGACGCATCCGAGTGAGAATACATCTGACTTCCGGTTCCGCGTGTCATGATCAGCAACTTCAGGCGAGCAGTATCGCATGGTGAACGACCCGGGATGTCCATCGGTAGTGCTGTTATCTCCATTATAGTCTCTCGCTACGCCGAAGTCGGTGTAGATAATGGAGTCTTCATGAATTAAAATGTTGTGTGGTTTAATGTCTTTGTGTCGAATATTGCATTCGTGAAGATGTGAAAGCCCAACAGCCAGA
>Ga0247757_10000791_pt1 | contig 24374 bp, 21 predicted proteins | sample UWRJL126311R4_FD_180929 | JGI IMG/M metagenome (GOLD analysis project Ga0247757, IMG submission 180929) | Plant litter microbial communities from Arlington Agricultural Research Station in Wisconsin, United States - UWRJ-L126-311R-4 | ecosystem: Environmental > Terrestrial > Plant litter >...
GCTTGTCGCTCACGCGCTGACCGTTGACGTAGCAGCCGTTGTAGCTGGTGAAGTCGAGCAAGAGCCAGCGTTCGCCGGACTTGGTCAGACGCGCGTGACGGCGCGAGATGTTGCGCTCCGTCAGCCGCACCGTGTTCTCCTCGGCGCGTCCGATCGTGTAGTCGTCGCGAACGAGGTGGACGACGGTCTTACTCGCCTGGTCGTCCTCGATCGTCAGCTTCCACATCGGTGCGCCCACATACCTCGTCGCAATTGTTTCGTCTTCGAACTCGCGCAAGGCCGCCGCCAAATTTGTCATGGTTCTGCGCGGGTTTAAAGTGCCGTCGACCGTGCGCGAGCCATTTCAGGTGCGGAAGGCATGGAGGGCGTCATTCACAGCGGGCCGGGCCGCCCGGATTCGTGGATTGTTCCGGGTTGGGCAGACACGATTGGTGAGTAGGACGAGCACCCGGTCGGCATCTGGATCGCACCAAAAACTGGTCCCGGTAAAACCGAGGTGACCAAAAGTGCGCCCACCAGCCAAGCTGCCCGCCGAGGACTGCTCGCTCGACTTGCCATCGAACCCGGCTCGCAGCGTGCCCCCGGGCCGCGCGGCGAGCAATGGTGCGAGCCGGCTTGGCTCGAGCCACGTCGAGGATCGCCCGTGACTTACTTCGAGCAGGGCGGCTCCGAACCGGGCCACCCCCGCGGCGGTGCCGAACAGCCCGGCGTGACCGGATAGACCGTGTCCGGAGAGCGCCCACGCGTTTTCGTCGTGCACCACCCCGCGCACTTCTCCGCCGCGAAAAGGCACGGTTTCGGTCGGCATGCAGCGCTCGGCAAACCCCGCGTTGCGCGCACGCAGCGCTCGAGCCGAGCCCACTTCGAGGCCCAGCGGCCCGCACACTTCGCGCTCGACAATCTCGTCGAGCGCGAGCTGCTCGAGTCGCTCCAAGGCCAAGCCGACCAGCGCGAAGCCCAAATCACTGTACACCGGCGGGTGCCCGTCGGGCGGCGCGGGCAGGGCACACTCGGGCCTGCGGCCTTGCACGGCTTCGCGAATCGCGGCCTCTCGCTCGAAGGGCAGGCCCGCGAGCAACGGCGCGAACAAGGTGCGATGGGCGAGTAGCCCCGCGCGGTGCGCGAGCAACAGCAAGATGCTGGCCGAACCCGTTGCAGAGCCGCTCGCTTCCGGAAGTAGATCATGAAGCTTCGTGTCGAAGCCGAGCCGGCCACGCTGAACGAGGCGCGCCACCGTCACGGCCACGAACGATTTCGTGATCGAGGCCAGATCGAAGAACACCCGGCTATCGAGATCGGCGCTTTTACGCCGGAATGCGGCCCCCTCGGCGAACTCGAAGCCGATCGTTCCGCGCCAAGCGGTGGCAACGACGGCGGCGGGTGCGACCTCCGGCTCCACGATGAATTGGCGAGCAATTTCAGCAAGGCGCGAATGTGGCATCATGTATGCGGGCGAACTCCCGAAAACGAAGCATTTTGGCATCCGGGTGCGGCATCGGTATTGTGAAGCTGCCGTAGACGGATTGGAAGGCGAGAAGACATGGCCGAGTTTACTTGGGAAGCCCGTGGCCGGACCGGCGAGGTCCGCAAGGGCGTCATGGAGGCTGAGAACGAAGAAGCGGTGAACAACCGTCTTCGTCAGCAGCAGCTCGCGCCGGTCAAAGTCAAAAAGAAGAGCCGCCTCAGCGAGATCAAGTTCGGCAGCCCGAAGGTCAACACCAAGGACTTGGTGACCTTCACGCGCCTGTTCGCGACCATGATCGACGCGGGCTTGCCGCTCGTGCAGTGCTTGGAGATTTTGGGCTCACAGCAAACGAACGCCGCGTTTGGCACCATATTGAAGGACGTGCGCAGCGCCGTCGAGCAAGGTGCAACCTTCAGTGAGGCGCTCAAGCGTCACCCCAAGGTGTTCGACGAGTTGTTCACCAACTTGGTCCATGCCGGTGAAGTCGGCGGCATTTTGGACGGCATCATGAGCCGCTTGTCCGTGTACTTGGAGAAGCGTCAGAAGCTCATCCGGCAGGTGCGCGGCGCGCTGGTCTATCCGTCGGTCGTGGTCGTGATCGCCGCGCTGGTGATGACCGTGCTGCTCACGTTCGTGATTCCCGCGTTCGAAGGCATGTTCAAAGACTTCGGTGGGGGCAAGGCGCAATTGCCCTGGCTGACCCAGGTCATGGTCGGCATCTCGCACAACTTCGTCAGCTATTTCCCGTTCATCGCCGTAGCGGTGATCGCGCTGGGCGTGGGCTTCGGGTACATGAACCGGCAGCCCGCGGGCAAAGCCTTCGTTCACCGCACGATTCTGAAGCTGCCCATCATCGGCGGGGTCTTGCGAAAAATCGCGGTGGCGCGCTTCACGCGCACGCTCGGCACCCTGCTCCAGTCCGGTGTGCCGATCTTGGACGCGCTCGAGATCTGCGCGGTCACGTCGGGCAACGTGGTGATCGAGGGCGCCGTGATGCACGTGCGCCAGAGCATCAGCGAGGGCAAGAACATGGCCGAGCCGCTGACGGAGACCAAGGTCTTCCCCGACATGGTCGTGCAGATGATCGCGGTCGGTGAGCAAACCGGCGCGCTCGATCAGATGCTCAACAAGATTGCCGACTTCTACGAAGAAGAGACGGACGTCGCGGTCGGTGCGCTGACCAGTGCGCTCGAACCGATCATGATGGTCGGCGTGGGTGGGATGGTCGGCGTGGTGCTGATCGCCATGTATCTTCCGGTGTTCTCCCTCGCGGGCAATATCCACGCGGATTGATCGGGGGCGCGCACGCCGCGCGCGCTGAGCATGCGTCTCAAACTCGGCATTCCGGACATGCTCGGTTCGGCCCCGCTGGCCCGGCGGCTGGCAGGGCTAACGGCGGCGCGTTTGCTGCTGCTCACGCTGTCCGTGGCGTTGGTCGGCGGGTTCTACCTGCGTGGCAAATTCGGCTTTGCATCGTACACGCTGCGCGTTGCGCTCGAGACGTTCGGCCTCTCGTTCGCGCTCACGGGCGTGTACGCGGCGCTACTACGCAAAGGGAAGCACCTCGAGCGCCTGGCGGAGGCCCAGTTGGTGCTCGACCAGCTGACCTGGACGGTGGTTGCGTACCTGACCGGTGGCGCATCGAGCGGCGCGACTTCGTTCTACGGCTTGTCGTGTTTGGTGGGCGCAAGCTTGCTCGGTCTGCGCGGCGCGTTCTTGGCCGCGCTCTCGGGCGCACTCTGTTACGGCAGCTTGGTGTTTGCGCTGCAGCGCGGTGTGTTGTCGGCGCCGCGCGATCAACCCGCCTCGATCTACCGGCTGTCTTCGGACGAGCTCACGTTTTACCTGCTCGTCAACTTGCTGGTGCTGATCGTGGTCGCGTTGCTCGCAGGTACCTTGGCCGACCGTTTGCGTTGGACTGGCGGCGAACTCGCGCTCGCCACGGAGCGCGCGGACCAAGCCGAACGCATGGCGGGGCTCGGTCGTCTGGCCGCGGGGCTCGCCCACGAAATCCGCAATCCGCTCGGCTCGATCGCAGGTTCGATTCAGTTGCTGCGCACCGCGACCGGCTTGTCCGACGAAGACCAACGATTGTGCGACATCATTCAACGTGAAACCGGGCGCTTGAACGATTTGGTGACCGACATGGTCGACCTATCCAAGCCCAAGAAGCCGATGTTCGCGAGCATCGACGCGGCGCGCGTGGCCCGTGAAGTCGTCGCGCTGACCGCGCGCAGTGGTCGCGCCGTGTCGGACGTCGAAGTCTCTTACTCGGGCGCCGAGAACGCGCCGATTTGGGCCGACGGCGCGCAGCTGCGGCAAATGATCTGGAACTTGGTGCGCAACGCGGTGCAAGCCAGCAGCCCCGGAGACGGCGTGGAGGTTGCCGTCGAGATCATCGGTAAGAGCACCTGGTTGCGCGTGTCCGATCGCGGCGCGGGCATCGATGACGCCGCTCGCGAACGTCTGTTCGATGCGTTCTTCACCACTCGCTCCCAAGGCACGGGCATGGGCCTTGCGGTCGTGAAACGAATCGCGGACGACCACGCGTTTTCGATCGTGGTCGACAGCAGCCGCGGCCGTGGGGCAACCTTTCGTGTCAATCTCGGCGCGCCGCGCGCCTCGCAGCCACCGCCCGCGGACTGAGGCATTCTCGATCGTGAACGGCGGGCTACGTGCCGCTGCGGCACAGGGCCGTTTTCCAGCCGCGCGGCGCCGATCGAGTGCTCGCGCGCCCGGTATTTAATTCAATAATTACAGATAATTGTCGCGCTCGCGCCAGCGGGGAGAAGCTTTGGCACCCCCCTTGCGTATTACGGGCAGAGAACGCAGATAGGTAACCGAACCGCGAGAACCACCATGACCATCATCCGACGCAAAGTTCCCGTCCTTGCCAGCTTGGTGCTGGTCCTTTCGCTCTCCCTGCCGGCTTTCGGCGCAGAAGCCGAGAACTTCGTGAAGGGTAAGCACACCGAGCTGACCGAGCTCGTCACCAAAGCCAAGTCCGCCGAGGACGAGAAAAAGCTGGATGCGGCGTTCGACGCGGTGTTCGACTACGAGGGCCTGGCCAAAACCACGCTCAAAGACTCCTGGGAGCAGCGCACGCCGGCCGAGCGCGCGGAGTTCACCACGGTGCTCAAAGACTTGGTACGCGGGGCTTATCGCCGCAACATCAAGAAGACCCTGGGCTACGAGGTCGACTACAAGGGTGAGCAAGATGGCGATGCGGGCAAGGTCGTCCGTACCGTGGCGCGCAACAAGAAGAACGCCCGCGAAGAGCCGGTCAGCATCGACTACGTGGTCCACCAAGTGGGCGGGAAGTGGCTGATCGCCGACATCGTGACCGAAGGCTCGAGCTTGGCTCGCAACTACCGGAACCAGTTCCGGAAGGTGATCGAGAAGAAGGGCTTCGACGAGTTATTGAAGCGCATGAAGGCCAAACGCGACAAGGGCGGGGACGTCGGCTGAGTTTCGGCGCGCCCCCGCCTCGGTGAAGCTTGGTTTTCCGCAGCGGGGGCGATTTTAGCGGCCTGAAATTGCCCGCCCGGGGCGCCTGACTGGTACGATCGGAGGACCTTGGGTCCGTCTCGGAATCCGTCCAGCGTTCCGCCTCTGGCGCCGGTGCCCGACGTGGGCGAACCCGCACCGGGAGCGGCTTTCGCCTTCGCGCTGCGCGATGAGCAGCGGGTCCCGTTGCGACTCACGGTGACCCGCGGCGTGCTGGGCATGGAGCTGTACGAGCTGATCGAGCTTGGCCCGATCGACGTGACGCGCCTGTCGATCACGCTACCGAATCTGAAGTTCCCGCTCGACCTGAGCGGAGGCGTGCCGCAGTTCCGACATCGGCGCGGAGAGCTCGAGCACGCGGGCCTGTCGAGTTCCCTCACGCGCCTCGCGCGTTTCTTCGAGAGCCGGCTGGGCGACGTGCTCGGCCCCCTGGTGCGTCCGGTGGCCGTGTTCGCTCGTCCGCAAGGCATTGGGGTCGGGTTGGTGGCACAGGGGCGGGCCCTGGCCTTCGATCTATTGTGGGTGCCCGAAGAACGCCACGCGCGCTTCGTGGTGAACGACGCACGCGGCGTTGGTTTGCCGGGCGCGGCGCTCGGTTTTGCGTTGCGCGCGCTGGACAGCGCGTTCGGCGCCCTCGGTACGCGGCGTGGGCGCGTGGTCTCGATCCCGGATGCGGGAGCTACGCTGGCCCGCGTGCTGCTCCCGGCGGTGGGCGCGCGCGCGCCGTCGGCCCGGCGTGTGCGCTTCGGGCCATTGCGGATCGACGGCAACGAGGCGCGCATCGAACTCGACGCGACCTTCGTGCCGGGGGAGCTCACGCCGCTCGGAACGCGCGCGCTCGAGCTGGCCCGCTTGGTCACGAGCGCGGACGACGCGCTATCGCGTGGCGCGACCGACGAAGCGCGCGCAGGCTATTTATTGGCCCTCGAGCACGCTCCACGGCATCCAGAATTGGTGCGCCTCGTGGCGGACATCGATCTGCAAGTGCCGGAGCGCGCGGAGGCGGCGCTGGGCATGGTGATCGAGAGCTTGCCGGCGACACGCGCGGGCATCACCGGCGCCGAGCTGCTCTGGCGCATCGGCGATTTCGACGGAGCGCGCCAAGCCCTGAGTGAAGCGGCCGCGCTGGAACACTACGCGCCACTGGCCGCGCTCTTGTGGTGCCGCGCGGCCGAGCGCGATCCCTCGGTCGTCGAACAGCGCAACGCGCTCGACCGCGCCGTAGCGCTCTCGCCGGGACTGGAGTTGCCGCGCTCGCGGCGTTTCGCCGCGCGCGTCGCGCGTGGCGACAGTGAAGGCGCCTTGGCCGACACCGAGCACTTGGAGGCGATGACGCCGGGGGCGCGCGCCAAGCACGAGCTCAACCTGCACGCCGCGCGCTCGTTTTTCGCGGCTGGCTTCGTGCGCGAAGCGCGGCGCTGTTTCGAACGCGCGTTGCGCTACGCACCGGACGACGCGCGCGCCACCGCGGGCCTCGCGCGGGCATTGCTCGATACGGGTCAGCGGGAGCGGGCCACCACGCTCTTGGCGCGCGCGGTCAGCTTGTCCGAGCGCAATGGCCAGCCCGATGCCGATGCCTTGATCGATCTAGCGCTCGTGCTCGCTTCGGATTTGAAAGATTTACCGCAGGCCATCGCGCGCGCGCGTCAGGTCTCGGCGGCCTCGCCACGGTACGTGGAAGCGCGCCGTTTGGAGGCGGGCTGGCGCGCTGATTTGGGCGATATTGCCGGCGCTTCCTTGTGTTACGGGCGCATGCGCGAGGCCATCGAACTGAGTGAAGAAGCGCCGGTGAACGCCGCGCAGTACCTGCTGCAGGCCGCCGAGTTCGAACAGCACGTCGAACTCGACGTGCTGGCGGCCGAGCGGCACTTGGCCGTCGCGTTGCGCGTCGCGCCGCACGACACGCAGATCGCGGAGCGTTATCGTGCGGTGGCGGCGGCGGCGGCGGAGAAGGCCCGCGCGCGTCGCCGCGAGCGCTAGCGGAACAGAGCGTGCCACGCGCGTTCGAGCGCCCCCGCGTCCGCTGCGGGCAGCACCGCGCACAGCCGCAGCGGCGACAGGGACGTGCCCAGCGCCGATGGCGGCAAGCACGCGAGCGATTGCGCGAGCACATCGGGCAGGCGACCCACGCCGACCGCGATCGCGCTGACTGCGGCGACGTCGGTGCGCACGCTGTTCGCGCCCGCGACGCGCAGTAGTTCTGCGGTGGCGCCGAACTCGGGCACGCTGGTCAGGGACAAGAGCAGGTTAATCTGGGTATCGAGCCAGGCGTCGCGTATGGGGATGCCCGCGGCCGTGAGCACTTGCAGCACGGCCGCACGCGCGGCCTGGGGCGCCGTCAACCAAGCCAGCTTCGAGTCGACGACGATTGCCACGCGCGCGGCCGAGCTCGCTTGCACGAGTGTCTCGCGGCCCGCGCGGTGCTCGGCAAAATCGGCGGTTTTTCGAGCATGAATGACGACCCCGTGGCGCTTCGCCCAGTCGACGGCGCGCGCGTTCAGGACCTTGGCGCCGGACTCCGCCATCTCCTGCATCGTGTCGTAGTCGATACTCGGCAAGTGGCGCGCGTCTTGGACCGAGCGTGGATCGGCGCTGTAGATACCGTCGACGTCGCTGTAGATCTCGCACCGCTCGGCGCCGAGAGCGGCGGTCAGGGCGACCGCGGTGGTGTCCGAGCCGCCCCGACCCAAGGTCGTGATCTCACGCTGCTCACTCATGCCTTGGTAGCCGGCAACGATCACCACTCGACCGCGCGCGAGTTCGTCCCAGATCCGCTGGGGACGCACTTCGATGATCTCTGCGTCGAAGTGGCGATCGCTGGTGATGATCCCGGACTGCGATCCGGTGAAGCTGACGGCCGAAACACCCAAGGCGGTGAGCGCCATCGACAGCAGCGCCATGCTCACGCGCTCGCCGGTGCTGACCAGCATGTCGAGCTCGCGCCGCGGCGGTTCGGCGGCGACGCGGAGGGCGAGCGACAGCAGGTTCTCGGTGGTCTTGCCCATGGCGCTGACCACCACCACCACTTGGCACCCCGCGCGTTGCGTGGCCGCGACGTGGCGCGCGACCTGCTGGATCTTCTCCGGGTCGGCAACCGACGATCCGCCGTATTTTTGCACGACGATGGCCAAGGCTCGGACTACCGTTAGCAGCAGTCGGGGATGCGGGCCAAAAACTCGGCTCGGCCGAGCTCAGCAGGGCCGACGCGCGTCAGGCGACGGTCGGCGCGAAGCTGACTACGCCGAAGCCGCCGGTCGCCCACAAGCGACCACTGGCCGCGTGCCAACTCAGACAAGCGACCTTCGCCCACTCGCCGCGGTCGATGGCGTCTGAAGGCGAGTGATCGCCGGCGACATCCAAGTGCGCGATCCGTTCGGCCTCGCCGCGCTCGGGATCGATCAGCAAGATGTCGGTCTGATCGCTAGTCTCGCGGTAAATGGCCGCAAAGAAGCGCGCGCCGAAACCGAGCTGTGCGCCCGCAATCGCGGTAGTACTCGCGCTGCCGGCCACGCGGCGAAAGGTGTTGCCGGCATCGGGCGAGACCAGGAGTGCGCCGCCACGCTCGGCGAGCGCGAGGGCGCCGCCCGCGGTGGCCAGGAGCGGCGTTGCGCTCTGGGCCACGGTCAGGGCCGCGCCGCTCAAGGGGACGCTCGTGCCCGCGTCGTCATTCAGCGTCAGCAGCGTGCGGGTGCGACCGCGACCGAGCAAAATGCTCGCGCTCTCACGCGCGACCGCCACGACTTTGCCGTCGAATTCCAGGCGCTCGAAGCGATCGCCCGCGTCGAGCACGTCCAGCAAGGTGCCGTCGTGCAGCCAGAGCAACACGCGGCCGTGACGAGCGCCCAGCGCGCCGCCGAAGCCGAGCTGGGCGCGCGAACCGAGCGGCCCGCGCAGTTGTTCGCGGAAGCGGGTGAGTTGCTCGGCCTGCGACGCAAAGCGCGCGCGCCGAAAGAGTTGGCCGCTCTTGGTGCTGGCGAGCGCAATGTCGTGATCGGCGCCCACGAGCACCAAGTCGGAGAGGGTGCTGCCGTCCACCGCCACGCGCAACGGTTTGGGCGAGTCGCTGCGGAACCAGAGCAAGTCCGAGCTACCGGCCACGACCGCGTCCGCGCTGACGGAAAGCGCGCTGCAGGCCTCGAGCGCGGCCGCGGGGTGCAACACTTGCCAGGGCAATGCCGCCAGCGGCACGCGCGCTTCGTCGCTGGCCGTGCCGAGCGAGATCTCGCGTTCGGCGGCGATACCCTCGGAGCCGTCGTCCATCTCGAGGGCGGGGAACTTGCTCTCGTCGACCTTGATCGCGCCGTCGTCGAGGCCTTCGCTGCCGTCGTCCGGAGTCAACGCGTCGGGCAAGGTGAGGCCCACGGCGGGGTCGACCTCGAAGCCCGAGTCCGTGTCGTCTTCGCCTTCGCGCAGGGCATCGTCGATGCCGACGATGGTGCCCAAATCGAGCTCGAGCGGCTCGTTGTCGCCGATGCTCTCGCCGAGCACGTCGATCTCTTCACCGACGACCAAATCAGTCGATTCTTGATCGTCGTTTCCGCCATCTTCGAACTGGTCGAGTTCGATCGGCTGATCGTCGTAGCTCTCTTCGTCTTCGGCTGCCGTGCGCAAATCTGCGAGACCCATCGCGCGCAGGATAGCAGCTTTCGTGATACGCTCGTGGGCCTTGCAACTCGCAGAACTTCTCGATGACGAACTGATCGTGCGGCGCCTCTCGGTCAAAAACGAGGACGTCGTGTACGTCAAGGGGATCTTCGAGGCGAGCGAGGGGCTCTGTGCCATGTTTGCGGAGCGCGGCGGCGACTTGACGATTGTTGCGCCCGTGTCGCGCACACTCGAATTGGACGTAGTTTTGTCGGATCTTGCGCTCGAACTCGATGGCGTCTTGCACGCTGATGGGTGCTAAAGCCCCCGTGCCGGTCCCCCCGAACTCGGCACGGTTGCTGAATGAGCGTGACGAGGATGCTTCACGTTGCGAGCCCGGTCGCGATGCTTTAGCTTCCGCGCTAGATGCCGGAGCCGTTCGCGCCGTCCCAGATTGTCGCTTTGCCATCGCCGGCAGAACGCACACCATTGCCGCTCGACGCGCGCACCGATCCGCGCGTGCTCGACGCCTGGTGCGAGTGGCTGGGCGCGCTCGCGACCGACGCTGAAGCCGCGCTCGCCGCCGCCATTGCCTACCGCGAACTCGATGGCGGCGCGCGTGATCGTTGGCTGTCCGTGCTCGAGCAGGATGCATTGCGGCTCAAGGTGCCGCGCATCGCCGTTTACGCCCCGCTCTTGGCGGTCGAATCCGACCCCGAACGCCGCACGCGCATCACCGACGCGATCGGCCCGATGGACGTCGCCGCTTCGCCTCGGTCGGCGGCTCAAGGCCTATGCGGCAAGCTCGCCGACGGCTCGCACCTGGCCGTGCTCATCACCCCGCTGTATCTCGATTTCGTGCAGGTTTTGGCGTGCTCGTTCTCGATCGAGCGCGGTTTCGGCTGGGTTCGTCACGACCCGATCGTCGATCGCAAGCACGCGCCTCGGCACGGTGAACGCATCGACGGCGCGCTCGTCGAGCGCACGCCGCTGAAGAGCTTGATCGACGATCTCGCGCACGCCGTTTTGGCGCACAAACGCAGCGGTCGAGAGTTGCCCGAGGCGTTGCGCGTGTTCGCCGACCTGTTCGGGCCGAACGTGAGTGGTTCGAGCCCGCCCTCGGCGACGTGATTGCGCGCATTGCGTTGGCCGGGCTGTTGCTCGCCGCTGGCTGCCAGCAGGTCGTGGAACCCGTGCTGGAAGAGCCGAGCGAAGACACGCGCGGACAAGTTCAGCGCTACGTGTTCGGCACCACGCAAGGTGAAGAGCTGAGCGCCGAAGGCATGCGCGGTCGCGTCACGGCGCTCGTCTTCGTGACCACGTTCGACCTTGCGTCCCAGGTTGCCGCCAAGCAATTGAACCAAGCCTTGCACCGGCATCGCCCGCGCATCAACGCGGGCGCAGTGGTGCTCGAAGCCCCGAAGTATGCGCCGCTGGCCGACGTCTTCCGCACTTCGCTCGATCTGTCTTATCCAGTCGCGATCGCGGATCTGGCGATGCTGAGGCAGAACTCGACTTTGGGCGAGGTCCGCAGTGTGCCGACCTTGATCGTGTTCGACGCGCAGGGCCGCGAAGTGTGGCGCTGGTCCGGCGCCTTCTCGTCCGAAGACCTGGACAGCTGGCTCACGCGCGCCCGTTGAGCTCGAACGCGCGAGATGCCCGGCTTTGTGTCGGCGCGCTGATTTAGACCGGCAGTGGTCCGGAGCCGCCCTCGCCCATGCCCGACGTGCCGCCTTCGCCCGTGCCCGACGTGCCGCCCGCGCCCGAACCGGAAGATCCGCCTTCGCCCCCGTTGCCGGCGGGGCTGATCGGAATGGCGTGGTACTGATACGTGCCCTGCGTGCGCGTGTCGACCACGCCTTTGTGATCGTTCAGCGTGAAGTCGGAGAAGATGGCGGAGTTGCCGTCCAAGCTACCACCGGTCGTGAAATCGACCCCGCCGTCGGCGGTGACGTGCACGCTCGACACGAGCGTCTCGCCGAAGTAACCCGGCCCGCCGTACACCAGATCGTACGGCACGTTGGATGAAGTTTGGGCGGACGTTTCGCTGTAGTACGGGCGCACGAAGGCGGTCAGCGGATCACCACTGCCCGCGCTGCGCACGACCACGACATAGGCATTGGCCTTGCTGTCCAAGATCGCGTCCGGATCGTCCTTGTGGTGCGCGATCAAGAATCGCTCCAAATCGGGCGTTTCTTCCCCGACGAGCGGCACGAGCGACGGATACGAGACGCACACCCCGCGTGCGCTGCCATTCATCAGACCGCGGCAGCCGCCCATACCCCCCGAGACATTGGGCGTGGAAAACGCAATCAACTTCGGATCGACGACCACCGTGAGATCGGTCGCGACGTCCGCGCTGACTTCGATCGGGGAAGGCAGATGGACGCTCTTGGTGCTGCACGACCAATTGCCGATCTTGGCGAAGTCGGGCTCGCTCAGCTCGCCGGGTTCGAGCGCGCGGATGCCGAGTGGCGCGTCGTCACCCTCGGCGGTGATGTACGTCTCGTGCTCGCTTTCGACCGTGAAAATGCCGCGCACGTAGCCGGGCGCAGGCGTCATGCCGTTCTTACCGCTCGCGCACAGCTCGAGTGAAACCGTGTCGTAGGTGCCGACGCTCACGACCGCCGAGCCGACGTGCTCCGCGATCGCGTCGAGCGCACTCTGGTCGGTCACGTCGACCAAGCACTCTTCTTCGGTCGCCTCGGGGCAAGTGTAGAGCACCGCTTGCGAAGTCGGGTTGCCGTTGGCATCCGTGGCCGAAAGCACGATGCGCATCACGGACAGCTTGAGCCCGGTGGGCGTGAAGCTCACTTCACCCGGCATGGCACCGGCGACCGAAGCGAGCGTGGCGAGGGAAGCGAGAGAAAGCGCGCCCAGCAGCGCGCGAGCGATCGGAAGTGAGCGGCGATTTGCAATTCGGTTCATGGCTGCCTCACTTGACCTTCAGGTTGAGCTTGACCATCCCGGTCGTGTGGTTGCCGGGCGCGCCGGCGTTCGGCCCGCTGCCGTTGCCCGCGCCCGCACGCGCTGGCGAACCGGCGGTCGCGGAGTTGCCGGCGGTTCCGTGCCCCGTGCCCGCGCTGCCATTCGGCGTCTCTTCGTTCGAGCTATCGCTGCTACTGCAGCCAACGACTATCGAGGTTCCGACGGCTACCAGTGCCAACCAATGGCGTGATCTGAGTCTCAAGGCAGGCTCCCGCTGTGAGTGAAAAATTCGAACTCGTGCCCGTTACAGCCAACGGCGTCGTCAGGCGGCGCTTAAGTGTGCGCGCGCGCCGCCCCCGCCCGCTTTCTTGCTCGAGCGGGAGAATCGGCGATCGCGATCCAGCATCGCACCTTGCAGTACTCGTGGTTCCCGCCGTGCCCGAGCCATGACTCACGGTTCCACGAACTCGAGCGTCTATCCGTCACCACGTCGTTGCGACGAGTCGAAACCCATCTCTGCGCGGAGAGCTAACCCGCGTGGAAGCCCTCACCCGCGTGGAAGCCCTCACCCGCGTGGAAGCCCTCACCCGCGTGGAAGCCCTAACCCGCGCTCGGAGCAGACCGGCTCGTTGCGGCGATGCGAGGAGGAACGCCGTGCGAGGAGGAACGCCGTGCGATGAAGAACGCGAACGCGTCTTGGACGCGAGTCGACGAATCGCCGCGCGTTCGTTGAGCGCGCCGGGCAGGCGCGGCCGCCGCGCCGCAATCGGGCGAGATTCGCTGCCCGCTGCGTCGCGCTTCACGCGCCGCGCGCCCGGTTCAGTTTGGCCCCCCCAAACCAAACTGAGCTCGGAGTGACGCGAGTCAGTTACAGGGGGCTGCGCCCAGGGCCGCACCGCATTCGCTGTCGTCGGTGAGCGCGCGGGCCACGTGCAGCAATCGGCATTGCACGTTGTCGCCCGTGGCTGCGGTCGTGTAACCGAGCGAGGGGCCTGCGCCTTCTACCGTGGCGCAATCGGCGTGGCAGGCATCGAGATCGGCGAAGTTGTCGTCGAAGTCCGATTTACAGGCTTTCTCGAGCAGCAAGCAATACGACTCACAATTGCCGGTGCTGCCCGTCTTCGGCAACGCGGTGGAGCCGCAGTGCCCGTCACCCCCGGGGCTCGTGTGTGAGCAGTGGTGTTCCGGATCGACCAGCGAATTGTACGAGTGGTACATGCGGCAACCGACCGTGTTTTCGGTCGTGTCGCCGAGCGTGCCGGGCGGTAGCGCGTTGCACACGGCTTTGCACTGCGCGAGGCTCTCGTACGTCGGGTAGCCGTTCGCCTCCGTACACTCGGCCATTTCTAGGCGGCAGAAGTTGTCGCAATCGGGTTCGTCCGCCGGGTCGTCCAGGCACTTGTTCGACTTGAGATCGGCGTGCAGGCAATGCCCCAAGGGGTCGACCGTCGCCGAAGTGGCGTGCACGATGCGGCATTGCAGTGTGTCGCCCAAGTAATTGCCCGTGTCGCGCGAGTCGTACAGGCGCGTGTCGACGAGGCCTTGGCACTTGCTCACGCAAACGTCCGTGCCGTCGTCGCCCTCGTCAGCGATGTCCGCGTATTTCTCGAACTGCTCGGAGCATGCGCCTTTCAGCAGGCGGCACAAGTTCTCGCAGCTGGAGCCGCACACGCCGTTGCCGCTGGGGCCGGCGTTTGCGCAGTACAGCTCTAGATCTTCGTCGGTTTGCACGGCGTTGTTGAGCTGCCGCACGCGGCAGGCCACGCTGTTCGCGTTGATGCCTTCCAAGGGCAAGAGCGCGCAGGTGGCGAGGCATGTCTCGTCCGTGCGGTACAAGATGCCCTTGCACACCTCGTTGGCCTGCGTGCAGTACGCGCGACACTGCGCGCTGGGTTCGCCAGTGGTCGGGCCGCCGTCGGAGCCGGCGTCCCCACCGGGCACGTAAGTGCGGTCTTCGATGCCGGCCAAGGACTGACACGCGCCGAGCGCGCTGCTCACGCCCGCGAGCAGGAAGCCGAGGGCGGTGAAGCGCGCGATGCGGTTCGGGCGGCTCATTGGAACGCTCCTCCGAAACCAATGCCGGCAAGGTCGCGGCTGACCAATGGGTGGAGCTCCAAGTGAGACACGCTCTCGGTCTTCGCTTTGGGTTCGCTCGTGAGGTAGAGCACGACGCCCGCGACGACGAAGGCGGCCCCCGCGGCGAACGCGATGTTCGAGACCACGGCCGCGTTCTTGGCGTCTTTGGTCAACGATTCGCCTTTCGCATCGTCACACACGTTGCCGCGCGGGCAGTGGCTCTCGGCGTCGCTATTTTTGGAGATCGCGGTCACTCCGAAGTACGAGCCGACGCCCAAGCCCACGATGCCGAGGGCGCCCGTCACGTAAGCGGCGGTGCGCAGCCCATTGCCGCCCTGTGCGGGTTCCGGCTCCGGATTGCGCGGCGGGATCCCCGGCGGTGGCGGGTTCGTGGGGGTCGAGTCGGGAGTGGAGGCAACGGCCGCGAGCGGCGTGGTCGATACGGCCAGCGCCGGGATTTCCAAGCTCTTGCTGTCGCCGTTCGCACCGACCTCGACGTCGGCTTCGTGGTTCTGGTAGCCGTCCGCGCTGGCCACGATGTGATACTTCCCGGGGTCGACCGGGATGGCCACCCCGAACAAGGCCTTGGCCAAGGGCACGTTGTCGCGCGTGACGCGCAGCGACCCGAGCTGCGCCGTTTCGGGCACGACCTTCAAGGTCAGCTTCGATAGACTGGGTTGCAGGCGGTCGGCGCGAGCGCTCGCGACCCGCGTGCGCTCGGATTCACCTTGCGCTTTCGCGGCGGACGCGGCTTCGCGGAAGGTGGCCCAGGCGCTCGCCGTGCGCCCCGTCTTCTCGTAACACTCACCGAGGTAGAGCAGCGTGCCGATTGCCGGGTCGATGCGCTCGCTCTCTTCCAGCTTCGGACAGGCCTCGGCGAAATGGCCGCTCTTCATCGCCTTCAACGCGTCGTCGAACAGCGATTCTGCGGCAGCTTTTTGCGCCGCGCCGGCTTGCGCGTTCGCGAGCGTCGGTAAGGATACACCCGCGCAGCACAAGGCGAGCGCAGGCCACGGGCGAAGCTTGGTAATCATGGACTTTGCCATCGGTCGGGAGCCCCGAGTCTCGCCCGCCCTTGGCCATCAAGACAGCACAAAAGCGAACGCTCAGCGGCGGCCGCCGAAGTCGCTCAGATCGCTCGTGCTCGTCGGCTTGGGCGCGGCGGGTGCAGGCTTCGGCTTGAAGGCGACGGGCGCGGGCGGCGGAACCGGCGCTTTCGGCTTGATTGCCGGCTCTTGAGGCCGGACGACCGGAGCCGCCGGATCGGGCGCGGCGGAGGAAGGCAATACCACCGGCTCTGAGGGGACCGTCGGGGCCGGCGCGACGGGCTCTGGCGCGACGGGCGCGACGGGCGCGCGCAAGGACGGCGCTTCCACCAAGGCCGGAGCCTGCAGGGGCGGGGTGGGCGCGGCGACGCTCGCCGAGGCGCTGGGCGGCGTGCTGGCCGCGTGCCGACCCAAGAGGAATACCACGCTCACGGCCGCCGCTACGCCAATCCCCAAGGTCGCGACCACGAGGCCGCGTCGTGCCTTCGGCTTCTCGGGGTTCGTGCCGGTGACGGGCGAATCCGTGCGACCCAGGGGCTCGACGGTGCCGCGCGCGGGAGTCAGCCGCTGCGTGGAGACGGCGCGCACCTGACCGCTGGCGCTGGCGTTGCCATCGGGACGCGAGAGGCGACGATCCGACGAGTCCGAGAACGGGGAGACGTCGGTAACGCCCAGCACGCGGCTCGCGCGATCGACGTGCAGCTGACTCGACACGCTCCCGAACTGCGCCAGGGCGCGCGCGAGCTCACTCACGGTGGCGTAGCGATCCGCGCGGTCCTTGGCCAAGCAATGACCGATGATCTCTTCGAGTTCGAGCGGCACTTCTGGCCGCAGCGATTGCATCGACCGTGGCACGTCGTTCAACAGCGAGGCGCACAGGGCGGGGATGGAATCACCCGTGTAGGGCGGGCGGCCCGTGATCATTTCGTACAAAATTACGCCCAAGGACCAAATGTCCGTGCGCGTGTCGACGTCCTTCGCGGAGCGCATTTGCTCGGGCGACATGTACAAGGGCGAGCCGATGAGCACCGAGGTGCGCGTGAGCGAGAGCTCCGCCACGCTGCTACCGAGCAGCGACTTCGAAATACCGAAATCGAGCACTTTGACGATGCGCGTGCCGTCGGCGCGCGTGGCAATGAACAGATTCGCGGGCTTCAGATCGCGATGCACGATGCCGGCGGCGTGCGCCTCGGCCAGCGCTTCGATCGCCTGCAGCACGAAGTCGATCGCGTCGGCGATCGGCAGCATGCCGTGCCGAGCCATTTCGTCCGAGACGTCGTGCCCCTCGAGGTACTCCATCACCATGTAGGGGACGCCGCCCTCCATGATGCCGACGTCGATCACCCGCGCGACGTGCTCGCTACGAATCTTGGCGGCCGAGCGCGCTTCACGCCGGAAGCGTTCGGCGGTGTCGGCGCGTTCCAAGGCCAAGGGGTGCAGGAACTTCACCGCGACGCGCTGCTCGAGTTCGAGGTGCCAGGCCGCGACGACCACGCCCATTCCCCCCGAGCCCAACACGCGCTCGACCCGATACTTGCCAGCGAGGATCTGGCCTTCGGTGACGGGGGAGTCAGCCATTATTGCGCCGCAGCCTAGCACGGCCGACGATTTCTCGACTATCCGCCTCGTCAGTCCTCGTGGAGAGGGTCGATATCGTCAGGCGGCGCGTCAATCTTTCGGGCGATACGCGGGGAACGGATTCAGAAATACGCTCGTTCCGCTGTTCCGGTAGATCGTCAAACGCGCGAAATCGATCCCGAGAATGGCGGAAAAACCGCGGGCGTCGTGGCTGCCCACACTTCCACCTACTCCGAGTGACACGCCCCACGGCGCTCCGAACCACAACGTGCCCGCGCCCCCCACCGATTTCTCGCCCCAGAGCCTCTCATAGGGACCGAGGTCCAGGGCCAGGCCGAGGCCGCCATTGACGTAGCCCCGGGTCGCCGTGCGCAGCGAGAGGGAGATATCGCTGCCGTAACCGAAGTGGGGTTCGAGCGAGAACAGGCCGCCGAAAACGACGGGGTTCGACGGATCCGTGCCCACGCCGAAGTGGATGCGCATCGACGACACCGTGCGCGCCGAGAGTGCGTTCTGCTCGAGCCGGGACACGCCGCCGCCGATGAAGGCCCAGGACGAGACGTCAGCGTGCGCCGGACGCGCGCTGCAGAGCAGCCAGATCGCGCACCCGAACCCCGGGAGCACCTGCCGCAAGCGCGTTCGGCTCGTCAGAGCCAGTGAACTTGTCATGAGTTTCTTGATTCTAACGCGATGAGAAGTCAGCCAGCGCGCCGACGAGGCGATCCAGATCTTCACGGCGATGTTGTTCGGTGACGGCGACCAGCAGACGATCGGCGAAGCGCGGGTCGACGCGGCCCAAGTCGAAGCCGGCGATCAGCCCTTGCGCCTCGAGTTTGCGACAGACCGCGGAGGCGCTGCCGCCCGGCACGCGCACCGCGAACTCGTTGAAGAAGGGCGCCGCGCCGAAGCCGTCACTGAAGCCCGGCAGGGCGACGACCTGGTCGCGCAAGTAGTGCGCCTTGGCCAGACAATGCCGCGCCGTCTCGATGAACCCGGATTTCCCGAGAATACTCATGCGGATCGCCAGCGAGAGCGCGAGCAAGCCCTGGTTGGTGCAAATGTTGCTGGTCGCGCGTTCACGGCGAATGTGCTGCTCGCGCGTGGAAAGCGTGAGCACGAAGCCGCGCTCGCCGTTGCTGTCGACGGTCTCGCCGCAGATTCGGCCCGGCATTTGCTGCAAAAATTGACGATCGTCGCGGCAGGCGAACAGGCCCACACCGGGGCCACCGAATTGCGGTGGGCAAGCGATGGCTTGGCCCTCGCCGACGGCGATGTCCGCGCCCAGCGCCCCGGGCGATTCGGACAGGGCGAGCGCGTACGGTTCGCTCGTTGCGGTGATCAGCAGCGCGCCTTGGGCGTGCACCTGCTCGGCCAGGGCGCGCAGATCCGAGAGCGGGCCGACGAAGCTCGGGTAACCGACGATCACGGCCGCGGTGTCGGGACCCACGGCTGCGAGCAAGGCGGCGAAATCGGGCGCGCCGTCGGCGCCGAATGGCACTTCCACGCACGACATGTCGTCGCGGCCGGCGAGGTAGGTGGCGGTCACGGCGCGGTAGTCCGGGTGCACCGAGTGGCACAAGACGACGTTGCCGCGCTTGGTCAGGCGACAAGCCATCAATGCCGCTTCGGCGGCCGCGCTCGCGCCGTCGTATAGGCTGGCGTTGGACAGCGGCAGCCCGTAAAGCTCACTGACGATGGTCTGATATTCCCAGATCGCCTGCAGCGTGCCCTGCGCGACCTCGGGTTGATACGGCGTGTACGAAGTGTAAAATTCGCTGCGCAAGAGCAGCTGATCGACGGCGGGCGGGATGTGATGCGCGTACATGCCGGCGCCCAAAAAGCTGAGCAGGTCCGCGCCGCTGTTCTTGCGCGCGAGCTCCTTCATGTGGCGCATCAAGGCCGCTTCACCGAGCGAGGGCTCGAGCGCGAGCGTGCCTTCGAAGCGCGCGGCCTCCGGGATCGTGCGAAACAGTTCGTCGAGCGACGGCTTTCCGATCGCCTCGAGCATGGCCGTGACGTCTTCGGGCGTGTGCGGCAGGTAACGCATTCAGTGATCCGAGTTCGAGAGATGTTCGGCGTAGCTCTTCGGGTCCAGCAGGGCTTCGACGCCGGCCTCGGGCTCGATCGCAATCATCCAGCCTTTACCCCAGCAGTCCTCGTTGATGAGCTCGGGGTTGTTTTCGAGCGCAGGGTTGATGCGTGTGATCTTGCCGCTGACGGGCGCAAACAAATCGCTGAGCGTTTTCACGCTCTCGATCGTGCCGAAGGCTTGCGCGGCGGCGACCTGGTCACCGACCTTCACGTCCAGGCTGACGAGCGTGATGTCACCCAGGGCGTCGACCGCGAACGCGGTGATGCCGACCAGCAGCTCGCTGCCCTCGGACAGGGCCCACTCGTGGTCCTTGGTGTACTTGCGGTCGTCTTTGACTTCTTTCGGGCTCGACATCGCTCAGTTCGTCTCCTCGGTGGGGTGGCCGCTCACTTGCGCTTGTAAAAGGGGGTCTTGACGATCCGCGCCGGGATCGGCTTGCCGCGGCAGTCGACCAACAGCTCGCTGCCGACCGCGCTCGACGCGAGTGGGACATAGCCGAGACCGATGCTCTTGCCCAGGGTCGGGGAGGGCCCGCCCGAAGTACAGACCCCGAACGGCGTGCCCGTGGCATCGCACAGCGGGTAGCCGTGGCGCGCAATGCCGCGCCCGGTCATCTCGAAGCCGACCAAAACTCGCGAAAGTCCGCGCTCTTTGACCGCCAGCAGCGCGGCTTTGCCCTTGAAATCGGGCTTGTCCAACTTGACCACCCAGCCCAGGCCCGCTTCCAGCGGGTTCGTGGTCTCGTCGATCTCGTTGCCGTACAGCGAGAGCCGCGCATCGAGTCGAAGGGTGTCGCGAGCGCCTAAGCCGATGGCTTCGATGCCCGCCTCGGCGCCCGCGCCGAGCAAGGCATCCCACAAGGCGACCGCGTCGTCCCAAGCGCAAAACAACTCCACGCCGTCTTCACCGGTGTACCCCGTGCGCGCAATGACACAGGCGACGCCGGCGACCGTGCCGTTCGCGAAGCGAAACGTCTTGAGCGACGCGAGGTCGAGGCTCACGTCGGCGCGCTTCAACACGGCCAGCGCTTGCGGCCCTTGCAGCGCGAGCAGCGCCGTTCGGTCGCTGATGTCTTCGAACTCGCACACGCCGCGCGCAGCGGCCGCGAAGTGCGCCGAAATTTTGTCGCGGTTCGAGGCATTGCAGACCACGAGTACGTCGTTCGACGCGCGACGGTACACGATCAGGTCGTCCAGCACCGTGCCGCGCTCGTTGCAACAGCAGGTGTACGTGGCCTGGCCATCGGCGGCGCGCGTGAGGTCGTTCGTGATCAGCGAGTCGACCAGCGCGAGGGCTCGTTCTCCGCGTAGCTCGAGCTCACCCATGTGGGACACGTCGAACAAACCCACGCGCTCACGCACCGCCTGATGCTCGATCGAGATCCCCTTGTACTGAATGGGCATCTCCCAGCCGGCGAAAGGGACCAAGCGCGCCCCGAGGGCCTCGTGCTTGGCGAACAACGGCGTACGCTTCAATGACTCGTCACTCACTCCGCCCGCGTACCGCGACCCGGACAGCGGGACAAGGGCAGGACCCGGTAAGCGCGCGTCTGCCACACGCGACCGCGGTTTTTCGAGAGAATCCCGGGCCGGCCCGCCGTCACCCGGACCGCCTTCGGCAAGTTCCGGGTTTCGGCGGCGTCATGCTAACTTTCGCGCGTGGCAAAAGGCCGAATTCTGATCATCGAGCAAGACGAGTGGGAGTCGACCCTGCTCGCCAAGTTCCTCGGTCAGGCTGGCTACGAGGTGCACGTCGAAAGCGAGGCCCGCGCCGGCTTCGACAAGGTTCGAACGCTGCTGCCCGACTGCATCTTGTGCGACGTCATCTTGCCCGACATCGATGGCTTCTGGGTGGCCCGCCGCGTGCGCACGGAGCCGTCGGCCATCGCCACCGCGCCGTTCTTGTTCCTGACCAACGCGGAAGACACCGAGTCGCGTTTGCAGGGACTGAACGTGGGCGCGGACATTTACCTCACGCGACCCTTCCACGAAGAAGAGGTGGTGGCGCAGGTCGGCGCGCTGATCGACATGGCGAACCGCCTGCGCGATCAGCGCGAGTCGTTCAGCTCCGAGGGGCCGAGCTCGGCTCCAGGGGCCGCGCTCACCGGCGACATCGCGCAGATGTCGGTGGCCACGGTGCTCACGTTGCTCGAACTCGAGCGCCGCAGTGGCCATTTGAAGGTGCGCTCGGACTCCGGCAAGGTGGCGCTGTTGGAGCTCGAGCAAGGCACGCTCGTGGAGGCCACGCTCGATGAGCACGCGGCCGAGCCGACGCAGTTGCTACGCGAGACCCTGCGCTGGAAGAAGGGACATTTCACGTTTCGCAGCGCCGAGGGGGCGCCTCGTGGCGGCGGCCCGCGTCAGGCCATCGGCGGGTTGCTGATCGAGGCCATGAGGCTGGAAGACGAAGCGCGTCGCTGATTTCGCACTCGTGACTCGGGCGTGCGCGTGCGACTACTCGAAGGCTTTGGGGTCCAGCGGCCGCCCTTCCGGCGTGAGGCCCGCCTGTCGCCAACGTTCGGCGTCGGTCAAGCCGGGCTGCACCTTGGGCGGCGTGGTGTCGCGGATGACGAGCCGCGTGGTGCCGGGTTCCGGAATCACGTCCAGCTCGTACACGCGATCGGCCGCGCCGGCCTTGATGCGTGCGTCCGGGAAAATGGTGCGGGCCGCGCCGATTTCGACGTGTGACACGATCACTCGTTCCCGCACGTAGTTGGCCAGCGCGTCGGGCTTCACGGGGCCGATCAAGTGGGTCACCTCTTTGTAGCGGTGCTCCACTTTCATTTCGCGTGGCACGACGAACCCCCAGACCTCGGCATTGCCCGCCGCGAGTTCGTCCGGCGCCAAGCGATCGATCGGCTTGCTCGTGGCGGGGCTGACGGCTCGGGGGCGGTCGTCACCCGCGTCCGACTTGGCGTGGCAGCTCACGCACAGCCAGCACGCCAAGCCGGCCAAGCACGTGGCCATCGGGTGGTGATTCGCGAGGGCGATCATTCGACGATCGATGCCCACGCTTCGACGCGCGCGGGGGTGGCGACTTTGGGCAAGGTGATGGCTCCCGCGCCGGAGGGCGCTGCCGCTTCGGCTTTGCCGCCCGTGCCGAGCGAGGCCGAACCGGTTTGAATGACGAGCTGGAATTTGCCGGGATTGGCGTCCGAGACGCGGGTGCTCGAACCGAGGTAGGAATCGCTCACGGTGTCCGTCTGGTAGCAAGTCGGGACCTGCGCCACCGTCACTCCGAAGATCACGGCTTGGTTCTGGGCGTTCGTTCCGAGCAATGTGGTGTCGGTCACGTACTGAGTGGTGAGCGCGAAATTCTGGAAGATGAATGGCGCGGCCACGCCGCCGACCGTGCGATCCGGCGGGCTCGCGCTGGTGCCTTCGCCGTCACGTGGGGTCACGTAGTGCATACCCCAGACGCGCGCGCCGTTGGTCGAGGTGCACGCCGCGCTCGCGGCGGGCGGCGTCACCGTGGAGAAGTACAGGAACGAATTGAACAGCGACATCGGCCCCGTCACGCGCTCACCGTCTTCGAACTGCTGCACCCACAGCAGCTCGGGCACGAACACTTTGCTCGCGTTCGGCGCGTCGCGCAGAGACCACACGTAGTTCAGCATGCCGGCGGCGGCGCCCGGAGAACCTTGGTCTCCGGTCGATACCGCGAGTGTCAGATTGCTCTTGGTGTCGACCGAGAGCACTGGCGCGGTGGCGATCGGTTGCCCGCTGTTCCAATCCGCTTTGGGCTTGGAGTGGATCTGCACGGCCGGGTAAGCGTCCCAAAACAGCGCCATCTTCCATTGGTCCGGCGATTTGCTGGTGACGTCGACCTTCCACAGGGTGCCGTCTTGGTCGCCCACGAAGACGCGATCGGCCACCGAACCCACGTCCGACGGGAAGGCGACCGGCTCGCCCGTGATCGGTGAGTCGAGCGGGGCTTCGATCACGCGACTCTGAATGCCCGTGGGCAGCTCCGACTTGCTGCGCCGGAAGGTGCGAATGATCTTACCATTGTCGAGACGAACGATGGTGAGCGAGCGGGCGCCCAGGTTCGTCGTGTAGCAAGGCACGCGCGGGCGCGGCGGGTAGCCGACGAATTGGCTGAAGCTCGCCGTCGCGCGCGCGCAGCCGGGCGTCGCCGGGTTCGGACCCGCCGAGCCCGCGCCGCCCGAGCCGCCGGGCAGGATCGCGACCGGCACTTCACGGGCTCCGGAGCCGTCTTCGTCGACCAGGAGCGTCGTGATGATCGGCGTCGCGCCGCCGCTGCCGAAGAGTGGATTGCCGTTGGTGTCGCTCGTGATCTGCCACAAGAACTTCGGGCCCCCCGCCTCGGAGTTGAGCGTCATGGCTGGGTCCGGATTGGTGATATCGAGCGCAAAGTAGCCTGGGTACGTCCCGCCGAAGCCTTGCACCAGGATCGTGCGCCAAGTCGTGGACGCGCTCGCACCCGCGGCGGCATCTTGGACCGTGCGTTCGAAGGTGTACGGGTAGCTGCCGCTGGTCTTGCGGGCCACGACGTCTTTCACCACCGAGACGCCGTCCATCAACAATTGATGAGTGTACGGGTACTCGGACGCGATGTGCGGCAACACCTCGGGGGGGATGAACGCCCAAAGCTCGTTGTTCTTCTTGGCGTCGACGAGCTCGCTGTCACCCGGCTGGTTGCTGGCCACCTTGAACGCATGCAGCATGCCGTCGTTGCTCGAAGTGTAGAGCATCAGCGGGCGCGTGGCGTAGGCGGCTTGGAAACCCTGGTACGTGTCGTCGCGAGTGAGCTCTTTCGGCGAGTTCACGAGCCGGGGCGTCGCGTGATAAATATCGCCGAGCAAGTTGCATTTGAGCGTCGGGGTGGGCGCGCCATTGGTGGGTGGCGGCTTGCAGCGGTTGAACACCGTGCCGTTGTCGAGCCCGACGAGCCACTTGAGGTACTTGTCGCGGCATTGCGCCGCCGTCTGCGGAGTGGAGACGCCGTTGACCGTGGTCGTGCACGAGGTGTTGTCCAAGCCCATCGACGCCGGTGACGTGGTGGCCACGAAGTTGTCGGCGGTGGATCCGGTCATGGTGCCGCTGACGGCGCCCACGCCGTCCGGATCGGTCCCGCC
>Ga0247757_10000792_pt1 | contig 24340 bp, 29 predicted proteins | sample UWRJL126311R4_FD_180929 | JGI IMG/M metagenome (GOLD analysis project Ga0247757, IMG submission 180929) | Plant litter microbial communities from Arlington Agricultural Research Station in Wisconsin, United States - UWRJ-L126-311R-4 | ecosystem: Environmental > Terrestrial > Plant litter >...
TAGGCGCTGGCAAAAGAAAATAAAAAAGAGCAGATCGGGTACAGTATCGCCTCTTCCAATAAATCTAGTAGCTGCTTTGTATCGAATCATTGGTTGCTAGAGACACACTGCAAAGAAGTCATTATAGAATAACATCATCGGCTTCCTCGGAGACACGTTTTCAACCTGGTACACGAGACGCCCCCTACGTGTATGGTCTTCTGGATCGCTCATAGAATCCTAAGGAATACTGCATACGTCAGTCTTGGCTACTGCTGGTGAATATTGCCACTATGGTTCCTGCTCCGAGCCGGTGCCAAACAGCCATAGGAGCCAGCGCCTTGCAGACTAGTTTACCGCCTGACGCGGGTTCCTGCCCATATCACACACGTCGCTAGGCTAGGAAAGAGCTATACGGGCAAAACGGGCAAAATCTCAGTAGAGATGGCCTTTTAGAATGCTTTTTCAGATGATAGTCAACCCACATCCTTCACTTTTCCTCATCGTTAGCGCCCTACGGAATCAACACAGTCTCGGCTGCTCAATCTCCCTATGAAGGCACGGGCGAAGCATCATTTGCAAAAGGTCTTTCCACACAAGAAGAGTACCCCAGCAAATGCAGACCACCAAACCGGAACGCCGCGTAAAACGCACGAAAACCGTGTGCCTGTCGTTCAATCAACAAAAAGTCCTCTACATGGCGAGGCTTCGACAACCTCAAACTCAGTATCTCGCTCTGGCAGTTCAAGCAACCAACAAGTTCGTTCCAGCAGCATCGATAGGGATGATACCATTGTCGCTGGCAGTCATGCGGGACGCGAAGGAGAAAGCACCGTCAAAGATGCAGAAGCTCACAGCATAGTTAGCGCTAAGCCTGAACAATTTGCCACATCCTCGAAAGATGTTTCACAAGAACCCCCGTTCATGAGCCTTGGTAGTGACAGCAGGCTGAGAACAGGTGAAGGAGAGATGAGATATGACGAAGATGTTGCAGATCGGAACATTGATATGTACGGCTCAGGAGCTCGGCACATCTCAAATGAGACTCGTCTGGCCAGTCGTGGCCGCAGTGGTGAGTAGAGTCCATTTCTTCGCCGCTAAACAAATCAGCACTCAACATTGACTCGCTGTACGCTACCTGCGCTACTCGTATTGAATACGAAAGGATATTAATTAACATACTTGCAGAGCCTAGCCAGTCACCTCGTTCAGGTCGAAGGGTCTCGCTTGCCACGTCCCTTTATTCTCATGAGACTCCGGAGTCCACGGGTACCTCCTTCTCTAAGGCTTCCGATTTACCATATAGTCTTGGGACAGGAATACCTACCGAGGGTAGTCTTATCGATAGTATCCTACCTCATCTTGAGAGTGCGGATCCGCGTCCATATGATAAAAATGATCGGCCTTCTAGGTTCGCTCGTGATGAGCCTCATATCAGCATAAAAAGGAAATCTTTGCAAATGAGCTTTGGTGGGCGAAGTTCTATTCCTGAGCTACCAGATTCGGATTCCTCTTCAAAGTATGAGGGTGATCTCACAGACCTTCGCCAAGTTATAATGGATGGTCCACAAGATGGTCAAATTGCTGGGGACGACAAGAAGACGAGAATCGACCTAGATGGTATTGTGGATCTTAGTCATACAGAGAACGTCGATAAGTCGATCACCTCGGCTCCAAGTATGTACGAGCTCTCACTAATTTCCTATGGCTGACATATTACAAGCCGTTACCCACGAGACTGTAAAGCCGACTGAGCACGAGATTATCGAAGAGCGTATCTACAAAGTGGTCCACAATCATGACGTCTACCATTACATCCAGCCTGTATGCGAGACTGAAATTTTACCTGCTCGACACTTCGTCCAGAACTCTAACAATGAGCTCGTTGAAGTATCAGAAGACAAGCTTCCCAACTGCACAGGGCCAAATCACAGATGGTCTATCGTTCGCGGCAACGGGGAGCGATCACCTGAGCAGGAATTGAAGCATCTGCCTCAAGACAGTCAGCCTATAATTCTCTCTGACAAAACGCATATGACTCGCGAAGGGGTTGAGCGGAGGGAAACTACTATCTTGCATCCACCTGAGCTTGAGGATATGTCCGGCTATGATGGTTTGGCTATGCCTGTGGAGTTTTTTCATCACTCGGAAGATTCTTTGCTTGATAGATTCGAGACTGAAGGGCATGAGAGCTTTTCACATGATCGGGGTTTTGTAATGAGCGAGTTGTCGGAGTCGCTACCTCGCTCGACCACACCGGAACATGGTCCTAGTCGCTCGTCAAAAATGCCCATTCCACGAAAACCTATACCTTCTAACACTCCATAGAAGTTGTAAGCTATCAATTCGATCATAATACCTAATAACTTTTTCTACCGTGTTCCTGGCTGTACAATAAGTTTCAACTAAATTCCGATTCCCACTCCTGGAGTCATATTTGCCATTCGAGACAAAAAAATACCCAAATCCAAACATGCACTTAATGCTGGAAGCATTCGAGTCGCTATAATGGCCTTAAACCTATACATTTGCGCGTGAAAGTTTAGAGTTGTCAATAAAGGTACTTGTTTTATTATTATTCTTTTTCCAGGTAGTAGTGTTTTCAAATTAACGCAGGGAATATCTTAAAAATTAATGTACGAACCATGCTAGAGGTTGGATGTAGTCCTCATTGTACTAGCTCCTTCGATCCTATGACTGACGAAATCCATCATGATACTTTGTTCATCCTCGTGACCCTCTTTCTTGAACCTCATCTTCAATATATTCGCGACTTGTCCGGGTTTCCTATTGCTTCTTCCACTTGCCGCAGGCCTCCTAGGCAAACTACCCTCACTCACTGTCATCGGAGTATATTTCCTCTCTTTCCTCAACTTCACACACGCCAGGGTATCAACTATGACTAACAGTAACGAACAAGCCACCAGGAGAACGATGAATGTAAACACAGATTTGAACAGCCGACACACAAGCGACATATCTTGTCCTAAATCAGTTTCCGAAGGACAGGGTTGTACAATGTAGTCTCCAAGCTCACTTCCAAGGACTACTAGAGCTACTGTAGTCACAATGGCTGAAATGCCATGCGTCAATAGCGGAAGGGCAAGAGAAAATGGAAGCAGACAACGGATCACGCTAGTTGCGAGAAGTGCTAAGATGTTGAAGCAGACTGCTGACATGACCTGGGAATAATTAATGAGCTTCAGGCAATATAAAATGATGCGAATACGTAGTACACACTAGCGTGATTGGCCATGGAATTGGCATGGCTGACCGCCTGAGGGCACTGAGGAAGAGGCAGAGGATTCCGAGTGGAATTAGTGAGAACAATAGCGAAAATGCCGATATGATTGAGGTGACGGTGTTCAGTGTCGTTTCAGGACGCGCTCGAAGTCTGGACTTCATGCTGAAGAAAGCAGTATGAGACGTAATCGCTTGATGTACTCGAAGTTGAAGAACAAAGATATTTAAACTTCGCTACTGCTTGGTGGTGCGAATGCGTTATTTATCATAGCAGTAAAAATCGGTATGAAATGGTTAAGTTTTGGAATAGGGTAAATGTATCGAAATAGCTGCAGCACAGCCGCATTATCAGCTCCATATGAATCGCATGGATGTTCAGCCCATGGACCCTGGCTCTCCCGTTCTGGTGGTTCTGCCAAGGCTATATATACTGTAAACAGTTCTATCCTGCGACTTAGGTAGGATTATTGTGTCAGCACTACTGAACCTCTTTTAGGTATGGCTCCTAACGTCTGACGATGCCTCTCCCAGAAATGAGGAAGTCAGAAATCGACCAATTGCAAAGTGCGCGCACTCAAAAAGTAGTTTGCATGCGTAGGGATAAGTCAAGGACTAATTAGAGATTCTAGAATTGATAAACTTGGCTCCTATGTTGCTGTCTTTCAATGTATGTCGAAGGTGAATTGCTGGGATACGAGCTGGGAAATGCTCAAAACAGCTTCTGCTTCCAGGATTGTCTCTCATAGTAACACAAATAAGCCTTTACTTCAATTTCATTAATCCGAAAGATATTTGCGCACGGTGATTTACTTCGCTTTGGCCGTCTTATCACATGGCCCCCATCTCTTAGTTTCCGCTTTAGGTTCCATTCTGCGAAGCGTAAACACTGAAGTTCAGCTCCGCCAGTACAAGCCACAAGTGATCGTGAAGTCAGTTCTGGAAAGAGGGCTATTAGATGGATTTAGATTTCAGCTGCGGATATCATGAGTCGATGCAAAACGTTCCGAAGTATGACGCGAAGCTGAGGGATTTAGCCTCGCAGCTTCAGTACCCTTTTGGAATCAAGCAATCCATAAGGCCATTGTATAAAGCCATGGAAATTTTCCCATGAACATCATATCGGCAAGAGAGATCTCAATAGAATCGCCTTTCCTTCTTCCCTTTGTCGTTCTTGGCTTTGGATTCGTCCAGCAACCTTTCTGATTTCTAGCATTGACATTGACGACTTTTGTTATCCATCATGGTTGCTCTGAAACCGAATCTGAATATGGCAATGGCCATCACTTGCATGCTTAAATCTGATGTTCTTACCTCCTGCTATGAGGGTGTTAATAGTTCCAACAGCGACTACTTCAACGCCTTGTTAGCAATCCTCACTCTTCCATACTAAGACCCCAAGCACTGACTTGCTACAGAACTCCAACCTACTACCCTCCAAATGGCGACTGCACCGATTTTTACATACCTATTTCTCTCGACTACCAAGCGCCTACCTTTAATGCCACCAGATGGAAATCCTCTTTCGACCTCCAAGACTTCTTGATTAATCTTACCGCGAGTCCTCGTAAGGGCAACCCCGCTCCATTGAGCGCGAATAAGCAGTATAAAGGCACGTACGAGGTTGCTGCAAGTTTCTGTACACCCAGGAAGCCAAATGGCAAGGAGAAGACTGTGATTGTAGCGACACACGGCATTGGGCCTGGTCGTGCTCATTGGAACTCCCCTTACAAACCTGATGAGTACAACTTTGTGAAGCACGCACTGGACTGTGGATACAGTGTATTCTTCTACGACCGCCTAGGCTGCGGTGCTTCATCGAGGTACGTATCTCCAAACTCTCTCTTTAGATACATCCATACTCACTCTGGACTTCAGACTCGATGGTTTCGAAGCCCAGCTCACGACCGCCAAAGTCGTCCTCCAACAACTCGCCGCGCTTGTCAAATCGGGCAAATATACAGCGAACATTCGCGCAGCTAAAGTCGCCGTCCTAGGCTTCTCCTTCGGCTCGTACACGACGCACGCCGCCATCGCCGAGAAGCCCGACATTGCAGACGCCGTGATACTCACAGGCTTCAGCATGAACGACTCAGCGACAGGGATCAACGGCAACGGGCTGCTCCGCTCCTTCGTCCCACGCATCGCAGCTGCAGAGAACCCCGCGCTGTACGGTGACCGCGACGTCGGCTACGTGACATGGCCGTCCGTCTACGACCTCGTGATGAACTACTTCAAGGCGCCTGCTTTCGAGGACGACGTCGCGGTCTTCACAGAGTCTGCGAAGCAGCCTTTTACACTCGGGGAGTTCCTGACGTTCGCGGGGCCCGCGTCCATATCTGCTGACAAGTGGGATAAACCTGCGCTGCACCTCACTGGCGAGCTTGATTACATTGTCTGCGATGGGTACTGCCCCGGCGTGATCGAGGAGCCTGCGAAGAAGAACTATGCGAATGCGAAGCCGTTGCAGGTGAGTGTGCACCCGGGGGCAAGCCACCACATTAACTTCCACCGGAACGCGACGGGAGCCTTCAAGGTCATTACCGAGTTCCTGGAAAAGAACGGGCTCTGAGGAAGGGAACAGGTGTGAGAGAGTATCCGAGTTGATGGGGCTAGGAGCTGTGCCGTCTTTGCCTTTTCCCCGTCCCGACCGTTGAGCCTTTGCTTTTCTTGTCCCTGAGTCTCTTTCATTTCAGCCTCACTTCGTACTCTCATTCAATTAGACTTCTTCCTCAAATATAACTTCTCTTCTCTCCAAACTCACGCGACTCATTCTCCACCTTCCCCATACGCTGCTTCTCTCACCTCATCCGCATACCACCTCTGACGTCAAAAGTCCAACCCTTACCCCATACCCCTGCCCAGCCTAGCCCAGCCTAATTGCCCCAATATTGAAACGACCAGGGTGTAGACGTCCGAGCATTGCAATGGGAGAGACTAGCTGTTGACGTAAGCGCCGCTTCAATCCGAAACGCTGAGTTGCCTTTGGCCTCGAGCGCCATCCTCTCATCTCAACAAGAAAATCTCGATCGGCCCCTCGCGCCTGTGCGACTCGCTGTCTCGCTCGTCTCCTCGCCCTTTGCGGCACAGGGTCTTGGCGGGGGGTCCTAAGACATGGGGCTGGCGCATGAAAGTGTATTGGAATGCGACGCATGCAGGATGGAGAGCTCTGTTCTCCACGGGAAGACGGAGAACTTACATGCAGAAAGCACAATTCACACAAAATGGTAACTTGAAGAAAGCATAGAGAGAAAAAAAAAGTAGCCGACACGATTGCATGCATTACGCGTTAAGGTTACTAGAAACCATCCTTCTTTTATAGTACACGAGATCGCCCATTCCGTTCCAACATAACCATTAATGATCTCGTAACCGGGCTCATCACGCCGTACACGGCAGCCTCATAACCATCCCATCCCTTCTCGTGAAGTCGCTTACAAAGCGAAGACAGCGGCGACGGCAGCAGCGCCAACAAGGCCAAGGGCCTGGCCGACACGGGAAGCAGCACCAGGGAAGGAAGTGGGCGAGGGAGAGCCAGTGGTAGGGGCAGGTACGCTGGGGGCAGTGCCGTTTCCGGTAGCTGAGGGAGCAGCGGAGACGGACGAAGACAGGGTGGGGGCAGCAGAGTAGCTACCAGACTCCGTTGGGGCCGGGGCAGAGGAGGAAGCCTCAGTGGGCTCTGCGCTGGAGGAGGCAGCCTCGCTGGAGGCACTGCTGGGGGCAGCAGTGGCACTGGGCTCAGGGACGTCGATGCTAACACCAGCGCTGGCGCAAGTGTTCTCAACACCCTTGATGACCTCGGCCTGCTCCTCAGCAGAGCAAGCGCTCTGCACACAAGGTGTGACACTGGCGAACAGAGCGGAAGACTTCTCGCAGTGGCACTTGAAATCGGTCAAGTCAGAGCAACCATCTGAGCCGAGAGCAGTGAGGAAGCACTGGAGCTGTGAGATTGTTAGCATCATACCTGGTCGAGCACAGATGGAACTTAGCCTACCGAGCACTGAGGGAGGTCAGGAAGCTGAGCAGTGGCAACACCGGCCAAAGCGACGAGAAGAGCGGGAACGAAGGTCTTCATTTTGATTGATGTGGTGTTGGTTGGGTAGAGCGAATGGTCAGCTTTGGTGCAGTATTATCGTGCTGGGAAACGACTGTGTTCCGGAGACGGGCTGTTCCGCAAAGGGAGGACCGCCACAGCCTTTAAATATTGGATGGGCTTTACGATGGCCCCAGCTCTCTCCGGAAACAGATCGTCCAGGGGTTGACGGTTCACATGCGGGAATATAGCCAGCCTCTAGTTTTCAGAGGCGTAGGATCACTAGTCGAGCAGCGCCTGTCTCTCCGGTCGGGGACAATACCCCTCAGGGAATGGGAACCCGCTAGCCTCCGCAAATGAAAATTTCTGGGCATGGAGGTACAGTCGCCTTCAGACTGGCGGACACGCCAGCTCTAAGAGCGACAAATATTGCTTCGGGTGGAGGCGAGAAGCCGTGTGTGACTTGATTGGCTAGAACCTTCCCTCTTACGTTTGTAGCTCGCCGGCGGCGGCGAAAATTACGAGTGGTTGCTCGGAGGATGCCTGAAGGGCCGCAAAGCTGGATTCCCCAGACGCCACATGGATGCATGATTGGTGGGGCCAGGGGCGCCGATCATTCTTTGACCTTCCGGAAGCGACCCTCTTTGGCCAGAACTTGCTCGATGGAATCTGGAGTGAGCGCTGAAACTGCGCACGAATGGACGGCCTTGAGAAGCTCGACGCTCTTCTATTCGACGCATGCAGATTGGAAGCTGTCGAGTGAGTAGTGATCCAGGAAGCGATGATGGCGTAGCGGACAAACTCAAAGTGACGCGACATTAAACCCCGCATGTCGGGTTTGCCCGCCTTGGGATGCTTGCCCGTGCCAAGTCTAACCGCTTCTGTAAACACGAAGCAGGTTGAGCCATGATGCTGTTGGCCGGCATGGGCCACTCGTAGAGGTAGGTTGCCTGATGGCAACACACCACAACGTTGCTGTGGCACCTGGAGAGGACTGGGAACAGGGTTGGGAGTTCCGGAGATTCCAGCCTCAATTTGCGCAGGCAGTGTGCCTGCGCACATACACAGAAAGTCCTAGCTTCCTCTGCCCGGCCGGCTGAAGGGGAACACGTAAGAAACATATAGCTGCACGGTTGTCCTGTCAGTTGATGTGGTTGCAACCTTTGCTGATCGCGATCTGGATGCGACATTGTGCAGCCGCACTTGAGGGTGCAACGGGTCGGCTTCCCACGACACTTCCTCGGCTGCATGTGCGTGGTACTACCCCGGACATCGAAGCGCGCATGAATCTGGGGAATGAGAGAGTTGCTCGATCATCCGGGGAAACCCTTAACTCGAGGAAGCGCTTCGTTCAAGCTCCATGGATCTTCAACGGAGGGGGATGCATGGCCGCTAGCGAGCAACCGAACCATGCCCAGGAATGAATTGCTGGTTCCCAAGTCTCAGCAAGAGTGAATTGGCAAAGAAGCCTGACCAACTGAACTGCCGAGTAAGCTATGACATGTGCACGCGCTCAAAGCTCCTTCCGAGGCCCTCGACTGTAGATTGCTCCATACCGTCCATCAATACTGTCATCCATCCGTGATGAACAAGAAGGTTGCCCAGTAGTCTGCTGGTGTAGAAACTTGCTTGCCACAGGACAATGACTTCATACCGCAACGCTTGCTTCGTGGGTCGATTGCCGAACCTGACTATCCTCGTGAGCTAACTGTGGAAGGAAATGGCCCTGCAAATCCCAGCTTTGATCTAGAAAGGTAGATGTGAGTTCTGGTGCGGTTGCTCTGAGGTAGAAGTGAGGTCGAAAGAAGGTGTATGGCGTGCTTGCCAGCCTCAGTCACACAACACCGTCTCATACATAGTAGTCAGCCTTATACCCTTATACCATCCCCCAATGGGAACAGACGAGAGACCCCAATAATTAGTTTACACAGATGGCAGATCAACGGCGTTGCATAGCAGTCCAGAATGTGAGGAATACCCACTCCTCATGGACGACTACCGTATATGGAAGTCAGCGGCTGCTCGGCGAGAACACAACCCATCAGCGGCAGGGGTTGAGCAAGCGCAATCGAGGTTGGAAATCGCCGCATAACGGGCCAAGTGTAGGACAAGCGTTCTCTAGCAGGGAGGCTACTATGCAACTACAGAAGAGAGGGGAAGCTGTAGGCTAGAGTGAGCAAAGAGGCTTCTTGGGAGCAAGGATGCGATCTAATCTTATCTCATCGCCGCCGCGGGCCTGGCCGAGCGCATCCCTGCAACAGGCCACAGCAACCACAACTTACAACGAAGCTCCAACGCTGCCTCTCACAATCTTTGCGCCTCTTTACACCCACGTCTATTCCCTTACCCAAACGCCACGCCAGACACACCAAGATGGTAAGCGCATTCCTCTCGATGCTTTGTGCAGGCTTTCCCCACTGACGCACCGTTCATTCCAGGCGAATGTAATAGCCAATTCCGCAGGCCACGATGACATGATTGTACGTCCACCACCAACTTGCTCCCGCGCATTACAGCATGGCTGTCTCCTCTGAATTTCTCGATCTGATCGAGGCTGACGAAGTTCAGCACGATGCTGTCCTGGACTATTATGGCAGGCGGTTAGCGACGTGTTCATCAGACAAAACCATCAAGATCTTCGAAGTCGAAGCCGACTCGCATAGACTAGTCGATACGCTCAAGGGGTATGCGAGTTCCCTTCTGCATATGAGAGAGCCATATATTGATAGCTGGCAGTCATGAGGGTGCGGTATGGAGTGTAGCTTGGGTAAGCTCTGTTGCGTCCGCAACAGCAGTCGCATTCTCCTGACACACCATGAACAGGCACACCCCAAGTACGGCAACATCCTCGCATCTTCTTCATACGACGGCAAAGTGCTCATCTGGCGCGAACAAAACGGTGCATGGCAGAAAATCTACGACGTAGCCCTCCACTCAGCCTCGGTCAACGTGGTCGCTTGGGCTCCCCACGAAGCCGGCTGTCTCCTTGCCTGCGCATCTTCCGATGGTAACGTTTCGGTCCTCGAATTCAAAGACAATGCATGGACACACCAGGTCTTCCAGGCCTGCGGGTCTGGCGTCAACAGCGTGAGCTGGGCTCCCGCCGTTGCGCCAGGACAAATTCTTTCTGCGAGCGGCAATGTCGCAGGCGCTGCCCGACGATTCGTTACCGGTGGCAGCGATTGCCAGGTTAAGCTGTGGGAATACAGCCCGGAGACTGGAAGCTACCAGAATAGCCAGATCCTGCCAGGACACACCGATTGGGTGCGCGATGTCGCCTGGTCACCAACCATCCTTTCCAAGTCATACATTGCTTCAGCAAGTCAGGACAAGACTGTGCGCATCTGGACCTCTTCGGATCTGCGTTAGTACTGTGAATGAGCATAGGGAATAGTAGAAGCTAATTTGATACAGGGGAGTGGAAGTCCACGGTCCTCAACGTCGACGCCACTGCCTGGCGCGTGAGCTGGAGCCTTAGTGGCAATGTGCTTGCCGTCAGTACAAATGATAACAGGGTCAGCCTCTGGAAGGAGAGGCTAAAGGGAGGATGGGAGTGCGTCAAAACTATGGAAGAGTAAACGCACCTTACATGGGTTTGCATAACCATCCAACAACCTACGCTTGGTGTTTCAGAGACTGCACCCATTTGCTCTTGGCTTTAGTCGGCATTGTGCTCTGGTTTCTTCCCTGGTGTTAGTAGACTAGGTAGATACAATAGGGAGACATCGCCAGGCGCACTATGGCCAGAGCCCGGACGACTAGCCTCCGGATGTTTGTAGGAGAAAGATTTGACATGGATGGTATTATGGACCGAAGCATAGCGTCAGTAACAATAGAATCTCAACCCCAGTATCCAAAACTCTGTCTCACCCAAGCTAATTTTTGAACACAATTACCCAATCCTACATCTATTCGCATCCATCCGCATCCACATCCACATCCGTTATTCGACCGATCGCCGCATACCGCACGCCGAACTCCTACTCAGATGTTGCCTCCCAAGCCTCTACCCTGCATACCCAACCGAACGCGGTGTAACCCTCGTCTCAAACCCCTCGCCCCCGCTAAATATTGCAGTGAAATCCATACAGACCGCCCATATACTGTTCACCCTCTCTACATATTCATATGAAGTCAAAACATATCGACTCTTGAACTACTTTGGATGCTATCTACTGATTTATCGCAGCTATTGGCTTACTCTGCACCTTGCTTATGCCTCTCACGATGAGCGCCGCGGCTGGTCATCAGCTGTGCTGGGGCGCGAAAAGGCGGTGACGGATTTTCGATCGAGTACAGGTACACGGATTGGACGGAGGCGACGGCTACGGAGACGCTCGGCGGGATTTGCGATTAACTGTCTCTGTGTTGGAGTAAGACCTAGTGTACGGTAAGATTTCCTTTTCCGTGTCATTGGTATTTATAACGCTATTCTGGATTGCCCAGAGAGCTTATGTTGTCGGGTCGCATAAGTAGTCTCTGCATCTGGGATTGGGGGATCTATGTCCGAGGGACTTACGTCGCACCCAAACACCCTACGATGTACCTAGCATGTTAAAAGGTCAGCTGTTACACAACATGATAAGCAAATGGACGCTGCAAAGTTTTGGAGGTTATTCCGTTTTTATGAGCTACTCAACAGGCTTGACGATCCTATCCATTTCCCTTCCGACATCCTCAGACAGCCTCAATGATGAAAAAGAGGCGCCAAGTAAGCAAAGATGGAAACAAGACCAAAGACCGTAGTCAACCAGTCGCTCCAGACAGAGAAAGAAAGAAAGAAAGGAAAGTGGGGGATCGTAGTTTGGGGGATCGTAATTAAGGGGGACCGCAATTAAGGGAATCGTAACAGATCTAAATCCGAATCCGAATCCGAGTCTGAATCCTAATCACGGATACTCCAGTCAATGTCGTCGGTGCACTGTAGAGATTTATCCCGAGGATTTTCGTAGTGCCAGCCAAAGCCTCGAAATTTAACCAAGTGACGTTTATACTGCTCGCGCATACGAGTGATCTCGTCCTCGTCCTCATCATCTGGGGGCTTATTTCCGAGTTCCATATGAGAGAACTGGTGGTGATGGTAGTCTTCGTGAAGACAAAGCCCCCGACGATGCACCTCCGGAGAATCATCGGAAGGATCCTCAGAAGGATCCTTAGAAGTCTCGGAAGAAGAAGGAAAAGGACCGGGAAATATATTACAGGGTCCATCGTAAGGGTCGTCAGAAGGATAAGAATCGTTGTCAGACTCATAGAAAGCCACCCAGGGGTCTGGATAGTCGACGTCCGAATCCGTGCTGCGCCCCCAACGTAAATACTGTTCGTGATCTTTGCGAGACTTGTTAGAGAGACCTACTCTAGATCCGTGTCGTCGTCGTCTTCAGTCAGGTCGAAACCATCGACTGCCCAGAACATAAAAGGTCCGGTTTGCTCGTCCACCAACCCTCCGTAAACTGCGTACCACCAGCGACCAAGGATGATCCTACCACCGGGCAAGACAACGCCCTCGTAAGACCAAAGGTCCCAGAGCGCGGTCGGACTGGGTGGTATCTCGTTACGCCTCACGAACTTAATGCGCTTCCAACCTGGGATGCCGAGCTGTTTTGGTAGAGGAGTGAGCACACCGCAAAGAAAGAACTCACGGCCTTCATCGACGCCTTTACCCGTAAAGAACGTCTTCTCCTCGTTTTGGTCACCGGGGTCCTCGGTATCGACCGTCTTACGTCGGGATCGAAGCAGATTTTCAAACTCATCAGGCCACTGGAAGCTTCCCTTGGCGGGGAAGTGTAGTCGAAGGTCCAATATATTTCCGTCCACGATGTGTTGGTCAGTGAAGGGTTCTACGTTACCAAAGGTACGGATTCCAGGAGCTGATACCCTCCGAATAAGATCAAGGTCACGATCCTCGAGTTGCGCGTAAATCCCTTTCCAGTACCTGTTCAAAGTGGGTCTACCGTATTTCAAAGGGCCTTCCCAGTGGCTAGGACGTTCCCAGCTACACAGACTCTTCATATTACTGGGAAGACCCGAAGCATGCTTGTCGTGAATGTAGTATCTGAAGAAAGTCATGCAGTGCAAAGTCCATGCCATGTTGACTTCGTTCGCCATTCTGCCGTGGTACAAGGGCTCTGTTTCCTTACTCTGGTATACTGCCTTCTGGCATTCATCAAACGCCCATGGGGTAGCGACCAAGTTTTCTTCGGTGAACAACAACTGGACGCACATAAGCTTGATCATGGCGAAGTTAGGGTCGATGACCGGCTCGCCAGGTCCGGGAGGGGGAGCACGTCTGCCATTCATCACCATCGTACCAAACTGTACGAATCGGAAGATCCGCTGGAGGTTGTGGCACCAAGGGAACCCATATTTGTTAAACCTGGTCACTTTTTGACCCTCGAAAGATTCTGTGCTGTTAGTAATCGAGCTTTGCGGGTGGTAATCATGAGGTCCTCACCAATAATCAGAACTTTGAGGACTTTGACCATCTTTTGCTCTTCATCGGTGTTTCCTCGAGTGAAGCGAATGTCCAGTCCGCGCCTCAGTACCTTTGTCTGAATCTCGTACTTCTTTTTCACTTCTTCGTTAGTGATGTTGGCGGGCAAGTCGTAGTACTTCCGGTATTGTATTTTCCAGAAAGAAAAGTTATGACCGATGATGGCATTGTTAGTTGCCCTGCAAACCAGACGGTAGTTTGCGATGTCAATATCATCATCGAAATAGTACGCAATCTCTTGGTTGAGCTATTAGGCGTTAGTAAATGCTGAAGACAAGAAGTGGTGGACAAACCTCGAGGGGCAACGTGTTGAAGGCGGTAGCCCGAGAGCGCCGTGTGAAGGTAGGCATATCTTTCTTGGGCCGAAAGCCCCCGGTAGGTGTGGACGGATACTTGTTCCTCAGCTTGTGAGCCCTATTGGCGGACTCAACTTTGGCACTTTTGGAATGTGCGTGTTTGGGAGCACGAGAGACCATGATGGTGGAGTTGAGTTGAGGAGTGTAAGGTCGAGGGCGCAGGTGAGAGAAATAACAACAACCACAAACGCCAAGAAATGCCTCTCCTCTCACTTTTCCAAAACGAGCGATAGCTCTTTGGATCACAAGGTGAAGGGATCACTTTGTTGTGATCCAGCTTGCGGCTCGCGTCTTGCCTTCTCTGGCCTTCTCTGGCCTTCCTCACTGCTTGATCTTGGGCTCCCCAGGCGTTGCAACCAATCAGGTTTCGAGCACCATAGAATTATAGCACTAGAATAACTTAAATACTCTGAGTGACGCTGGAAGTTGGTGTAGAGCCTGCTCAGATCAACATAACTGGGGACCGCGTCCCTTCACGCCCGCAACCCATCGTTCTGGCAACCAGAGTCACCTAAGCAACGAGAAAAACAGAGGCCTTTCATGATCTGCTTGACATTGCGTGATGTTGTCTTAAAAATCTTAACCATAAGCCGTCGCCATCTAACCACTGCCATATGCGAATCCCAGTGTCTGCACAACACATTTCCTCCGCTGACACTCAAGAGGAAGAGAGAAGCTAAGCCGTCGTTGAACCTCTCCATTCCATCTCTTCGAATCCCAAAGTGTAGTCTCATACAACTCCTAAAGTATTCTCAATCCTTAACCTTCCTTCCCCACCCGCGCTGTATGCATCTGAATGTAAGAAGAGAGCATGGCGTAGCGAAGTGCTAACGGAGTGGAAATGTCTCAGGTACCATGTCCCACGATCGAATTCTGTACGCTCCCCTCCCCCAGCAATGACCGAAGACACCAACCACACCAACCACTTCCCAGCATGCCCAACAAATCGCAAAGGAACGGACGAAACATCCCCTTCAGAATCCGGGAATGCAATATACATCACCGGTAACTAAACGTCGCCGTGCTTTCCAGTGACACAATATGAGCTCGAAGCGAGAACATCCAGGCTGATGTTGTTAATGATGCAAATAAATAACCTTTTCGTAGCCAGAGACCACGGTGGCCGTTGCTATCTCTGCACTCTTAATTTCCGACACTTGAACGGGAACGGACACTGGCAAGAAAGAGGCTCGAATGGGGGAATGTGTACTGGTAAGAAAGAAACAAGACCTAGGCTTAGAGTTAGACAGCAAGACATCGTACACCACCCCCATATCCCACAGTCATAGAGCCGTACACGACGTGAGCGTGAGCGAGAGCGAGAGCGAGAGGGAAAACGTATAAAATATCTATACAGCAACTATCATCCATGACGAAAACCTCATAGTCATTCCTACCTCTCAAGACAATCACGAAATCCCCCTCGCCCTTCTTCTTCCCCAACACATACTAACACATATACACACACCCCTCAATCGCCCCACAATACTCCATCTCTATAATAGGTAAATATCGATAACAAAAAAAAAAAAATAATAACCACACCCTTGAAGCTCCTTAACAGTATAACATCCCCTCACCCTTTCCCCTACTAGGAAGAATAAAAATCCTACAGCCATCATAAACACACCCACCCCCCAGACGGCCTACAAGACGCATTTATCACCTAGCTCTGTACACACCAATCATCGCAACAACCAAGGCCAAAAATGAAGGAAAAAAATTCAAGAGCACGACTGGAAAAAAAAAGTCCTATCATTTTCATCACCATATATGCCCGTGATTGCTGCAATGACCACATACTAACTAACCCCTCTGAATAGACAGTGCATGATTAACAGTCTGACCGAAACACCATCCCAGCCAAAGGAGGGCTCTTTCACACACATACAACGCCGACCAAGTATTTTCTTTGATAACAAATCAAGTCATTTTTACTTTCTACCAAGTTTCACACGCTACTTCATCTCTTCGCTTTGCTTTTACATCACTGCCATCACCCCCGCCAAAACCATTGCCAACCCCCCAACACTCACTCCGTTCACAGCCGCCGCTCCGGGACTGCTGCTTCCCGCGGGTGGCGCCCCCGTGCCGGTAGGCGGCAGTCCACTCGTCGGACTCGCATCCGAAGCGTTGCCGCCATCCTGCCTGCTCACGACCCAGATCTCGCCCGTCGTGTCCGACGACATGAAGAGCCTGCCGTCCGAGTCCCAGGCGAGACCCACAGGGCGGACGCATTCGTCAGGACAGCGGGAGAGGTCCGGGTTGGAGACGATGTCTTGGGCGGCCGAGGTGCTGTTGGCGGGTGCGGTGGGCGAGCCTTGGCCGTCAAAAGAAACTACCGATAGTTTGTAGCCGATGGGCTCGTCACGGTTCCTGGGGCAGGTATTAGACGGATCGCCAGGAACATTCCGGGAAATGGAACGGGGTAAGAGGAGAAGAAAAGGCTGGAAAGGACATACCATGACCCGTGGAAAGTGATCCAAGCGGCAGTTCCATTCTGGTTGAACTTGATGTCCAGGGGCGCCATGTGCGCCTGGAAGGTCAGCCGGGGACTCACTGTATCTTCTCTACAATATGTATCATTCAACGTAGCATTCTGGTCTCCAATGGCAAATTGCGTTCCCACGTGAACATCCTGATTATCAGGCACCTCGGAGACGTTCCAAGGAGCGAAGCATGACGGGTACCCATAATTGCGTCCCTGCTCGCTGGCCTGCGTTCCATTGAGGTAGCCATGGAAATTCATCTCCTCACCAGGGTTGTTCTGGTGTATATTTTCACCCGACCGGTTGAAATTGTCCACACTGTTCTCTACGGAATAGATGGCACCGGTGACAGGCTCTTCTGCCACGCCGACGCTGTTGCGGAGGCCCCATCCTAGAAGCAGGCCGTCTTCGGGGAAGCTGTACACTGAGTCGGTAACGTTGCTTATGTTGAAGGCTTTGATCGTCGATACACCTGTGCTGACGTCTAAGGCCTCGGGATCCACATTTTCTAGACTGCCCCGGCTGACAAGAAGCAAGCCGGGAACTCGACGTGATAAAAGGAGAGTTCGGGACACATGGCCTTCGACACTGCCCATCTGTCCAATGATTTCCCGAGGTCCCGAGGTGTTACGCCCCTGGCTTGCATCATAGTCCCACGCATAGACTGCGGTTGGGGAGGAAGCATACAATGTCTTCCCATCCTCAGAGAGTTCAATTCCATGCAACAGCTTCATTGGTATTTAGCCATTGGCAATTGGCAATGTCAGTGGAACATGGTTGACCTTACCGACTCATCATCGATAATCAGCTCGGGTTTCCCTGAACTTCTCACGCAGCTGCCCGACTCTTGATTGAGCCCCACACGGGAAATACCTCTTCCCTGCTCCACGACTAGCAGCGCGCCTTCGCTATCGAACAAGATGCCTCTCGGGGTAGTCAGGTTGTTCGCGACGACCTCAGCGCGCCAGCCGCTCGCCACACTGGGCTCAGCATACCGCGGAGCGATGGTAGATGCGCACGCCGACGCCGAGGGTGTCGCAGTAGTGCTCTGCGCTTGGACGCTCAGCACAATATAGGAGAGGACCAGTAGGCTTTTTAGAGCCGCCATGGTAATTTGCTTATGTCAGAGAGCTGAATTCAAGCCCACGGCTACACTGTACAAGGGCTGGATGGCTATGGCAAAGACCCAATTAGTATTTCATTTCAAGCCAGCCCAACGAGGCCATGTACCTCTGCAAAGCAGTTCGGAATAGATAACCGAGGTGTATCGTCGCAGGAGCGCTCGGCGGCGGGGAACCAGGCGGGAACGGGACGTGCGATGCAGGTACAAATTGGATGGAAACAAGGGCTCTTATCCGTCAGGCGGCCGTGGTCATCCTCCGATCCCTCGGAGAGGTGAGACGAGACGGACGAGAATCAGGCTGGGTCAAATCACCGTGATAGTGGGGGAAGGGGGAAGGACGAGAGACGAAAGGCAAAAGGCGAACGACAAGAGGAACGAGCTGCGTCTCTGCCGGCTTCCTTCCTCTTTGAACGGGTATGCGCATTCCCTATGTGCTTGGCCCTGTCGTCATGAGGACAAGGCGCTGCCACCGCTGCGGACGTACCCCGCGTGTGTCTGCGACCCAAAACGCGCCGAGTCTCAAGTCCCCATCGGCAATGCCACCAACGACGGTTCGACGTGGAGCGACTGGGCGGTCTTGGGTGTGGCGCAGGTTTGTATCGCGCAGTGGTTCGTGTTGACATGCATCGGACTCTGGATGCGATGCCAGGCCGATTGCCGGGCACGCAGGCGAGGGGAGAGGGAGAGGGAGATGGACGGGAGCCGGGCAGGAGGTGCAGGTGTGGAGTGCATGCGTATGTATGCAGTACGGAGCGGCTACCTACAGCTAGCTACAGGAGAAAATATCCAGAAGCAGAAGCGGAAGCGGAAGCAGACATCACTCGCAAGGCGTGTCCGCAACTCTGTTCGCCAGCCCATAGTCGTACCACGGAGCGGCTGAAGTGGCCTTGACAATCAATCATGGGCCACGGCCCACCAGTCTACCATCTCGGCACTTAGGCGGCGCAGCCTCTCTATATTGCTCTTACTGCTTCCGTCGGCCCCCAATGGCTGTCAAACGCGCAATCTTGTTAGCTGCCTGCCCATTCTCCAAACAGAGGGCCGGCCGGACCGCATTTTCCAAGGAACATCCCATCTTCCTACCTTGGAACCGCCGTCTAGTGCCCATAACACCCACGTTAACAGCAAGGAACCCGGCACGTTCACTGTCACAAAGCAACATTGCGAACCACACGTAAGTCATATTGATGTTCTTTATTTCTGTATGTGCTAGCGAGGGAGCTATGATCCCTCTTTCATCTGGCCGTCTCATGGCATCATGATTCGAAGTAAAAAAAACACAAGTGTGCGTTCAAAAGAGGAACTGACCAGGCTATATACGAGCCCAACTATTGTGTCGTAAACAAAGGCTGATCCTCCCGATCGTGGACCGGGCCGAGGAACTACCTCTGAGAAAATGCCACGGCGAAACTCCTATGCACCTTGGTAAAACAAGAGCGAATATACCATTTTCATCCAAGTTGAAACAGACGCGTGGAGCATGCCAAAAGACCCTCCCGCCGCCTTCCCTCTTCTATTCTTTCAAATCGCACATGTGACATAGCATGCAAGCTGCTCAACTTGCTGGAAAACGAGATATGCAATCCGCTCCAAATGCGACAAAAGCTGCCAGGTGGTGGTGTTCAACGGCAACGTAAAAAATACAAGGGTATGAAGTTTTTAAAAAAGGAAAGAAAAAAAAAACGATCCGGATTCTGCTCAAAACCCTATCCAGAACAAAGGAAAAGAGACCCTCAAGGAAATCTTTTGTTTTGCCCCAAGTGAACTTTTGTCTTCGAGCGGGTCCAGCACGCCCAAAGCGCTGTCATTCCGTCTCGTCGTAGCTTATGGTTCTACATAACCGTCATTAGTTTCATCTGCGTTGGTAGATCGTTGTCTGCCGTGAAGATGTTGTTGAACAGGGGCTCGGCTTCTCTGCTTGGACTTGCATGTGGACTTATGCAGAGCCCTTCCGCCTCGCGCAATGCTTCTTTCACTTGTCGCGTCAACGTGCTGACATAAGGAACGATACGTCGGAGCGTGGCTGTGTCAAAGGGAACTTTCTTCGACTGGGGCAAAGATCCATTATCGACCAGCGACTCGTGCGTGCTCCTCCTCTTCTGAAGCGCTTCTATGACTGAACGCGCCTTTGCTTCCGAATCTTTCCTTGGGCGGGTGGCGACGGTTTTTCCATCCGTTGAAATCGTGGGCGACTCGTACTTGGACTTGGGCGGGACAGGCGATGATTGAGGTCCAAATATCTTATGGTTTGGAGGAAGTATCGACTTCCTCCTTAGGCGGTCAGGCTGAAATTTCGGTTGTGGATGGCTATTATTTTTGCCAAGCATATCACTCGCTAACCCTGACTTGCCTATCTCTCCACCTTTGGGACTGGAGCCGGACACGTCATCAAAAATGTTGTCGTCGAATCCAGGTGAAGATGGCGGAGATAAGCGGGGGATGCCATCGCCGTCAGCTTCTTGGTCGGCAAGATCAATCATAGCGTCCACCTCTTCCCACATTCCCGCATGCGGACCTTCTAGGATGTCGAGCGACGCGGCTCGTACCCTTTGCTCTTTAAGCTCCTCGATGAGGAGCCCCCACTCTCGTAACAGACCGATGTTCGCAAGCACATTGCTCTGCTGTGCCTGTATGTGATTAGGTACAACCATGGCTACACCACTATCGACCCGCTGAGCTTGTGCTTCCGCATTCGTGTCTTCATGGAGATCAGAAAAGTCGAAGTCGTCGTTCCAGTCCTCGGTGACCCCCTTGCTTCCTACACCCCATGTCCCGAATTTGTTGGTGACCACTGTGCTACGCTTGCCTGTTGCATCCGGGACAACAGGCACACTTTGGCTGCGTGCGTGCAACCCACTGGGTGCCCTTCGGCCAACAGCTCTGCTCCCTCGACGGTCTGCGTCTTTCTTCCCATGTACTGTGCTAGGACGTGGCGGTGTACGATTGCCCGACTTTATATCAGCAGGCTGCTGCTCCGACCAATCAAAAATGCTGCTGCGAGCATCCCTATCGCCATGGTCAAGGTTAAGGTGTTGGGCGGTGAAGGGCTTGAGGCTAGACCCCATGCCCAGCAAGTGAGAATTATGGCGTGGAAGAGATACTGGCGTAGTAATGAGGGTTGACGGCAGGCGCGTGGGCAAATCGCCCCATGAGTCTTCATCGTCATCATCAACCGACCACCGGCTGCTACTATCATCGTCCTCGGCTCTTGAATCCCACTCGAGTGTCCCTAGATTCAGCGGCTTGGGCATATCGGGAGGAGAGGAGGGTATCAGATTAGGAAATAGAGGGGCAGCAGATCCTCGAGTAAGGCTTGGCGAGTTGCGTGCCGATCGGTCAGGAACAATAGTTCGAACGGGTGTGGATATACTTTCTTCTTCTTCAGCAATGCTCTGTTGTCCGGGAGCAGCATCAAAGGCCTGCTCCCGGAAAGTCCCCTTGGGTAGCAAATCGCGTAGCGCTGTGACCTTGACTTTGGCTGGGGGGGACTCGTCAAATATAGTCTCAATGCGAGGACCACGGGCACCCGATGTGCTTCTGGTTGCGCCCGTGCGTAGCGAATCGAAGGCTGTTTCACTTTGGAGATCCGCATCGTCTTCGTCCCCTGTCCCCACGCCACGAGCCTCATTATCAGAGCCTACTAACGTCGAGGCCTGCTCTGACGGAGCCATGGAGTTTCGGCATGGGCGCGCACCCGTCTGAGCTACGGTTGGGGGCTGGCTGCTAGTTGCGAAGGCTGACAGATTGACATCGCTTGGACGCATTGACCCTGGGCCCGGGTCTGGCCGTGTGCCTGCTTGATGCGGCATTTCAGGCAACGGTGACGACGAAGACGCTCCGAAAGTCCCATGTTGTGGTGCTCTGACGTGGGTAAGTCCAGCAGAGGTAGAGATTTGGCGCCGAATAAGCACGGGATCGGTCAGATCCCGCCGTACTGTGGCAGCCCCGAGATCACCGTGTGCTGTGTTGCTGCGACGTTGCTCCATCGCGGGAAGGGGAACGGAGCTCGCCCTCGTCTTGCTTGACCGGCGTACTAGTTTTGCACCGGGTAATTTGCCCGCCCGTTGCTTCTTGGCGTTGGAACTCGAGGAAAGCAGGTCTGTGATGGAGAAAGAACGCCTAGGCCGCGCCGCTTCGTCGGCATCATGGAGAGGCGGCCAGGAACGCTGGCGACCCGGCCGGTCTGATAGCTCGCTTTGGGTTGCAATGACGGCAGTGATGCTCAAGGGTGTGGCAGGTCTACTAACGAAGTACACGCTGTCACCTTCTTCACTGGCAGAGTCCTCCATCTCCTCTGCGCCAGTACTGACGCCAGCCGACACAGACTTGGCAAGCAACAGCGTGGGCATGTGGGTCACGTCTGGATATATCCTCTTCAATGCCCTAGAATTCGGCATGGGACCCTTCCGCTTGGTCAGTGTCTTTTCTCTTGCAACTCGTGGCTTAAAGAAAGGCGTGTATTCTACTTCGCTGTCCGTGCTTGGATAGGGCGGCTGCTCGCCTGGGGATGAATTCTCTAGAGTCATCTCGAGGAGCGCTGTCTGGTGCTGCAGCGTGGCAGACCGCTGGTGGCTGGTAGCGGGGCGCCGAAACGACGGTAACCGAGACCCAGAGGGCTGGGCGGATGCGTCTCGAGAAGCGTGGACCGACGAGGAGCGTTTGACGAGCTTGTTCGGAGGTAGTGGGGGCGGAGGACGCTCGCCAATCATGGGGACAGTGGAGCCGTCATGAGAAAAGGCCATCGAGCCGTTGGAGCACGAAACAGCGGGCGAGAGCGGGCCAGGACTGGTGTCTCTACTCGAGGGTTGGGAATTGGATATTGCGGACAGACGCTTGATCCAAGAGGCTCGTCTCGACTGGGGACGGGTGGTACGGTCAGACTCTTCGCTCAGGACCCGCTCGGCGGAGGACGGTGGCCGGTCGGCAACTACTGGTAGCGTGTGCAGTGGCTGCGAGGTTGGGTCGACGCTCGTCACTCTCCTCACAGCTCGACGCTGGCGGCCATCATGACTGAAGCGGGTAGCGAGAGGGACACGCAGGGAGGGAGCTCGCGACAATGGAGCACTGGGCGGCGGGGCAGAGACGGCGGCAGCGGTGGTGGTAGCGGTGGTGGCTACGGCCGTGGGCATTGGACGGCGGGCGTCTCGCGCTGGGGCAGGCTTCTTCTTGTTCAAAGGGTCGAGGGGTGCTTCACGGCCGAAGGACAGGCCTACGGCAGATGCACCAACGACAGTGGCAGTTGCACAGAGCTGTGTCACGGCAGTGCGTCAGCATGGCAAGCAGTGCAACTCGAGGGAGCAGAGATGTCTCTAGGGTCGGGCAGGGCGCCACCACCGCTCTCGGAGTCGGGCAGGGGGAGAGGTTGTGGTGGTGATGGAGTTGGATACAAAACAAAGGGCAAGCAAGGGCAAACAGAGGTCGCGGCGCAGGGCCGGCCATGCACAGCACACATAGGAGACAGCGAGTAGTTACCGTTGGAACCGTTTTCATTCTCAATCACAGACTTGGCCGCCGGGGTGGGCTCACTCGACGATGCACTCGTGACAGCGCGGTGAGCATTATGGCACGTCGTAGCAACCACGGACCGATGGCTGCAGGCCAGCAGATGGACAGGACAAGCGCGCCGGGGGAGAGGAGGGGGCTGCGAGGCGCTCAGGATGCGCGCTGCATTGCTGTGAGTCGGAGGGGAGAGAAGGGGAGAGGCAGCGTGCAGGAGGGCACGGAGGAGAGGGGAGAGGCTCAAGGAGAGGCGTGGAGCGCTGAGGAAATCCGGTGCTTGTTGCTTCTGGGATGGCAAAGGCATGGGCATGGGGTGCGATCCTCGACCCCAGTTCGCGCCGCTAAGGTTAGCGAGCTGTTGCCGGCCACAGGACGGGCCCATTTGTTGTGGCGGAATGTCAAAACAAGGCGCACCGACGTCGTTTGCGGCCCAGGATGATGGACAGCGCGAGGCCGTGGGTGTGGGTGGATGGGGGTGGACGATGGGGTGGTGGTGTGCATGGCGAGCGCCGTGAAGCACCCGCTGGTGCTTGTCGCTGGTACCATGGCCTATGGCCCGTGGTCTATGGCCCATGGCCTGCTGCCAGAGGCCATGTATACCGGCGGTTCGAACTGGCGGCTGGCTGCTGCTACATGGCTACAAGCTGCCACTGCTGCCTGTGGCCCGACGTGCCCCCTTGCGCATCCACCCCTTGGACGGCTTGGACGGGCAGCTCGCATCCGCGCACGGCGTCTACGGCCCACCTACCTACAGACCTACCTGCTTGCCTCCAAGCTACAGCTGGTTTGACATGGCGCCGCGCCGCCAGGCCAGCGATCGTTGTGCCATCCGGTGGCCAGCCCAGCAGCCGGAAATAGCTGCCACGGCCTTGCGCAACACACGCCAGCAATTCGCGCGAGCCCTGCGACGCGGTGGAGATTTGTTTGTGTTGATCGCGCGTCCGCAACATCAGCCGCCTACCCATGTTTCGCTGCCACCCATGCCCACCCTATGCCATGCCATGCACTGCGCTGCGCTTGCTCCCAGGCCTGCCGTCTACCGTCTGCCGTCTGCTGCCTCCTCCCATTGTACTCCTGCTCCTACTCCTCCTTTCCCCGCCCTTATTGCTACCGCCGCCCACAAAAACAACA
>Ga0247757_10000793_pt1 | contig 24318 bp, 18 predicted proteins | sample UWRJL126311R4_FD_180929 | JGI IMG/M metagenome (GOLD analysis project Ga0247757, IMG submission 180929) | Plant litter microbial communities from Arlington Agricultural Research Station in Wisconsin, United States - UWRJ-L126-311R-4 | ecosystem: Environmental > Terrestrial > Plant litter >...
CAAACTCTTCGTGCTCCTCCCCGTGGCCAATGTCTTGCGTGATCATGGCAATGCCATCCTCGTCGTCGCCAAAGCTCTCGCGGCCGCCATTGAGCTGGCGACCTTCCTCGTCCTCGTCATCGTCCAACGCGCTGACTCGTTCACCAAGGCCACGGTATCCGAGCGCACGAGCCTTGTTGTGCTCGTATCTCAGGTAGAACGGCTTCAGGAAGAGCAGAACGGGCACGCAGACAAGCGCCAAGGCCACAAGCGTCTTCTGCACCCCGATCTGTCCGGGATAGAGAGCATCCTGTCCAAGCGTACCGGGCGAGAGGAACATGTAGATCAGCATGTTGAGAAGACTGGGCGGGTTGATGCCACGCGCTGCCCAGTTGACTGACCACTTGTACACAATCGTGAAGGAGAGATATCCGAATATCGATTGGAAGAAGATCATGCCAGGCACAAAGTTACCCCAGATATCGATTGGTGTCTTGAAGTAGCGTGCGTTGACGAGCGACCAGATGAGCGAGAAGGTCATGTGGCACCAACCCAGCAGGATACTGAGCTTCATCTTGTAGCTGTTCGAGAAAAGCAGGTCGTTGTCAGTGTCGTGCCATCTCCAGTCGAGTCCAAAGGGATACGTGTAGCCCTCTACCCTGTGAGATGTAGGGCCTAGCTTCTTGCCATCCTCCGTGACATCCCACTCCCACATTGACTTGAACCACGGGAGCTCCTTGGAGAAAGCATCGCAATACAGCAAACCCGTATAGATGGAGAAGATACCCATCATGAGAACAATGTAACGGCCATAGAAAATCATCGAGAACAACTCGTCCAGCTTGCTGCGCTGCAGCTTACGTTCGTAGTAAATCATGGCGGTGGCAGCGCAGAGAAGAATGACGCCGTGGCCGGCATCACCAAACATGACAGAGAACATGAAGGGGAACGTAACGATTGCAGGTAGAGCGGGGTTGACTTCGCGATACTTGATCGTCCCGTAAGCATCGATGATGGTCTGGAAAGCTAGCGTAAACCGGTTGGTCTTGAAGTACGTTGGTGGTGTCTTAGTGGTCTTGATCTGGTTCACAATGGTAGGCACCGACAATCCAGCGCGGTCGTTGACATCAGACAGAGTAGACTTGATCAACCCTAGGGAATTGGTCGGTGCCCAGGCTTCGGCAATGAGCGTCTTCCGCTGATGGTCATACGAGAACTTGTTCAGAGTTTCATAGGTGCCCTTCTCTTTCTTGACAATCACCATCCATGCAGCAAGGTTACGGCTGATGGCAGTTAGCTCAGCATCTAGAGTTGACTTGGTGTTCCGCAGAACGCTAGCCAAATCACTCAGTCGGCTGTTAACTTCGCGAATCTGGTCGCGACGAAGCTCGCTGTTCTCGTCGACGTTGTAGAGATCCGCACCCATGGACTCGGAGATCTTTCGAATCTTTGCAATGATCTCTTTGCCATGGGCGAAAATGATGAACACATTTTTGTTTGTCTCCTCGTTCGTCTCAGGGTCGACGATCTGCTCAGGAATCTCCGATTGGTTCATGTACAAGTTGCCGCGCAGGGTTCTCCACAAGATCCTTTCGAAGGCCGCAATACGTTCACGAGGAATAACACCAGCGACGAATCCAATGTTCATCACCGAAAACGAATTCTCTGCAGCGGGTTCGCCTTGTCCGTTTTGCTCCACATCGCGAAGAAGGGGCGCATCGTCCTCGTCGACCGAGTGGCGGATCTCCTCGGTCTGTCCGCGGGCCCTGTCGAAGAAGCCACCAGCTTCCCTCAGCACCCAACGCCACTCCGTAAGCTCCACCTCGCGCTTCTTCAACGTTTCGTAGCTCTCGTTCAACGAGGAAATCCTATTCTCCAGCTGTTGGCTCTTGTCTGCAAGCTCGTCGATTTCGGAAGCGGAAGGCGAAGTGAAGGGGTTGTTGAAGTCGTAAATCGAACGCATCGGAATGCTAGCCTTGTCCATCTGCGAGCGGAAGTACCGAAGCTGTCGTTCTACATTGTCCAATCGGCGGATCTCCTGCGTAAAGGTGCGCTGGAAGGCAGTCGTCTCCGAGTTGAGCTACAGGGTTGGCATCATTAGCATGGGGTTCATGTATCCAAAACCGAGCTTCTTCTGCTTCCGTGAGCTTTGGGGATTACTCACATCCCTAAAATCCATAACACCAAGCTCTCCGAGAGCAGAGACGACCTCGCGTCCAATCTCGTTGGCAATGTAGAGCTGCGTCAAGGACATGTCCGCCGACCGGAACATGGTGTCCTTGTGCGGCGCCATACTGGCAGCTCTTGGGACAGGTGCACCTCCGGAGGGTATTCGCTATGAGGTGCGGTGGGAGATCGATCGCGTAGGTGATGGTTGATGGATGAAGCTACCTTATGCAGGCGACAATGATGCAGCAGGGCATGGGTCTGGTGGCATCTGTCGGTGCACGTGCTTAGTCATGCATCACGTGGGCATCCACCCTCAGTAACCAAAATTTACTCTAGACACTTCTATTAAAGGGCTCATATAGGCTTTTGTTTCCTTCCATCATTTTGTTTAAAACACCCTTATGTGGCCCCTCGGGTATAGAGTAAGAACATCTGACTTTTTCGTCTTCACGAACGAAATAAAAAAACGAGAAGGCGTGGGAATGGCTTGCTACCTTGAATTGAAACCAAGAATAGTAAAGACCTCGAATAATTTATACTATAAGAAGGGATAGGCATACATTCATACTGACTTTGTGGAATATTCCATAACATATCCATAACATTGATAAAAAAATCTTAACCGTATGTTCGAAGACCTCCTAGCGTAATCATTGAGTACCGCGCCCGTATATTAAGTTGAGTCCATTTCATATGCATACTATTCTTGAAAATATTCATAGTAATTTTTTCCCTCTCCACAGAATTTTCCTCCCCCCGGACATTGATATCACCATACGATAACAGCATGACTGAAAACAAACATGCACATTCGTCCCAGATCAGTTGACAATCTCTACGATATCTCCGAACTCTTGATATAACCATGGCTCGAGATCCTTGTAAGCATCTGGAATTTTTTCTTCCTCGCAGCTGGCATTCTGCGTATGTACCTCATCACCTACCTTGACAACGTCATCTCTCTTTTGCATTGCAATATTGCCGCTCGCATCGGAACGAGATTTCTGATTTCCATCCTGCAGTGCATTGAACATGGGGTGCCCTGTCATCGTTTCACTTCCTTTGAGGTTGCTCGGGCCAAGACTAGGGCTACTTGAATCATTCACGAACAGGGGTTTCGACTTCCCGGGCGTGACTATGAGGGCATCGTCGATGAGGGGGTCATTGGAGCGTTCCACCTGAGTCCATACTTCCTTAGCTTCTTCGTTTCCGTTGTACTCGGAATTTGGAGCTTCATCCAAGGATGTGAAAGGGGTTTCCTTCTCATAAGTGAAATCAATCGGTGCCTCAAAATCTGTAAGTATGGAACTCTTGTTACTGCGAACAACTCTTTCGTCTCCAGTGACTTGCTCGTCCGCTTGTGACCCGGTAACTTGACATAATTCAGGATATCTGTATATATCCCCTATGCTTTCTTTTCTGTTGACATACCTCGGCTTTTCATGTTCCAGTTGAAAATCATCCATCCTGAAATCGCCGTAGTCACTAGACATTGACGAACTTATGTGCTCCCTACAGGGTTCCATGTTAAGAAAAGCCAAGTCGGAGGCTTTCCCAGTACTATAACAGAACGAGGGTTTTTGGTGAGTAATGGTTGAGAGGGAGGACACTCCTTCGGAGTGAGTGCCTTTGTGGAGCTTTTCGAGACCACTAAGCTCTCCCCGGCCTTTACTTTTCTTTATGTGTTGAGTCATATCGAGCTCCTCAATAGCTGTCGAGTTTTTACGCTTTGGGGCCGTGAGTTGTAACCTAGTTTGGGTGTTCTTCTGTTTGCTATGTTGAAAAGCACCCATAGGCTCGGGTTGTGTAACAGCATTTGTCAAAGGAACCCGTTTCGGCGGGGCCTTCTTTGGCGGTTTATCCATTCCCTCTTTACAACATACATGTTTGCATGCCGACTTATCTTTACAGGAATGATTGCACGCCCATTTCCCGTTTTCCAGCTGTCGTGGCTCCTGCTCATCTTCTTGCGGAGCTTTGTTGACACATTTTGGGCCATTCTTGTTGTTCGAAGACCTACTTTTTCCCATGCTTTTACCAATCAGTGCATCTACTGGATTTGAGAAATTGTCGATGTGATCAAATTCTGAGTCATCCGGACATGCCTTGACTAAATCATCATCATCGATACCACCATCATCAAACTCGTCTCCGTAGCTACTGGGGCTCCGTACCGATGGATGTGTTTCCGCTCGGCGTCTGGAGATGTTAGAAGCCGGACGCTCTGCCTCGGCTGGCGGTGTTGAATTATGTCTTATTACTGGAAACATGGATGGTGAAATCTTCGGCACCACAGAAGCACTCCGCATAGTGCCAGCAATACCGTCACACATGATGTAACAATTTATGCTCAAATCTGGCACTCTCAACAAGACGGGAAAGTTCAGGATCTGGCCCTTTCCAAGTTGCCTGGAACTACTCATAGTCAGTGACGTGAGCTAAGTTGTGTTCAAAGGGGGTCCCACTAGGGACCCCGTAATGCTTTATGTCAATATGGATTCCGCCTCATTCAGCATGTTGAAGGAAATGACTCAGACATACGTTGTGCGAGCAAAGTGGGCTTTCCTCCCATCTGAGGTCTCCGCAAGTACTGACACATAGATCGGCTTTGATGCGAAGACTTGGGGAGGCTTATCATTGATGAAGCCTATGTCAGCCTTGATCATCACCTTCACAGCTTCAGAAGATTTGACTACCTAAGAAGATGTCAGATGACACTCAACTCATAGAAGGAGCACTTACTGATGATTTTTCCAAATGAAGTGATACTCGGAGCTTCGGAAATGCTTTTAGCTGTTCGAGGATGCCGAGTCCAAAGGGTGGATTCCGACCCACTATCATCTCGATACGATGTGGCTCAGTACACTCAAGTTCTTCAATCGACCTGATTCCAGCCTTTGATAGTTTTCTCACGTAATTGATGCCTAATCCGCTGATCTGTTTCATTTGCATTGGGCTATCATCCCATACTTTCGCGACAAGACTCCGCTCAAGTAGCAAAGCATTGTACAAGCTCACTGAATCGCCTCGTGTAACTTGGCAATCGATAATGCAATGAACAAGGCGACCAATGTGTTTGAAGACTACGTTTCCTTCTGCAATGTACTGCACCCTGTGTTTGCCATAGTCGCCACCCCAAGGTATATCTGTGGCTCCCAGAATTGATTGGACTAGGAGTGAGACTTTGTGTGCTGGGAGGTCAAGGTTTACCGGGATCGGAAATCGAGTACAGGCCGACTTGTTGATTTCTTTGTAGAGAGATTTTTCGCCTCCACGAAAGCGGATGGATTCGAATTCGGAGGCTTGTGCAATAGCGGAGAGCTAGATGTCCGGTTAGCTTCATTTTGTATGCATGATAAGATAGACAAATACAGTCTCTGAAATAGATGCCTTGGGCGGGAGTCCCATAAAAACACGCATGCTGTCAAAGTGAACATAATATCGGGCCATGGCGTGCCCATACTCGGTACATCGAAATGTGTCTTGATCCGTGATTAGATTATGTTCCTGTAGCAAATTGATGTCTTTGGAGCAGATCTCGTCCAGTTGCTCATAGATACTCTGGCTATTGCATGATCCTCCTAGTTTGTAATACGACGGATTCTGCTTGATGCGGACGTATAAAAAGGTTCCTTGAAGCCATTGACGTGCAGAAAAGATATCTTTGATCGTACCCAACCCAATCTCAGCATTAAGGTGATCTACTAGATTCAGATGAAGTGTACTCTCCAAAGCTTGTTGTCCAGTGACCATCATTTCATATTTTTGAACTTTGCTTTGCCGGGTCATGATGACGGCCACGGCGCTGTCATCAAATTGCGGTCTGCCTGCACGACCAAGCATCTGCATAACCTCGAGATCGGCATACTCTTTCTGAACATTTTGAGTGTAGGTGACCGTGTTCTTGATTATCACTAGATGACAGGGAAGATTGACACCAACTGCTAGCGTTGACGTACAGCAAATGACGTTGATTTGGCCGTTCAGATACGCCTTTTCAACATTGATTCTGTCTTCAGGAGTAATTCCCGCATGGTGGAATGCTACTCCCGAAGCGGCACAGTCACGAAGGTCGCCATTCTCCAGCACTACTTGAATTGTCGGTGCTTTCCATGGACGATCTTCGGGGTGTTGCTTTTTCCACCAGTTCGCAAGCAATTTCGCTGTGGCTACTGTGGAATTCCGTGTGAAGCAGAATACCATAATGGGTTTGCCCTCCGAATGTTTTTTGATTAGTCCCTGTAGAGGAGTATCCAGCACTTTCTCAAAGGCATACTCATTTGGATTGCTGCACTTGTAGCCGTAGACATGCTTCTGTAGTCTGACGGGACGAAACTCTTCACCGAAGCTCTCGTTGACGGCTGGCATGTACGGCTCGGCCGAATTCTTGCTCAACCATTTTGCAACATCATGGAAGTTCGGTATTGTCGCTGACAGAGCAACAAAACGAACGTCTGTGCCAATAGACTTCATGCGGGACACCACTGTCTCTAGAATAGCGCCGCGGTCTTCCTTGAGCAAATGAACTTCGTCGATGAGAAACAAGTTGATGAGACGCATCAACTTTTCATGATCTTTCCATTTACGGGTAATACTATCCCACTTCTCCGGAGTAGTTATGATGATGTTTGCGCTCTGAACATTCCGGATATCCACTCTGTCAGAGTCACCTGTGAGTTCTAAGCACTTGAGACCATGAAGGCCAAACTTCTTTTCCCAGTCACGCTGACGCTCAGAGCACAAGGCTTTCGTAGGTGCTTGATAGACAATTTTATACTGATTTGTAGAATTCTGGGCAATGGCTCGACAAATTGCAAGCTCTAGGATCACTGTCTTACCGCTTCCGGTCGGCGACGCGAGAACAAAATTGTTGTCACTCCGGTATACACTATCGAAACATTTGGATTGAACGGCGTTGAATATAGGATATGGAAAAATAGTACGGAGCCTATCTGGGAGCTCACTAACGTGAACTTGTTGTATTCCCTGTGTTACTAGGCCACTGAAACGCCCCGCTGGATTTGATATGGAATTCATAGGACGTTCTTCATGTCGTCGAACAAGGGAAGGCTGATATTCATTGCCAGGCTGAGACTGCTCCACCGATGATTCGTCTAGTGAAGCCTGAATGTGCCCAGTTCGACGCTGGCTAGCCTTGAATGCTGGGCTGGACGAAGCACCAAGTGGAGGATCCGAGCTTGAATCTGGAAGAAATCGCGGTCCATCATACATATACTTGTCTGTAGTGGCTGGTCTCACGTTGTCTGACACAAAGCGTTCCTGAGATATACCTAGTTTGTGTTGTTGTGAACGGTGGTCCAAACCGTGATGGTCATGAAATAGGATTTGCGGTTGCGAGGGGATGCCGTGGTTGAAGAAAGACTGTGGAGCAAACGATAGTCGAGCTTGCCGCCCAGTGACATGAAGTTGATGATCTTTATGGGACTGTCGCAGAATTCTTTCATCTTGAGAACATATTAGGAGGTGTTTTTTGTGCCCTGGGTGCTCATGATCACTCACTAAAAGAGTCCAAGGGCAAGTCTTCTCCGTATAAGTCATCGTCTTCTACGTTGTCATATATCACATCGTGACGGGGTGCCCGATAGCGATCGCGGGGAGCGATTGGGTAGGAAGGCTGTGACTGACGCAGGAACGTCTCAGGTCCTTGCCCCTCTCGCCGGCCATCGAGGCGGTCAAGGAAAGTGAAGAGCTGTTCACTCATGGATACTACACAAGTAGGGAGCAGCTGTGAACGTGAAACTTGTAGTAAGCAGGATACGGCAGAGAAAAGCAGAGCAGGAGCCAGAGTAATGGTGCGACGAAGGCGTAGAGGTGAATGAAGTTCAGTGACGCTTGTATGTAACGTAGGGAAGTTACGATCTAGTTCCTACTAAGTTGGAAGCCACCATTCTGAGGTCATGGACCAAGACGTAACTTTCGAACTCTGGAATAGATTCAGCAGTAAGCACTTATGCCAATTTCAGGCAACGGCAGTTTATTGAGTCACCATCACTCAACTCGAAGACTTGGTGTGCTCCTGCAAGTATCGTTCGCTTCGTGATACATACATGTGAACTCTGTTGTGTCACAATATCTTACACAACCTAAGAATCTCAATGCAATCGTATCCGTCCGTTTCGGGTATTTGAAGCCAATTGTCTCCTTGATGTTTGGCAAAATGTGACAAGTGATTTCCAAGGAAAACTATACAAAAGTTGTGGCCCTGCTCATAACGCCTTGAAATGATAAAGTAATTTTTACCTCGCTAGAAATGCCACCGATGCTCCCCTATTAGACCTTCGGCACCTGTTCAAAAAACCCAAACATAGCTGATAATGATGCGATGGACTCTGAGAAATTCTTATGTACGTCAAGAAGCTTTCTCAAGCGGTCGGAGTCCCTGGTCTGAAGATAGTCTATCGGTACTATCTCGATTCCTGGTCATCAGCGGAACGGCAGCTGAGTCTCGGGAACTGCCATCTGTCGTAATGGCTTCCAAATCCACGACTTGGGTCGGAGGAGTCTTGGGCGCATCAGGTTGAGTGTAGAGATATGTCGCAGAAAGGACTACAGCAGTTCCCACAGCAAACTGCATCACGTTAGCTAAGCAGGGAGAATCCACGATTGGCAATACTCACGGCCATGGTAATTTTGAAATCAAAAAAGTAGGCGCTCGCGATACAGCTGACAAGAATCGAGATACTGGTAGCAAAGTTCTTTGCAATGTTGTCGGCATAGTTGATGACCAGTGCAACAATGATACCCCCTGCCGCTTGGAATCCAATGGCCGTCCATACAACCCAGTTGTAACCTGCAAAAAAGCCTAGTTTCGCAATGCTTTCACCATCAACCCACATAACGCCAATGAAAAGTGCGGGGAATAACGACCAGAAAGAAAGCTGGCAGTTGCGCACCCAAAGTGAAGCAGATTTCGTCGAGGATTGCTTTAGTATCTTCTCGAAAGTTACGCCAGCCAGCCCTGAGAGCGCACAGGCAATCAAAACAGCGAGGAGACCGACCGACCGGTTCATTTCGGGATGCATAGCGGCTTCGTCTCGTTTGGCAAATAGTTGGAACCAACGCTTGGCTTCGGCACTCTTCCCCTGGGTCGCGGAGTCAGGCTTCGACTGGGGTAGTTGAACAATTGAAACTCCGACGATAAGCAGCACTAGAGCAGCCCATTTCTTTGGGGAGAGAACGCGTCCGAGCATTATGACACTGAATATGGCGGTGGTAAGGATCTTGAGCTGGTATGTGACCTGGAAGGTAGCGGCATCCAAGTTGCTCACAGCAACGTACTGCAGCGAGTTTTGGAGAGTGTATAGTGCGGCTGGAATGGCTAGCTTCCAGCTATCGCTTGTGAAGACAGTCGATAGGAGATTCCCGAAGAGCACCGTGGCTGGCGTGTTCGGTGGAAGGTTCTTGGCCATGTCGTATAGGGCCACGGTCGCGCTGATGGCAAGTTTAATGACCTCGTTGAGTAGCACTGAGGTCGAGGTGTGGTAGCGTACGCCATCGACGGGGGGCATGATGCGCGAATAGTGCATGATCTAACGTGTCGTCAGCACCGGTGTTGCAGGCGCATTGCCTCTTTGCAGGCGGGCGCGGGGCCGTGGGACATACCAAGATGAGCATCGAGTTCTGGAATACCAACTGCCGAAAACATTAGCAACCGTGTACAGGGAGATCAGATGGATTCTGTTTGTACTGTGACTAGTGAGAGGTGCTTCATGGGCACCCCCCTCAAGGTAGCGGTCGACATGATGGCTCAGCTGGATAGGGGCCTGCTGGTCGAGAGAGTGGTTGCGAGGGCGATTGCGAAGATGAGCCGATCGGTGGCCAAGGGCAGCCGTCGCATGCAGCGCGAACAGGGCGGGTAAGAAGCGAACAGAGTGAGAGGTGAAAGGTAAGGAGCAGGAAAGTCAAAACAGGAGGGCTGAGTTCGCCAGCTTGCTGGTCTTTCTTTAGAAGCCCGTTCCCCAGAGTGTCAGCCGCGCTGGGATTGGCCCCGTCCCTTTTTTTCGCTTCAAGCCGAGGCCGCACCGCAGGACCCCTGTCCGACGCAGATTGGCTCCCTGACGTATTTAGCACTCATCATATGTAGCGACGCGCAAGGGATATTGCTCATGCATGTGAATGCTCCCGCTGCTACTTCAGAGCGTCTCTCCCTTGCCAGCAGACTCGCCTGCTAGCTTGCTCACCAGCTGTCGCGAATAAGCATTTGATAGCTGCATAGTGGCTTCTTAGTGTCCGCACTGACCCATTCACCATTTGTCTCTCAGCAGCGAGTCTGCAAGTTCTAGAATGCATGGGTGCCCGGTCCACGTCATGTTGTAATAAACATCAAACTCCGAGTCTATCTGAGAACCATGTCCTTCTTGTCGATTAAGGGAGCCTACAAGGCTCATTGATTATCAGATGGATGCAACGGCGCACCCTTTACTATGATACATAGAGACCATCCCTCCCCATTTTTCTTCGACCGTTTCCATGCCCACATTCAGCCAATAAGAAATTGACAAAGGAAATCGTAGGCAACACACGTCAATCTCTCTACATGCGAAGCCCTGCCCAGAAAACCGGAGTGATTGCATACATGGCAACAATCCTTCAAATGGCCTCCCTTCTTTAATCCGTAGCAGCATGACCTCTGCCATGGCCACGCGCACGCTTTCCACCACGCTGTCCACCACCTGCGTCATCCTCTGCCCCACGCTTCTGCCCTCTTCCGCCACCAGGCTGGAACGTCGCCGCACCCGGGTTCATGGGACTTCCAGGCTGTCCACCGTGACCACCATGACCACCGTGACCACCACGTCCACCGCCTCCTCTACCCCCGCCGCCTCGGTTCCTACCGCCAGGAAGAGGTATGTTGGACCCACCTCCGCGCGGGATGTTTGACTGACCTGCCACAATGCCACGAAGCGCCGCTGGTCCGGTACCAAAGTCACCACGATCTCGCCCACCTTGCTGATGTTGTGTTTGTTGCAATCCAAACGGTGAATTAGGCCGACCTTGGTTACCAGTTGCAGTAAATCCAGGTTGCGGAATGCCACCGAATCCGAATTGGTTTTGGTTCTGGTTCTGCATCTGTGGCTGCATTGGGAACATGTTTCCGGATGCGTGTCCCTGTTGGAAAGGGTTGAATACAGGGTGGTTGAATCCCGCTTGGCCAGGGGATGGTTGCCCAGAAGGTCCTGAGTTTGAACCCCCACTCTGACTCACGTCGCTTGCTGGAGGCACGGGTTGGTTTTGTCCTAGCCCATTCGATGAAGGAGCTACCACTGGCGTTTCCGGTACATCTGATGGCTCTGGTATCGTTTGGACAAAAGAGGACTGGACTGGAGACTCTGCAGTCAACTCGGACTTTGAAGGCTGAGATGGAGGAGGTTGAGGAGGCTTGGCCGCCTTAGCCACCTCAAAAGCGTCTTTCACAGGTAGGTCCGGTGTGTCTGTTGCTGCTTGGGCGACTGCATCCCACTGGGCTTTAAGTCTAGTAAACTTGTTTTTACTGAGACTCTCTTTGGCAGCATACCTCTTCTCGAATTGATTCTTCTCCGAGGCTCGCACTTCTTCAATCTTCTGCGCAAGGATTTTCTCGTGCTCCGCCTTCGCATTAGCCGTTGCCTCTTCTACCTTTTGAGCAAGAAGCTTCTCCTGGTCTGCACCAGCTGGTGATGCCGCATTCTCTCGCGCTTGTCCGGCCAGTCTAGCGACAGTACGCTTAATAATCTGTTTCGCTGTGTTACTGCCGTTGATGTAGTCTTGCACCTCACGTTCAGATGCTCCAGGAGGAGGTAAAGTAGAATTAGGTGCAGCCTCCGAAGCCTTCTGCTTCAATTCCTTGATCTCATCCTGCAATTGTTTCACCTCGGTTTCCAAGCTCTCGATCTTTGCAGTTTGCTCCGCCGCCTCAGCCTTCAGGGTGTCATACTCTTGGCGCAGTGCTCGAATCTTGTCGTTGGCCTTTTGCTTGAGGTTCGCCATCTTCTTCTCGGCAATGGCCAAAGGATCGTCAGCGTTAGCATCCCCGGTTGATGAACCCGTGACGACAAACTCTGTTTCTTTTAGTTCGAGCTCTGCTTTGCGCTGTTCAAGTTCAGCTTCAGCCTTAGCCAAAGCCGATTCGCGATCTTCTAGTGCGGCCTCTTTAGCAGCAAGTGCATTGGCGGCTTCCTCCGAGCTTGCAGTCCTGGTTGCCTCGTTGGCATTTGCCACAAGTGATTCCGTCATGTCTGCACGTGTACGAAGATCCTCCACTTCCTTCACACGCGCGGCAAGTTCTTCCCGCAACTTCTCAATGTCGCCAGAAGACTGAGCGTTCCCGGATGACTGTGTCAGCGGCTGCTGGGATTGTAACTCTAGCACCCGAGCTTCGGCACTGGCTTTCTGGGCCTTTGCCTCCTCAACCTCTTTGGCAAGTACACCAATACGCTGTTGTAAATCGGCCTTCTCACTAGTTAGCGACATCACTGGACAATCAGAATGCGATGAACTTACAATCTGCCCCTCTAGTGATCGTTCTCGTGCTTTTAGAGCTTCCAGCTGTATGCCAAGATGCACAGATTGATTCGATTGCTCTTTCTCGCGGCCTTCTGCTGCAACCAAACGGGCTTCCAGCTGCTCCATCTCTTTCTTCATTTCGGTAGCGTTACTTTCATTGACCTGGCCTTCTTCCACTGCAGCAGCATCGGCACTGGCAGCGGCTTTCTTCAACGCATCGTCCCGGGCCTGTTGAGTAGACTGAAGCTCATGTTGAATTGTCTCGAGCTTTCCTTCAGCAATCGCAAGGTTGCTCTTAAAGCTGTCGCGTTCCGCAGCGATTTCCTGCTTTTCCTTCCTTTCCGACTGTAGTTTGGATCTAGCATTTTCCTGGACTTGCTTCTTGCGTTCTTCCATCGTCTTAGTCTGCTCTTGCGCCTCTCGAACACGTTCTTCAACCCCACTTGCTTGCTGTACCGCTTCGTCACGCTCTTTTTGAAGAGTCTCAATCTGCTGCTTGAGATCTTCTAGTTCCTTCGGATCAATGCGGTCGTATCTCTGCAGTACATCCTGATGCCGCTTCTGCCAACGATCGCGATCTTCCTCGACGGCTTTCAGATGCCCATTGCTGATTTCAAGCTCACCCTCGAGTTGGGAGACACGAGCCTGCAATGGTTGAAGCTGGTTCCGTAGGCCCTCGAGCTCCTTATACTTCTCATTGCGCTCGGCTTCCAAGCGTTGCACATCATTGCGGAGGGTAGTGTTACTTTCGCGGTACAAGTTGAGCTGTCCGATGCTATCTTGTAATGCTTGGACAGTAGGACCGCTTGGTCGATTCTGTGCCCGAGACTGCTCTGCAAACAGTTTCTCACTGGCTTGATCAAGCTGATCCTGTTTGTGCGCAAGGTCTTGACGTACACGTTGAAGTTCAAGCTCCATACCATTAACCTTAAGCTGTAGTATGTCCTTGTCGTCGCGGAGGGACTTGTTGAGGGCTTGTAGGCCACTGAGACTGGAATCCAAATTGACAGCCTCTGCTTGTCCTGCAGCAACGGAAACCCGGCTATTTTGGAGAGTTTCGATTTGTTTGTTGAGGTCGTCGAATTGTTCGTATAGTTTTTTGTTTTCTCCAGCAACCTTGTCGTACCGAGTTTGAGCCTCGGTGAGCTCACGAGCAAGCCGTTCTTCCACGGAGGTCCAGTGTTCTTCATTCTGCGCCAGAGACGCGCGAGCTGCTTCGGCTTCAGTTTTGTATTGCATGACTTCTGTACTAAGCTTGTTGTGCTGTTCGCGTAAGGCCCGAAGGTTCTTCATGGTTTCACCATGCTTTGCAAGCTCATTCTCATAGTCTTGTTGGGCGCGTGTGGCGATATCGGCTTGTGAGACTACAAGCTGTTTCTGAGTTTCCATTTCGGCCTTGTAGTCATTTACATCGTCCTGCATGCGCGAGATTTGAGCCTCAAGATCATCCTTCTTCTGGGAGAGTTCTAATTTTTCGTTCTCATGAATGCCTCTCACTTTTGAAAGCTCGGTGTTTGTCGTTGCCAGCTCAGTCGAGATCTCATCCACCCGCTGCTTAAGATCAGCGATCTCAGTATCCTTCTGTTGATCTATCCGAGCTCGTTCTTGATCATCTTGTTCCTGCGCTTCCAAATATTCCCGCAGCCGTTCCTCAGCTTCTTGGGCAATGTCCTTGTAGGTTTCGATTTCAGTATTGGTGGTCTCGAGCCTCTCTTGTGCTCGCAGTAAGTCACGCTGAACATTAGAAATCTCTGTTCGAAGCTGCTCTTCAAGGCCAAGGTCATCTCCTTCTTCAGCGGCGGAACCATTAATATGTGAAGGTTGTGGCATACGTTCTTCAGCAAGGCGTAAGTCGGTTTGTAATTCGCTCACTCGTGATTGTAGCTGATCTCGTGCAGTCTTCATGGAAGCAAGCTCCTGTCGAACTTCGTTGGCGGCCTTGAGTAAGTCATCGACCTTCCTCTGCTTGTCCGCTTGATCCAGTTCGTATCGAACGGATAGCCTCTTGTGTTCCTCAACATCTTCTTCGAGTTTTCGCCTCGCGTTTGCAAGATCAGCTTGCAGTGAGCTGACTGTTGTCTCAAGGAGCCTTCGATTCTCAGCTTGCATCAAGGACTGCTCATTGTAGTCACTTCGCTTCTCGTCCAGAGATTTACTAAGCAAATTCTTAGCTTCAGTGAGAGACTTGATCTCGTTCTCCAGACGGCTCCGGGTAGTGTCCCATAATGATTGTGATGCCTTGAGATTTGTATTTGCCCGCTCCAAACTTTCAATCTGGCTCTTATATTCAACATTTTCCTCCATGAGATGCTGGAACTTGCTGTCATTGCCGGCAAGTTGGTCTTGCGCAGCATCAAGACGTCTCTGCAATGACTGTTTTTCTGATTCCAGAGTAGATATTCGGTGTTGTTGCTGTTCGTACCGCTGCTGTGACGTCTCTTGCTTAGTCTGCAAGCGCAGATTGTCAGTCTGTAATTGGCGAATCTCTTTTGTTAGACTGTCAGCCTGCTCCTTTAGAGTAGTGCGATCCATAGTATATTCTTCTCGCATGATATCCAGATGCTTCTGGAGGTCCTTAAGAACGTTGCCATGTTCCGCAGCTTCTCTGGACTGTGGAGTTTGTTGCACACTTGGAGCATTGATCCCAGGTGGTGGTGTGCCTTCAATTAGTGATACGGAGTCATGACCAGCAGCATTATGACCACGGCTAGTAGCAATGCGGCGATACATGTCGCGTTCCTTCATAAAAGTTTGCGAACGGAGGTTTAACGACTTCACCTCATCTTCGTGTTGAGCAAGTCTCTCTCGCAGGCTTGAAAGCTCTTCTTGGATCTTTTCTTGCTCAGCTGCCTTCGCCTGCGCTTCACTTCCTTCGTACTGATCGGCAACCTTCCTGATGGTCTCCAAAAGCTCATGATTCTTGTCAACGAGGTCGCTGACATTATGGAACAAGACCAGGTGTTGGCTTATTAGTCGACTGGTTGCTGTATCGTCTTCGTCAAGTAGGTGATCTGGAATGCTATTTTGTACCGTATCTTTCAAGAACTGCTGCTCTTCCTGCGACAGCGACTCCAGTCCCTCTTCTTGGCTCTTCTGCTGGTAGAGGAGGAGTTTAGTCTGGAATGTAGCATCGCGAATTATCTGTCGGTCAAGTTCCCTCTGCCGGACAAGGCCTTGATAATCACCTTGCACCTTGCGAGTTTCCTTGCGAGCTGTGTCTTTCTCTGTAATAGCTTCTTCGAGCAGAGCAGATATATCGCCCGTTTCGGCGGTTAGACGCTCGTTCTCCTGGCGTAGTTCTTCGATTTCCGGCTGTCGGTTTTCCAACTCTTCAAGCATTTCATTCATCGTGGCAGTCCGTTTCTCCTCACGATCCTGAAGAATCCGAATGTCAGCCTTGAGCTTTGTATTCTCAGCATAAAGCTGAGTCATCGACAAACCACCCTTCAGCCGAGAGCCTCCAGGGGAGAAGACCATAGGTGAACCAGGTCTTCCTGGTGTGTCAAAACTACTATTCATGGGACGTCGTGGGGTGCTTGGCATATGCGCAGGAATTCTAAGTTCGGCGAGTTGAGCTTCTTGGTTCTCAACTACCGATTCAAGCTCAGCAACACGGCTTTCATATTCGGCGGCCTTGATTCGTTCCGACTCGACCTCTGCCTGCAGCTGTCCAAGTTCAATGGCGGCTCTATCTTTGATTGAGTTGAGCTCCTCCATGATGTCTTGCAGTCGCTGTTTGGATGTGTTAGCAGCCTTTTCATGAAGTTTTGCCAGATGACCCCGATTATCAAGCTCTGCGCGGAACTGCTCTTCCTTCGTTGACGCCTCTTCCTGAAGCTTCTGAACCTGAAGGAGAGACTGCTCCACACGCTGCTCAAGCTCTTCAATGCGCTTTGTTTGGGATGCTTCTTTGGTGCGCAACGATTCGATAGTCAGAGTCGCATCTACATTAGTGCGCTGCAGCTCAACAAGCTGGGCATTCTTGTCTTTCCGGAAGCGCGTATTGTCCGCAGAGCGTGCTTTGAGCTCACCCTCAAGCCATTCGTTGTTCTTGCGAAGAAGCTCAATCTCCTGGCGGAGATTGTTCTCGCGGAAGGTAACATCTTTGGCAGAGGCTTCGAGCTCTTGCTTCTTGTCCTCCAGCTCTGACACCTGTTTGCGGAGCGAGACGAGTTTCTGGTGCTGGGTGGACAGCTCCTCGGCTAGGCGGTCATGCGCGGCGGATTTGGCTTCGTGGAGTGCAACCGTGTCGCGGTTCCGGGCTTCCAGTGTCTTGACTCGAGACTCGAGTGCATCCACGTGCGAAGCTGAGCTGTTCACGGTAGCTTGTAGTGTCTGCAGCTGTGTTTCAAGCTGCTGCCGAGCCGTTTCTGCGATTCAATAAGTATGTAACAAGCAGACAATGGCATCGTTGCGCATTTACCTTTTTGTGCGAGTTGCTGGCGAAGCTCCTCAGCCTCCTTAACGGCCTTGTCAGTCGTCGCTTTGAGCGTGCGGGTGCGCGAGTCTGCATCGTGCACAGCGGCCTCGAGCTCAACATCTGATCGGAGCTTCTCAGAGCGTAGCTCATCGTGCTCGTGAGCTTTCGCTTCTAGCTGTACGAGCAGCGATTGCACCAAGTCGATTGTGGGAGCGGAAAGTAGGGACTGTAGATTTGTCTCTGGGACCGCGTAGGACGCGGCGAGGTAGCCAACGTCGACTGCAACCGCAGCCATGGTAGGTGAGTCGAACAAATGTCAGTCCTAGCGCATGCTCGAGTTAGACGTTGAACTTGAACGACAGACAAGAAAGGAAGATTATAACAAAGGGAACGGGCGGTGCTGGGTGTGCGGGCGTGCGACTGCCCTATTGTCGGAGCTCAAAGGCTGCCACCCGTGAGGAGTCGCGCCTGCTCCGTTTGTTTCTTAGTTTGTCTTGGCAGACGTGAGCCGCATTCATCTGGCGGCAGCCTCATTCCCTTGCTCACTTCTGATAACAACGCTCGGCTCGTGTATTTGCTGACGCCCCTCCGGTTGAAGACCTCTTGCTCCTCAGCCTCCATCCCACGCTGTCCTTGCGCAGCATGGCGTCCCTTAAACCTAACACCATCGCGCGCAACGCCCCATCACCAACTCCCTCCAATGGTTCGAAGCGCAAGCGCGGCGAGGATTCTGCTGTGGTGTACTCGCAGCCGCAAGAAACGGGCACCGGAAATCATGTTTACACACAGTTAACGTACTCGATTGACTTTCTTAGGCAGCAAGAGCGATGGTGCACATTCAAAGAGATTATGGACTACCTCAACGTCAAAGAGAGCGAGCATCAAATCAGGGCAGGTCTACAAGCCCTTTTCATGCACAACACGGCGAACAATAGTATTGAATACAGTCCCAAGACCGGCTTGTACCGATACAGACCAAAGCACGACGTCCGCAACGCAGCACAGCTCAAAGCCTACTTCCAAAGCCAAAAGTGTGTGCGGGGACTGCCGGTGAAAGAGCTGAAGGACTGCTGGAGCACAGTGCTGGAGGATCTGAAAGAGATGGAATCCAAGAAACAGGTGCTCCTCAAGCGCAACAACAAGGACAATAACATCAAGACTGTGTATGTTAACGCGAGTCTGGCATACTGAATGTGCTGACAATGACTGAAGGTGGGACAACGACCCGACGCTGATGCATGACATGGATGCAGAATTCAAGTCTGAATGGCATAAGATCCAGATCCCGGCGAACCCAGACGACTTGCGCAACAGCCTGCTGAGCGCTGGTCTGAAGCCGTCCAGCGCACCGCGGGAGGCTGCAGTGGCGAAATCGAAGGAGAAGAAGAGGAAGGCTCCCAGGCGTGGTGGCAAGCAGACCAACACCCACATGGCAAGCATCCTCAAGGACTTCTCTCATATGCGCAAGTGATTTGTATCTATTATTGCATAGCGTTGGCGTTCAGGGCGGTCTCACCGAGGTAACACTGCATTTACTGGTTCGGACGAACTTTGGAGTGGCTGGGATGGTAAGCTCAGAATACCTATAGATATTGATAGGCTGGGTTATAAAACTAGCCGGCCACTACGTGCTCAAGCAAGTACATATAAGTACCAACGATGCACAAGTTGGCATGGTACGTGTGCAGACACGTGCTACATGGTCGAGGTCACGTTTCAGAATGTCTGTCTGTGCTTGGCTCATCAGCGCATGCCACACGAGACGAGCATGCGCAGAGTGACGGAACGATCGCCTTTTGCGTGGTGAAAACAACACGGCTCTGGCAGGTCTCGTCTGTAATTATCGGAACAATAGAAGCACTGTAGACCAAACAAGCGCGCACGGCGATGCAGAGAGGCTGGACCCTGGTCGGCGCGGGGGGCATATGTGTGGTGGTTGCAGTTCCCCGCGCAGGGCGGCAGGGGACTGCCGTTTTATGACGCCCAACCACTTGCTGGCGCCCACACGCTCTCCCAGCCATCTCGTTTCACCCTCTACCCTGGTCAGTTGTTTGCTGGCCCCTCACCATGGCCAGCCCCCCAGTACGCCAACCAGAGGCCTGCTCTGCGCGTCGACGGCCACTTCCGCCTCGACACCCGCCTTCACGCCTCCACGCTTCCACCTCCTCTAGGCTCCCAATGTCTCATAGGGCTCGTGCATCACAAGGTTGCTCCATGTGCTCGCGAAGCCTTGCCGTTGTGGTACCACTCTAGTTCACTCGTCGACAACCAACCTCCCCTCTGCACTTACCCGGCAACTGCTTGCCACCCTGCATCCAACAGACCCGAGTGATGATGGAAACTATGGATCGCGGATCCATTTACGACCACGACATACCCTCTCTTAGCGCATCGCTCGAAGCCTTCGACCCCGAACGCAGCGTACACTCGACATACAGCGCGCGGTCCAACATGCACTCGTCGCGATGGAGCGCTCCGCAGGACCACGAAGATTCCGAGGCCGAGTCGGACGGTCCGTGGGCGCCTCCCGCATGGCAGAAGAGCAACAATCAATGGTACCGCAAATCGCTTCTGAGCGAAAGCGGGTTGCGATCCAGCCCCGCCAAGTCCACCAGCCCATTCGACTGTCGAAGCGACCGCGAAGTGACGCCGTCGCGCATACCTCTCCCCGAATCGCCGCGCAAAGGCACCCCGAGAACGAGTCCAGAACCAATCCCCGAACATGATCAGAAGCACTTCACGCCGGAGAGCATTGCCTCCAGGCTGCAAAGCCCATCGGTAGAGCCTCAGCCAACTGCTGGCGCGCACCAGGACCTGTCCGTAGTGCGCCATGAGGAAGACCCAGAGAAACTGGATGGATGTATGTGACAGCCGTTTCCTGCTAGCCATAGAACATGTAGATACTGACAATGTAGTTGTCCGGTTCGAAATGAGAGGAGAGACGGTGTTTCGCACTGCGCCTTTGGAGGATACTGTCTCGTCCGTCGCCAACGGCTTACGGCTGTTCACGCAGTCCAGAACAAATATAATGGGCGCCATTCTTACCATCCTTGTTGCTTCGCTTTTGGTGTATCCGTGGAGCACGATTCTCATACCAGACGTCGCAAACGTCGCCAATATGGCGAAGCAGTTTGAGCCGCTCTTGTATGCATCAGAGAACGTGATACCGCGGTCGCGTGAACTTGCCGACGCTTCTATTGCGGTGCAAGATTTGGGCGAGAGTGTACGAGCGACTAACATGTCAGCATCGAGTACCATTATCGAGCAACTGGATGGGTTGGGAGAGAGCTTAAAAGTGTTATCCGAGAAAATATCGAGTTTCTTCACTAACGTAGATGGCGACATGGATTCGTACGTGTGATTACATCAGCCTGGGTGTATATACTGACCACGACCAGCGTCCTCCTTGCCATGGATTGGGCAAAGCGAGAGCTCCAGGCCATCCAAGGGCCTCAGGCACGTCTGATCGATACCGTCGTTGGGAATATCCACGGCGGTTTGAGCAAGATCGGCGTCTTGGAGAAGGACGGCCAGCCTACGGCGATTGGAAAAGTGATTGTTGAAGTTATGGGACATACGACCCAACAGCGGTCCAAAGATACTATACAGCGAACCTTTGATTACCTTTTGGAGCGGCTGGAAGAGAACATTAGCAACGAGCTAACAGAGGCGGACAAGCTCTTCCAGCTCTTCGAAACGGTAGACAGGCAGTTCCACAACCTTCACCGGTCGGTTGCCAAGGAGGAGGACAGCCTTGCGACCAAGAAGGACGAGTTTTTGGCGTCCATGTGGCGGTCCAGTATTAGCAACAAGATGAAGATTAAGAAGTACGAGAAGAACCTGAAGCTGCTCAAGGACGTGCGGGCCAGCACGCTGGTCAACAAGTCGGAACTCAAGGGCAACATCCAGATCATCCACTCGGTCAAGGACCAGCTCGACAAGGCGCGGAAGAACCTGATATCGCCACTGATTCGACGGGCACAGTCGAACTCGTTTGGCATCGAGCAGCAGCTGCAGGACATGTCGGGCACGTACGGATTCCTCAAGGGGATCCGCGAGACGCAGAAGCGTAAAGTACTGCAGCAGCTGTGGGCGGAGCCCAAAAAACGCGTCAGCATCACCATGGGCAAAGACTCCGAAGAGAGCTACGATGAGGCGGAGTACTGAGTGGCAAGGCAAGCGTTATAAGCGACGCATCCCCATTACGAAGCGGAGCGTTCTGGATAGACAAAGATGACTTGGGAAGCATGTGAGGGCTCGGCGTTTTGCGGCTTGGATAGGATTTTTGGACAGGGGGGTGGGATGGAAGGCGTCGGTTGGTTGTCAGGCACACTTTTGACCCCTTACGAAAGCACGATGGCTCCGCGCGGCGGAGGGCGGAGTGCTTGGTATTTGTTATTCGATAGCTGGGCGATGTTGTCACAGTTAGTGTAATCATTACGACTGGGCGGCCTGGCTTGGTACAATAGCATTATTGAAATTGGAGTTGCGCCGGAGCTCGGGTGGAGCCCTGCGTCTCGCGAAGCGCGCCGCGATGTGGATATCCGTGGGGACAACGACGCTGGTAAATACCGCACTGGATCCCCTCCAGGATGCGGTTCCTACCAGCTCTCCCGCCCGCGTTCAGCTTGCTTACCGTAACCACAGGAGGCGGTCGTTCCCGCCATGGATCCGTGACGTCAGGATTGTACCCATTAGACGCCAACGGCTGAAGATGATGGCTGCATATGTAATGATGCCGAGGCAGGTTTTGGGGGCGCAGCGGACAGACGCGCGCGGGCGTACGAGAAAACGTCGCGGCAGGCCGGTGCAGCTCCGATGGCTCAGGCTCCCGGGGCGCTGTTTTGAGTGCTGAGATCGACGGGCATCGCAGGGCATCGCAGGGCACCGCAGGGCTAGCGCACGCGAGACGCCAGGTCGTTGGCCGTTCCAGGCATTGGCAAGAGGGCGGTGCTCGCAGGCGAGCCGCGGGCGCGATGCGGGATTGGCGAGCGCAGCGAGAGGGGGAGGTTGGGAGCTGGCGGCTGGCGGCTGGCGAGCTCTGAGCTCTGCGCTGTCCGACGGCGTCATGCTAGAGGACCTGAACTGACGCCCGGCACTTCTCTGCTCCTGGCTCCCCCTTCTGCTGCACCATCGTCACTCTCCGTAGTCTTGGAGCCTCGACAGCGCCCAATCCGCCGTCTCTTTTTCTCTGCCATTGCCCCGTCCGGCCTTCATCCCAACAACCCTGACCTGACATCCCGGACGTCTGGCCACCATGAGTGAGTGAACCACCACCTGACACGCCCGCTCTGCCCTCGCCCGCGCGCGCCCTCCCCCGCCGTGCCGTCTTTGTCAGTCTGCCTGCTGCTCGGCCGCATCCACCACGACAGCCCGACGCTGCACCGCTCTCCACCTCCGCCCACCGTCCCTCTGCCAGGCGCAGCCACCCTTCTCACGTCCTCCTGTTCTCGGCCGCGATAGCTTGGCTAATTGCTGGCGCTTGGCGCATGCTCTGCAGACACCTTAAAGCACAAATTCAATCGCCTGGGCCGTCATCCGAGCTTCAATTCAACCACCCCTCGTCGCGCGCACACCATGCCCGCGCCCACGAATGGCTCGCTCAACGAGTCCACTCCTCTGATCGGCCGCCCGCGCCAATTTGACCATGATGAGCCAAAGTGGAAGTCGTACTCCAAGGATCTCTGGCACATGGTCAGGCAGACCCTGTGCAGCAACTATGTCAACGTCCTCCTCGTCTTCGTGCCGCTGGGCATCATCGCCGGCATCATGCATTGGTCCCCAGTCGCCGTCTTTGTCCTCAACTTCATTGCCATCATGCCGCTCGCTGCTCTACTGAGCTTCGCGACCGAGGAACTGTCTGCGAAGCTTGGCCAGACGCTTGGTGGACTGTGCAATGCGACTTTTGGAAATGCGGTCGAACTCATTGTAAGCTTGCGCGCTCGCATGGGTAGCATGCTTGTCTAACTCCATGTCCAGGTCTCCATCGTTGCTTTGAGGGCAAATCAGATCCGCGTCGTACAGGCCAGCATGCTTGGTAGCATTCTGTCGAACATGCTTCTCGTAAGTCAGGCGCAGCATCGACGATACTCTAGCACTGACACAAATATAGGTCCTTGGTTGCTGCTTCCTTGCTGGTGGCGTTCGCGCCGACGAGCGTGGCTTCAACGTGACTGTGGCCTCGACCATGTCGTCTCTCATGGCGGTCGCATCTGCGGCCCTCATCATCCCTGCAACGCTTTATGCAGCTATGCAAAGCAACGAAGTTAAGATCCCGGAGAATGGACCTGAGAGTGACCACAACATCCGACTATTATCACGTGGCACCTCCATCATTCTTCTGATCCTCTATATTCTCTACATCGTATTTCAACTCTACTCCCACCACCACCTATTCGCCGATGTCGAAAGCCAGGAAGAGGAGCCCGAGGAGGATGGCCATCACGCGGGCGATACCCTCGGCCCCGTTGCCTCGGTCGTGGCTCTTGTGCTTGTCACCGTCGTCATTGCTTTCTGCGCCGACTACCTCGTTGACAGCATAGACTCCATTGTGGAGACCGCTCATCTCTCCAAGACCTTCATCGGTTTGATACTCATCCCCATTGTCGGAAATGCTGCGGAGCACGTCACGGCCGTCGTAGTAGCCTACAAGGGTAAAATGGATCTAGCCATCAACGTCGCAATTGGCAGCAGTCTTCAGATCGCTCTCTTCGTCACCCCCTTCCTGGTGATCTTGGGCTGGATCATTGGCAGCGACATGACGCTTCATTTCCAGGGCTTCGAAACCGTCGTCTTCTTCCTTTCCGTCCTTGTTGTCAACTATCTGGTTCAGGACGGCAAGAGCAACTACCTCGAAGGCTGCATGTGCCTCGGAATGTACATCATAATCGCCTTGGCCTTTTACGTTGCCCCGGAGAGCACCAACGGCGATCTTACATTCCTCCACGACTTCTTCAGGCCGCATTAAGCTTTGTGTGCCAAGTGCACTGCCCCTCGCTTCTTCTTCCTCCATTTCATCACCCTATCCGGTATCGTCCGCCGGGCGGCGCTTTAATCGGGCCTATACCCATGTATCTTCTCCCTTGGAAGCCCTGTACATATGTAGGGAGACGCTAGTTCCTACGGGCTTGGCGGTTGTTGCGTATGACAACTCGGCGAGAGCCAAGGAACGATCTACCTGTCTCTATAATCTTGTTTCCAAATTTTCCCTTGTTTGAGTAGTCTGTTTGTACGATATCTGGGTGGTC
>Ga0247757_10000794_pt1 | contig 24311 bp, 16 predicted proteins | sample UWRJL126311R4_FD_180929 | JGI IMG/M metagenome (GOLD analysis project Ga0247757, IMG submission 180929) | Plant litter microbial communities from Arlington Agricultural Research Station in Wisconsin, United States - UWRJ-L126-311R-4 | ecosystem: Environmental > Terrestrial > Plant litter >...
GTCGGATCAGTTTGCGTCCTGGCCCGCCCGAGTACGCCGTGAGCGATACCGTTCCGCCGGGTACGCTGCGCGGCTTGGGCTGAGCGAGCCGCGCGCCGAAAAGGCGTGCTAAGGTCTATCTCCATGCGGATCTCTTCGAGTCCTGTGTGGTTCATCGCGGCGCTCATCATTCCCGTCGCGTGCGCGACTTCTTCCGAAGACGACGACATCCCGGGTGGCGCTGCGGGCGCTGCGGGCGCTCGGGCGCTCGGCGGTTCGAGCGGTAGAGCCGGTTCGAGCGGCAGCGCGGGCAGCACCGTCGGCGGCACGTCGAGCGGCGGTGCGGGCACGAGCGGCGGCCCCGGTGGCGGCGGTAGTTCCGGCGCGAGCGGCAGCTCCGGCGCCAGTGGTGCGGCCGGCGCGAGCGGGGGCGGGAGCGGCGGCAGTGCCGGGATCAGCGGTGGCGCGGGTTCACCAAGCGGCGCAGGCGCAGGCGGAGCGAGCGCAGGCAGTGGCGGTACGACCGCGGGGAGCGGAGGCTCGAGCGCCGGCACGGGTGGCAGCGGTGGCTCGAGCGCAGGCAGCGGCGGTAGTGTGGCCGGCGCGGGCGGCACTGCGGCCGGTGCGGGTGGCTCGAGTGCAGGCACGGGTGGTAGCGCGGCCGGTGTGGGTGGTAGCGCGGCCGGTGTGGGTGGTAGCGCGGCCGGTGCAGGTGGTAGCGCGGCCGGTGCAGGCGGTAGCGCCGCGGGCGCGGGCGGTAGCGCCGCGGGTTCGGGTGGTTCGGGTGGTGCGGGCAGCTGCACGCCTCCAAGCGGCACCACGTGTGTCAACGCTTCTGACTACTGCGCGAGCTACGCGTACGTCGTGGGCGACAAGGTGAAGGCCGTGTGTGTCGTCAACACCGCGGGTTGCATCTCCGGCAAAAATTGGCTGTTCACCTGCTCGCAAACGGGTTGCGGCACGCGCGCTCCCGGCACGACCGCGGGTGAGGGCTATTGGACGATCACGCAGTGCAACTAGCCCGGCTTGGCTTCGCGCATCTCGCGCAAGATCATTGAAGATTGGCTTGATGGTCACGCGTCACGACGCGTCGCGCTCAGCCTTCGGCGTCCCTGTCGGTCGATGAGCTCGGTACGTCCTGCGCCGCCGAAGGCTGCGCCGCAGCACGCCGCCTCGCGTGACCATCAACACCCCTGCAGACGAAGAGCAGTCCTAGGTCCTAGAACCCTCCCGTCGCCCGCCGGCGGATACGCTTCGCAAGCTTGCGTTGCGGCGCCACCAACGGGCTCAACGCTTCGACCCCGAGCCTGGCCGAACTGCGTCGCATGACCGACGGCGATCGCGATGACCGTGCCCACCACGGGCGTCGGCGCCGCTCCGCCGTGCCGAGCTTTAGAAACTAGCGCCTGGCGCCCGAGCGCACGAAATGACTCTTTTTCATGTTCTTCGCCTCCAGCGCCCGCAGCGTGCAGAACGCTCCATCACGCTACCCGAATGACGGGAAAATGAAAATGAAAATCATATCCACTTTCACTTCGACTACTTCGCGCAAGCGCTTTCGGGCACGCACACCTGATTCACGCAGTGCTGGCTGTGGCAGAGCTCGTCTCCCGAGCAGGCCTGGCCGAGGCTTCGTGCGCTGACACACACCGGCTGGAGCGGGGTCGTGGTCGTGTCACACACGAGGGCGCCCGCGCAGCGTGAGAGGGCCAGCGCAGGCGCGCACGCTTCTCCCTCACCGGGAAGCGCGTTGCACTGGGCCGTGACGCGGCCCAGCAGGATATCGGCAAAGTCGAGCGGGCAATATTGACCCGCGGGGCAGTCGCCGGGGATGCCTAGCCCGCACTCACCGCCGGCGGCCGCAATGGGGTGACACGAGGCCGAGAGCGTTTGTTCTTGGAGCGAGTAGGACTCGACGACGCAGGACAAGCCCGTCGTGCACCACGGCCCTTGCTGGAGGTCGCAACGCTCACCTTCTTTTTTGATCAATGTCGCGGCGGTCGTACTGCACTTACCGGCGCTCATTTGCTCGTCGTCGTTGCCGATGCAGAGCAAGCCGGCAGCGCATTGAGTCGCGCTGCCGCCCTGACATGACTCACCGAGGGCGGCCGGCTTCGTACAGTGCGTAGTTGCCTTCGAGCAAATCAGGCCGAACGCGCAATCGCCGTCTTTTTCACAGGCGACGCCGGCCGAGGCCAGGGGCGCGCAGGTTCCGGGACACGTATTGCCGTCGACCTGGCAGCGGCTCGAGCCGGCACACTGCGCGTCGATGTCGCATGCGCCGCCGCTGGCTACGGTGCCGGTCAATGCTTGTCGACAAGCGTCTGGCAATTGATTGTCGAGTACGCCGCACGCGCCGGTGCTCACGGCGGACACACAACTGCGGGCCAGGGTCGCGTCGTAGGTGACGGTCTTGGCGGCGACGGCGGCCTGGATCTGACTGAGGCTTGCCTCCTCCAGCCGCTGACTCAGCAGCGCCGTGCAGTCGAGGTTGGCGAACGCGATCGAATAGAAGAACGGCGCGCAGTCTTCCTGGGCCTGACACAACGCTCGGCCGAGCTCGGTCGGCAGCTCTTCGATCGCCACCGAGCCGCCAGTCGTGAACTCCGAACTGCCGCCGCAGGCCGTGAACAGCGCACAAAACGAAACAACGGCCGAAAGCCTGTGCATATCCACTCTCCTCAAAAGCACGTGCCACCGCTTCAACCGCACCCCGGGTGCAGTAAAAAGTGACCGCACCCGGGGTGAGGTCAAAAACGACCTACCCTCGCTGGCTCTGCAGCAGGCGTACCAACGGCGCGCCGCACCAAACCTCGGGGGCTTGCGCGAGGTGTGAACACGAGTTAGCGCGCGCAGTGTGAACCACGGTTAAAAGCAATGTCTTGCCCGATTTCGGGCAAGACATTTGACGGGTCCCGGAGAGACGTGACAGGGTGCGCTCGTGAGCATCGGAGTCGATGACGCGGAACGCCGCCTGCGCGCCTTACTCGGTCTCTCCGAGCAGCAAGCGTCACGCGCGGTGGATGAAGTGCTCGACGTGCTGCGCCTGGACGTCGACGAGTTCATCAGTGCTCGGCACGCCCAGCTGCAGGCGCAGGGCGAACAGAACCCGGTCATTTTCGAACGCATTGCGCGTGAGCTGACCGCGCTGCGCTTTCGTGCGCCCGCGCTCAGCACGCGGCAAATCCGGCGTCGCATCTATGGTTGAAGGGTCGAGGTACAAATCGAATGTGCGGAATCATGGGTTACATCGGGCGCGATCCGGCTTGGGAAATCGTGATGAGCGGCCTGCGCCGTTTGGAGTATCGCGGTTATGACTCGACCGGCATCGCGACCGTGTCCGACAAACGGCTGCGCACGGCGCGCCGCGTTGGACATTTGAGTGCGCTGGCGGAAGCGAACCCGGATGGTTTGCCTGGCACCGTGGGCGTGGGCCACACGCGTTGGGCCACCCACGGCGGCGTGACCGAAGCGAACTGCCACCCGCATGCCGACTCGAAGCAGCGCATCGCGGTCGTGCACAACGGCATCATCGACAACGTCGAGGCGTTGCGCGCCGAGTTCGTCGCCAAAGGCGTCACTTTCCGCTCCGAGACCGATACCGAGGTGCTCGCCGAGTTGATCGGTGAGGGCGTCGCGACGGGCGCGAGCCTGCGTGACGCGGTGGTTGCCGCGATGAAGCGGGTGGAAGGCACGGCGGGCTTGATCGCGCTCGATCAGCAAGATCCCGAGCGCTTGGTCGCGGCGCGTATGGGCAGCCCGGTAGTGGTCGGCCTGGGTGACGGGGCGACCTGGGTCGCATCCGATGCGATCGCGCTCGTCCCCTACACCGAGCGCATGATCGTGCTCGACGAGGGTGAAGTGGCCGAGCTCACCGCAACCTCGATCAAAACCGTCGACCTCGAGCAACGCGACCGCGAGAAGCGCGTCGAGAAGATCTTGCATCGGGCCGACGACGCGGACATCGGTAAATACGATCACTTCATGATGAAAGAGATCTGCGAGCAGCCCGCGGCGCTCGACCGATCCATGCGTGGGCGCTTGGATGCGGTGCTTGGCTCGTCGCGCCTAGGTGGCTTGCAAACGCACGAAGCCCGCTTGTTCGATATTCGCCAAGTCGTGTTCTTGGCCTGCGGCACGAGCCTGTACAGCGCGCAGGTGGGCGCGTACTTGATGAATCGTTACGCGCGCATGCCCGCCGTCGCCGAAGACGCCGCCGAGCTGTCCGTCAAGAACCCGATCGTGGACCGCAGCACACTGTACGTGGCCATCTCGCAGAGCGGCGAAACGGCCGACACGCTGGCCGCGTTGCGCGAAATCCGCATGCGCGGCGGGCTGTGCGCCGGCATCACCAACGTCGTCGGCAGCTCACTCTCGCGTGAGACCGACTTTGGCATATACGTGCACGCCGGGCCGGAAATAAGCGTTTGTTCGACCAAGGCCTTCACCGCGCAGGTGCTGGCAACCGAGCTCTTGGCGCTGCGCTTCGCGCGCATGCGCGATCTATCTGCGACCGACGGCCGGCTGTGGGTGACCGCGCTCGAATCGGTGTCCGCTCAGGTTGGCTTGATGCTGGAGACGGCCGAGAGCTGCAAGCAGCTCGCTCAGCGCTTTCACCAAGCGCGCTTCACCATGTTCGTCGGCCGCGGCGCCAACGTGGCCGTCGCTTGCGAGGGTGCGCTCAAGCTGAAAGAAATCGCCTATCTGCCTGCAGAAGGCTTGTCGGGCGCGGCCATGAAACACGGCCCACTCGCGTTGATCGAACCCGGTAGCCCGGTGTGGGCGCTGATCCCGCCCGACGAAACGCGCGACCGCATGCTGGGCAACGTGCGCGAGCTGAAAGCGCGCGGCGCGTTCGTGATGGCCATCGCCGCCGCGAACGACGAAGAAACGCGCAGTCTGGTCGATCACGTGATCCCGATGCCGCCGCATCACGCCGCAGTCTCGCCGATCCTGAACGCGATCCCGCTCCAGCTGTATGCGTACTACGTGGCGTTGGCCAACGGCTTCAACATCGATAAACCGCGCAATTTGGCTAAATCTTTGACCGTGATGTGATTGGATCGCCGAAGCGCGAGCTGCGATGCGCAGTGAGCGCGCACTCACCGATCGTTGTGCCGCTTGCCTCGCCGCGCGAGCGGCAACGCGCCGCGAGCGCGCTGCCGCGAGTGCGCGAATGAAAGGTACTGTGCATACACAGTACCTTGGTTGCGTGAGATGCGCGCTGCCGCGGGTGCGCGAATGAAAAGGTACTGTGCATACACAGTACCTTGGTTGCGTGAGGTGCGCTGCCGCGGGTGCGCAAATGAAAAGGTACTGTGCATACACAGTGCCTTGGTTGCGTGAGATGCGCTGCCGCGGGTGCGCGAATGAAAACGAATGAAAAGATACTGTGCATACGCAGTACCTTGGTTGTGTGAGATGCGCGACAGGCGGGTGCGCGAATGCAAACGTGCTGTGCACACACAGTACCTTTGCTGCGTGATGTGCGCGACAGACGGATGCGCGAATGAAGAGGTACTGTGCACACACAGTACTTCGCGGCGTGAGGTACGCGGCCGTGCGTTGCCCCGCGGCGTGAGGTGCCCGCGCGTGAGGTGCCCCGCGGCGCGAGGTGCCCGCAGTGACTGCGCGCGCGGATCAGGGCAGCCGCGTGGGCGCGGGTTTGGCGGCGAGGGCTAGCCCAAATTCACGCGGATCGGCGTAGGCCCAGGCGATTTTCCCCTGGATCAACAGCTCGTTTGCATCGCCGATGGCGCGGCTTGCGGGGCTGAGTTTGTGGCCGCGCCGCGTGAGCTCGCGCAGCGTGGCCGCCGTCGGCGCGTTGCGCGGTTCGTAGCGCACGCGGTCGGGGAGGAAGCCGTGGTGCACGCGCGGCGCGTCGACCGCGGCGCTGAGTGATTCGCCGTGGTCGACGATGTGACGTAGCACTTGGACGATCGTGCTCGGGATGGTGTCTCCGCCGGGGGTGCCGAGCACGAGCACTGGGTCGTCACCCGCGAGCACCAGGGTCGGGGCCATGGAGCTCACGGTGCGTCGCCCGCCGACCGGTTGATTGTCGCCCGTGTTGCTGAACGAGGCGACGGAGTTGTTGAGCACCACTCCGGTGCCCGGAAGCACGAGCTTTGCGCCGTACGAGGCGGATAGCGTGGTCGTGCAAGAGACGACCATGCCTTCGGCGTCGACCACCGAGAAGTGCGTGGTGTGCTCGGATTCGGCTGGATCATCATTCAGCGGCGCGCGCAAATTGGCCGACGGCGTGGCGTGCTCAGGGTCGATCGGGGAGGGGCCGAGCCAGGCGTTTGGGTCGAGCCAGCGCGCGGCCTTGCGTGCGCTCTGCGCGGAGCTGAGCGCGTCGGGGTCGACCACGCCGTAACGGCGCTCGGCCTGGGCGCGGCGAGCGACCTCGATGAACGCGTGCAACTCGGCGGGGGAATCGTGCGGCAGCGCTTCGGCGTGCAGGGCTTGCAGCATGAGCAACATCTGCGTGAGCGCGACGCCGCCTGCGGAAGGCGGCGGCATCACTTCTACCGTGAGGCCGTGATAATCGAAGCGCACGGGCTCACGCCATTTGGCTTGGTACGCGGCAAGATCTTCGCTGCTGATCAGCCCGCGCGCCAAGCCGATCAGTGCGACCGCGGTGGGCCCGGTGTAGAACCCGTCGCGGCCCTGCTCGGCGATGCGCGTGAGCGTGGCCGCGAGATCACGCTGGACCAAGCGTTCACCGGCGGCTAGCGGCTTCTTGTCTTTGCCGAAGACCGCGCGCGCTGCGGGATCGAGTGACAGAGCCTTGAAGCTGCCGGCGAGCAGCGCGGCTTGATGTGTGCCGAGGCGGTGCCCGCGCGCCAACTCGATGGCCGGCGCGAGCACGGCGCTGCGCGGCAGACGCCCCAGGCGATCGTGCGCCAGTTCCAGCCCGGCCACGCTGCCCGGAACACCGACGGACACGGGCCCCATGCCGCCTGCCTTTTGCATGGCATCGAAGCGGGGGCGTGAGAGCGCGAGGGGCGCGCTCTCCCGGAAATCCAACGCCAATGTGGGGCCGCCTTTGGGGCGAACGAGCATGAATCCGCCGCCGCCCAAATTGCCCGCGCTCGGATGAGTGACCGCCAGCGCGTAAGCCACTGCGACCGCCGCATCGACGGCATTGCCGCCTTGCTCGAGCAGGGTGATGCCCGCCCGAGTCGCGTGCGGCTCGACACTGGTCACGGCGCCAAACTCGGCGCGCACGGCGCGCGGTCCGCCTTGGGCCGTGAAGCTCACACTCGACCCCGAAGGTGCCGGCGGAGCGGGGGATTGGGCGGGGCGCGGCTCGGGTTCCGGCTCGGAGCTCGGGGCGCGCGTGCACGCAAGCAGGGCCGATGCAAAGAACGCGACGGAGCGACGCACGGGCGGAGCATACACGCGGCCCCGAAAAACGCGCTAGGCTATGCCGACCATGGAGCCGGTTCCGACCCCGCTGCGCATTGCCATCATCACCGTCAGTGACACCCGCACACTGGAGACCGACAAGAGCGGCGGTTTGCTGATGGACCAGCTGCTCGCGGCGGGCCACGTGATCGCCCTGCGCAAGATCGTCAAAGACGATTTGGATCTGATCCGCAGCGCGCTCTCGTTCGGCATCGACACGCCGGAGATCGACGTAGTGATCACCACGGGCGGCACCGGCATCACGCAACGCGACGTGACTCCCGATGCGCTCGCGCCGCTGATCACGAAAGCCATTCCTGGGTTCGGTGAGCTGTTCCGCTGGTTGAGCTATGCAGACATCGGCGCGTCCACGATTCAATCGCGAGCCGAAGCGGGCCTGTGCGGCACCACGCTGGTGTTCATGTTGCCCGGCTCGACCGGCGCCGTGCGGCTTGCGCTGGACAAGATCTTGCTCCCCCAGCTCGATTCACGCACCAAGCCGTGCAACTTCGTGGAGCTCTTGCCGCGCGTGCACTCGGAAGGCTGATTGCTCGAAGTGTCTCACGCCGAGGCGTACAGTCGGAGGTTCCGCCGTCGGTGAGCGCGCGTGGGAGCGGGGCGCGCGTGGGAGCGGGGCGCGCGTGGGAGCGGGGCGCGCGTGGGAGCGGGGCGCGCGTGGGAGCGGGCGCGCGTGGGAGCGGGCGCGCGTGGGAGCGGGCGCGCGTGGGAGCGGGCGCGCGTGGGAGCGGGCGCGCGTGGGAGCGGGGCGCGCGTGGGAGCGGGGCGCGCGTGGGAGCGGGGCGCGCGGAGCAAAGGGTACTGTGCAAACACAGTCCGTTTTGGCGCGCGGGAGGTGACGGGTCTTCGTGGCGCGTCATGTGATGATCCGCGGAGAGTGCGGCGAGCAGACTCGCTCTCCGCTTCCCCACACCAAGCGCGCCGCCGAAGGCTGCGACGGTCGCGCTTAGCGCGTGACCCTTGGCCTTGACCCTTGGCCTTGACCCTTAGCGCGTGACCCTTGGCCTTGACCCTTGGCCTTGACCCTTGGCCCTTGGCCTTGACCCTTGGCCCTTGGCCTTGACCCTTGGCCTTGACCCTTGGGTCGTGACTATCAACGCAAGTTGCGCACGAGTAGCAAGCCTGCGTCGCGTTCGGCCCACTGTGTGAGATCGCCGGCTGCCACGGCCACCACCGGTACCCCGAGCGCGCGCGCTTCGCGCACCACGCTGGGCGCGCCTTCGTGGGCCGAGGCGCTAACCAATACGTCGGCGGCGGCGATCCAGCGGAGGGCTTCGTGGCGAGGTAGATAGCCCGTGAAGCGCACGTGCGGGAAGCGCGCACGCAGCGGCGCGAGTTCGGGACCGTCACCAATCACCACGGTCTCGACTTCAGCGAGCAAAGCGAGAGCCTCCAGCGCGAGCGCGACGCGCTTTTCGGGGATCAGCCGGGCCACGATCAGTGCTGAACGCCGGGATTCGGGGATGCCGAGCGCTCGGCGCGCGGCGGAGCGAGTGGGCACGCCTTCGACGTCGATCGGGCTCACGGCGACGCGTAAGTTTGCGCTGAGCTCGGGGCACGCGGTGTGCAGCGCTTGCGCGAGCTCTTCGCTCGTGACGCGCAGCGTGGCTCCCCGTGACAACCAGCTGCGCGCGATGCGTGAGCGCAATGCGCGTGGCAAACGGCAGAACAGGCGTACATCCGAGCCGTGTCCGACCAACTCGAGCTCGGTGGTGCGAGCGACGCTCAGTGCGATCGGGCACGCGCACGGGACGAGAAAATGCGCTTGGATGCGCTTGAACGTTGCGTGCGTGCGGAGGGCCGCACTCGCACGAACACAAAATTCGGCGACTCCGAGCCAGCGTATGGGCCGCTCTTTCAAGCGTGCCAGGGCACCGGGCCACCCGAACGCGCCATGATCGGCGAGCCAGTGCAGGGTCGAGCCGTCACGTACGGGGGCGGGGGAGCCGGGCGCGAACACGTGCACTTCGTTTCCGGCAGCGAGCAAGCGTTTCACTTCGCTCTGAACGAAATGGCCCGCGGCGTCTCCCGGCGAGCGGGGATAGGAGGAAGTGACGACGGCGATGCGCTCGCTCAAGTGCGAGGCAGCTCGCCGAGTGCCTTCACGGCATCTGCACCCTGGGCGGTCAGCATCTCCCCGAGTACGCGCAGGTAGCGGAAGGTGTAGATCCCGGAGCTGTGCGCGTCGCCCCAGGTGAAGGAGAGCGCATAGTTGCCTACCCGCTCGATCTCGCGCAGCTCCTCGTTGCCTCCGGTTTGGAAGCGAATCGACCCCGAGTGCCCTTGGCAGCCGGCGCATGGGCAATAACCCCTCAAGATTTCATGGGGATAGGTCATCGTTTGCCCATCTGCCCAGGTGACTTCGAAGGTTCGGGCGCCGTGGGGAGCCTTGATACCGGTGGGTTTGAATTGTGGTTCCATGCAAAAAAACGGCGAAACGAGAGAAAGCCGGGTGGATCGGGGCTTGCCAAGGCTCCGAGGGTCTGTCATACCCACGGCCCCTTGGCGAATACCAGCGAATCGGTTCAGTGCAGGCCTCTCGAGGTCCAAGTCGGCGACAAAGGCATCGAGCGTGCGATCAAGCACCTCAAGCGTAAGATGGCTGCGGAGGGCATTCTGCGCGAGCTGAAGCGCCGCCGCCACTACATGAAGCCGTCGATCAAGAAGCGTAAGAAGATGAGCGAAGCCGCTCGTCGTCGCCGCAAGCGCCTGAAGACGGACGAGATCCCGCGCACGATGGGTTGATTCGGGCGCTCACGCCCCGTCACGCCCCCGGGCCGAGCCAGCTGCTGAAAACAGCGGCGAAACTTGGCCCAAGTCGCGGAAATTGCTGAATGTCGGCAGCATGGCTCTCGCGCCGGCTGCATCGACGGTAGCCTTTCCTCGCCCCCCCATCCGTATTCGTAGCGTCTTGGCACTCGGCCTCGTTGCCTGGTGCCTCTGGTCGTTGGTGCCACGCGCGCTCGCGGGTTACCGCGTACACACGCTTGCGACCAGCGTGGCCGACTATGCCGTTTGCATGGCGGGTCCCACCGGTCCGGCGCTGTTTCGGGACAATCCGACTGAGTTTGCGCGCCTCGTGCATCGCCGAGTGGTCGCGGCCGGTTCCGGCGAGCGCCCGTTCGAGAAGTGCGCGAAGCACGCTTTGGCCATCACCGGTTCGGCCGAGGTCGCGCACAAGCACGAGCTGAACGCGGCAAGCTTCAGTGACTTCGGGCTGACGGGGATCCAGAGCACGCTCGGGCTCGCGGTCACGAGCGATCCGTTGGTGGCCGCGGCGCACTCGGCCTGGCCCTTCGTGCGCGGCTACACCGCGTTGGTGAAGCCCTCCTTGGGTGCGTTTGAGGCGATTCACCCCGTGAATTTGCCGCGGCCGGCCGTGGGTCGCGGGATCCCCGCTTGGCGGGGGGTGTATCGCTCCGTGAAGCGCACGCCGGACGCTTTGTGGCTCGCGTTCGGCAAAGGAGCGCATTTGTCGCTGCACAAGAGCACCGACAACGGGCTCACTTGGCGCGCGGCTTCGATGGCGCAAACCGGCGATTTTGCCGAGCGCTGCGTGACCGGGGACGGTCGCGCGTATGAAGTGGCGACGAGCGCGGACCACGACGTGCTCGAGCTCAATTCGATCGAGCAAGACGGAACCGCGCATGCCATGCAGCTCGCCCCCGAGAGCAGCACGGTTTACGCGCTGGCCTGCGACGAGCGCGCCGCAGTACTGCTCATGCGGGCCCAAGGCAGCAAGGTGAGCGAGCTGTACACGTGTCCGTTCGCGGCCCGCTGCACCGTGCTGCCCGGTCCCCGCCCCGAAGCGTCGCCGGGCCTGTACGAGCAAACGTTGGATATCGCGCGCGTGCATGGCACGACCGTGCTCGCGGTCACCCATCGCGACATCGTGCGTGTCACTTCCAGCCGTGACGAGGGCCGCACTTGGACCCCGTTTTACGTGGCTTTCGACGCGGCCGAGCACCCGGAAGTGCGCGCCGACGTGCGTACGCCCTCGCGCTTGCTCACGGTCGAAAACCGCGTGTTCTTGTATGGCGGCGGCAATCGCTCGTCGCAGTCGTACAGCGTGCTCGTCTCGGACGACCATGGCGCGAGCTTTCGCACACCCTGAGTGTCGGCGTTCCGCGACGCTTTGCTCGAGCTCGGACGAAGGCGCATCGCGCCGTCGGAGAGATACTGTGTTCGCATAGCACCTCTTGAACAACAGGTGCGCCTTGCCCGCGGAAAAAGGGCCCGCCCCAATTCTGAACGATACTGTTACACCGTGTCTTCGAGAGCCTGAGGGTCGGCTATCGGCGCGCGATGCGCGCGAGTGATCGGCCGACCCAATCGTGCTTTTTGAAGGGGCCGGTGCTGATGCCCGTCTCGGCCGCGAGCACCCGTAGCGCGCGCACCTCCAAGCGTGCGTTCTCGGCGGCAACCGAGTCTCCGCTCGCCTCAGCGCTGCTCGCGATGCGGCGCACCGCGGCCAGCGCGGCGGCCCAGGCGTGCGCTTCCGCGTAGTGTTGCACTAGCTCGCGCAACGCATCGCGATTGGGTTCGAGCTCCACCGCGGCTTCCAAATCGCGAATGGCGAGCGCGCTGCGACCCGCGGCGCGGTACAAGTGCGAGCGTTGCACCAACGCCTGCGCGCGTGAGTCGCCCAGGCGGATGGCCTCGGAGTAGATGAGCTCTGCCTCGCGTGCGTCACCCATGCGCTCGCGCAAGATCCCCAAGCGCAGGTACGCATCGCCCAGCGTGCTGTCGATGGCGATCGTCTCGCTGTACTCGCGCAGGGCTTGCGCGATGTCGTCGCGCCGCTCCAGCTCGAGCCCGCGTTGGTAGTGAGTCTTGGCCAGCCGGCGCGTCCAGCTCTCGCCACTAGTGGCCGGAGATTGTGCTGCGGCGGGGCGCGTGAGGCTCGCCGCCAGCAGCAAACCGAGTGCGGCCAGTGCGAGCCGCGCTGTGGGTGGAAAGCCGCGAAGCGTGGGTCTGGCTGGCCACATCCGCCGCTGAATTTCGGCCCAAATCCGCGATTGCGGCCGCGGCACGCCTGTTGCTGACTGGGCCCGGAATCCCATGAATTTCCCTGCGAAGCCTGCGAGCTCTCGGTTCTTGCGCTGGTCCCTGCTCCTCGGTGGGTTGTCGATTGTCGGAGCGGCGTGCATGGAGGGCGCGAAGACTCCGGTCAAATCCGCCAATGGAGCGCTCACCCCGGGTTCGGGCGCGCGCACCGGTAGCGGTAAAGACGGCGCTTTCCGCGTGGTGTTCGCGGGCCCGGAGGGTGAAGCAAACGAGGTCAGCGAGCTCAGTTTGGTGTTCAGCCGTCCGCTCCGCAAGCTCGAGCTAGCCGGCGCCGCGCCGCCCGCAATCGCGATTTCGCCGCCGATTGCTGGGCGTTGGCTGTGGGTTGGCACCCATGCCCTGCATTTCGTACCGGAAACGCCGCATTTGCCGGGCTCCACGCAATACGTGGTCACGGTGCCGGCCGAGCTGCGCGCGCTCGATGGGTCGACCTTGGGCAGCCCATACCAGCTCGAGTTCAGCACGCCGCGTTTGAAGCTAGTCGATTCACAGCCGGGGGCGGGCAGCCGCGGCTTGGAGCCGAACACGAAGTTCACACTCCATTTCAACCAGGCCGTCGATCCGGAGAAGCTCCGAGGGCTCGCCAAGCTGAGCGCCACGCATGCAGGCAAAACCGAGGCCTTGGCCTTCACGGTGCAACGGCCGGACCCGACGCAACCCAAGCGGCTCGAGCTCAAACCGACGCGCCCATTGCCGATCCACTCCGAGATCAAAATTGCGGTCGCCGAATCGTTGACTGGGCTCGAGGGGCCCTTGGCGCTCGCGGCCGCCTTCGAGATCCCAGTCGAAACGTACGGCCCCCTCACCGTCGACAGTTTGAATTGTGATCGTGAAACACCGCACGGCAAGTGTGCACCGGGCGGCTCCTGGTCGCTCGAATTGAGCAACGCGGTGCCGCTCAAGGACTTGAAGCGCGCGCTCTCGATCACGCCCGCCGTGCCGCTGCGCTTCGACAATTGGACCGACGAATCGACGCCCATTTCGTACCTGAGCATCAACGGGGCGTTTCGCGCGGGCGCTAAATACACGCTGCGCGTGGACCCCGCGGTGCGTGACGTGCACGGGCAAAGCCTCGGCACGGCCTTCAGCCGCGAGCTCGGTATCGACGACTACTTCCCGGCGGTCGAGATCGGCGTGCAGGGTCACCTGCTCGACCCGCAAACGGCGACGGTCGTGCCGGTCGGCTCACTCAACGTCAAACGCTACACGTTGAGCACCGCGCCGCTCACGGCCCAAGACGCGCTGAAATTGTCGAACGAGGACGAGCCCGAGAAACGCTGGCAGATCTTGCGCGGTCTGGCGCAGACGCGCGTGCGCACGATCACTCCGGTTGCAGGACTGAATCGCGTCAGCAAAGAGAACTTGGCGCTGACGCAATTGCTTGGTCCGAGCGCGCACGGCCCTCTCGCGATCGGCGTCGAATACGAGCGAAACCCGAAAGACTATCGTTCTCTCGAGACGTTCAAGATCGTGCAGCTGACCGATCTAGCCATCACCGGCAAGCTCTCTCCCGAGGGCTCTTTGGTTTGGGTCACGCGCGTTTCTTCCGGCGAGCCGGTGGCCAAGGCGACGGTGCGGACCTTGAGCGCCTCCGGCGGCGAGCACAAGTACGAGACCGACGCTCAGGGCATCGTCAAAATCAGCCCGCAAGATTTTGCGCCGCGCCTCGACGAATCGGCAGGGGACGCTTCTTCGATCTTGGTCGTGCAAAGTGGGGATGATTGGGCGTTCGAGCGGGCGCGCGATTTCTTGTCGCCTTGGCGTTTCTCCGTGCCGTTCGATTGGTCGGGCCGGCCGCGAAATTACGGCATGATCTTCACCGAACGCGGGATTTACCGGCCCGGCGACGACGTGCAAGTCAAAGGCATCGTGCGCCATGAGCAGCCCAGCGGCAATTCCACGCCCGCGGGGGCCGAACTCACGCTCGAGCTGTTCTCGCCGGATTCCGAGAAGACCCACTCGCAGACGATCAAGCTCAACCAGTTCGGTACCTTTGCCACGCACCTCAAAGTGCCGGAGACCGGACACTTGGGCGCTTGGCAGATCAAAGCCACGCTCGAAGACGACACGATCTATGAGTCGTTCGACGTCTCGGAGTATCGCCCGGCCGAGTTCAAGGTCGGGGTCGAGAGCGAACGTCCCAGCTACATTCGCGGCGACACCGCGCGTTGGACCGGTCACGGCGACTACTTGTTCGGCGCGCCGATGGCGAAGGCGGGCGCGCGCTACACGGTCTCGCGTGCACCGAGCTACTTCGAGGTGCCAAACTCTGCTGGTTTTTCCACGAGCGCGGCGGCCTTTCATGCCGATCTGGACAATCAGGGGCTGAGTGCAGGTCAACTTGCCGCGCAGAACGGCAATTTGGACGAGCGCGGTGCGGTGACCTTTTCTCAAAAGCTCGATTTGCCCGCGCAAACCGGCCCCGAGCTAGTCAGCGCCGAGGTCGAGGTGAGCGATGTTTCACGCCAAAGCATCGCCGGCAGCACCTCCGCCATCGTGCACCCGGCCGAGTTCTACGTGGCGCTCAAAGAGCCTGAAGACTACTTCGCCGCGGCCCCCGGCAAATTCTCGACCACGGTCTTGGCCCTATCTCCCAAGGGTGAGCGCCTGGCCGGTAAAACGGTGAAGCTCGAGTTGGTCTCGCGCCGCTGGACCTACGCCCGTCAAAAGCAGGGCGACAATGATTCGCAGCTGGTGAGCAAAGTCGTCGACCGCATCGTGGGTGGATGCACCGTGACCAGCGCCGTAACTCCCGTCCCGTGCACGGTCGAACTCCGAGAAGCGGGCTACCACGTGCTGCACGCGACGGCCAAGGACGCGCGCGGCAACGCGACCGAAGCCGCCCTCAGCCTGTACGGAATCGGCGAGCACGGCACGGGTTTCGGGGACCTCGATCGGCTGAGTGTCGAGCTCAAGAGCAACAAGCAGACCTATCAGATCGGCGAGACCGCACGCGTGCTGATCAAGTCGCCCTTCCCGGAGGCCGATGCGCTGGTCACCATCGAGCGGGCTGGGGTGTACCGCTCGCAGCGCATCCACGTGCGTGGCCCGACGCCCACGATCGACGTCCCGATTAGTGAAGATTTGCGGCCCAATGCCTTCGTGGCCGTGCACTTGGTGCGCGCGCGTAAAGTGAACGACAAGACGGCACTCGGCGCGCCGTTTCGCGTGGGCTACACCGAGCTGCGCATCGACCCCGAAGGGCGCCGGTTGGCGGTGAGCCTTCGTCCAGACAAATCCGACTTCATGCCGGGTGCGGAAGTGAGTGTCGATGTCGACGTGAAAGACCGCGCCGGTAAGCCGCGCGCCACCGAAGTGACGTTGTACGCCGTAGACGAAGGCGTGCTCTCGCTGATCGGCTACAAAGTGCCCGATCCGATCCCGGTCTTCACCGCGCCGCGCCGCTTGAGCGTGGCCACGCTCGAGGCGCGCGATGGGCTTGCGCGCATCGGCCTGGAAGCGCTGGATGGCGCGCTGGGCGCCGACAAAGGTCGTGATGGCGGCGGTGGGGGGCTGAGCCCGGCGCGCCGGGACTTTCGCCAAACCGCGTACTTCAATCCGAGCGTACTGACCGACGCCAACGGGAGGGCCAAAGTACGCTTCAAATTGCCCGAGAGTTTGACGACCTATCGCATCATGGCGGTGGCCGTGAGCGATGCCGATCACTACGGCTTTGGGTCGGCCTCGGTCACGACCAGCAAGCGCCTGATGGCGCGCCCCGCCTTGCCCCGCTTCCTGCGCGCGGGTGACAGCATCGAGGCCGGCGTGGTGGTCTCGGCCAAGAACTTCGAGCCCGGGCAAGTGACGGTGCAAGCGCGGGCCACTGGTATCACTCTCGTGGGTGATTCCTCACGCACGCTCACGCTGGCTCGCGATCAGTCTTTGGAAGTGCGCTTTCCGTTTCGCGCGGAAACGGCGGGCAAGGCCAACCTACGCTTCGACGTCAGTGCGGGCGGCGAGAAAGATGCGGTCGCCGTCGACCGACGCATCGATTCTCCAGCCACGTTCGAAGCGGTCGCCTTGTACGGCAAATCGCAAGATTCGGTGGAGGAAGCCCTGGGCGACATGTCCACGATTCGTCCTGACGTGGGGCAGCTCGACATCAGCGTCGCTTCCACGGCTTTGGTAGGGCTCGGCGCGGGAGTGGATCAGCTGGTGCAATACCCTTACGGCTGCACCGAACAGCTCTCCAGCAGATTGATCCCGCTCGTGCCGCTGCGCGGTTTGGCGAAAGACTTCAAGATCCCATTGCCCCTCGATTTGAACCAAGTCGTGCCGCGCACGGTGGCGGAGATCGTTTCGCGCCAGCGCAGTGACGGCGGGTTTGGGCTGTGGCCGAACTCGACGCAGAGCTACCCGTGGGTTGGGGCGTACGCCTTGTTCGTGTTGAGTCAGGCCAAACTGAACGGCACGGCCGTGCCCCAGGGCGTGTTCGACCGCGGTAAAGACTACCTGCGCCGCTACCTGGCCGAGACCAACGAAGATCGGTATCGGCTGCCCACGATCGCCTTCGTGCTCGACGTGCTGGCTGACATGGGCTCGCCGGATGCCGGTTATCAGCAAAAGCTATTCGAGCGGCGCAAAGAGCTGCCGCTGTTCGCCAAAGCCCTGCTGCTGCACGCGATCGGCGTCAGTAAAGGCCAGAAAAAGCTGGCTGACGCGCTCGCCCCCGAGCTCGAAAACTCGCTACGCATCGAAAACGACGCGGCGTTCGTGGGCGAGAACACGGGCGACGAGTACGCCGTGCTGATGGACTCGCAGGCTCGAACTTCGGCGCTCGTGCTGCGCGCGTTGCTCACCGTCAAGCCGGATCACCCATTGGCCGCCGAGCTCGCGCGCGGCCTGTTGATCCAGCGGGTGAATGGCACGTGGCGCAGCACCCAAGAGACGGCCTACGCGTTGCTGGCCCTGGATGCTTACCGCAAAGCCCAGGAAAAGGCCGTGCCCGACTTTCAGGTCAAAGCGTTGCTCGGTGAGCAGTCGGTGCTGGACGCGGAGTTCCGGGACCGCAGCTTGAGTGCTGAGCAAGCCCGCGTCGGCATCGGCAAACTAGCGGGTTCCAAGGGCGCTTCACTGGTGTTCGAGAAGCGCGGCTCGGGCACGCTCTTCTACCAAGCGCGGCTGCGCTACGCGCGCAAGACCTTGCCCAGCGACACGCTGGATCAAGGCTTTTTCGTGCAGAAAGGCCTGCGTTCGGTCACGACCGAAGGCTTGCCGCAGGCGCTCGGCCGCATCGCCGACAGCGTCGCGCCGCGCTTCAAAGCTGGCGATCTGGTGATTGCCGATCTGGTGATCGTGTCGCCTAGTCCGCGCGACTTCGTGGTCGTGGACGATCCATTACCGGCGGGCTTCGAAGCGGTGGATAGCCACTTGGCGACCACCTCGAGCGCGCTGAGCGTTGGCGATTCCAACGATGGAGGCTCTTGCTCGGACTGCGACTACGAAGAGGCGCGCGATGACTTGGCCGCCGGCCACACCTTCTTCGAAGATTATTCGCAACGCGAGCTGCGCGACGACCGCGTGCTGTTCTTCATCGATCACATGGCGGCGGGTATGTACCATTACCGGTACCTGGCGCGCGCCACCACGTTCGGAAAGTTCGTGTTGCCCTCGACCCGGGTGGAAGAGATGTATACGCCCGAGACCTTTGGTCGCAACGGGGCGACCCTGGTGAACGTGGAATGAGCCGAAAGCGAAAGCTTTTGGTGGGGTTGGCGCTGCTGCCGTTCGCGGCTTTGCTTTCGCTCGTGCTGTGTGCGGCGTGCGAACCGCTACCGAGCGCGCTGTCGGATTCGAGTGTGGGCATCAGCACGCAAGTCGTGGATCGCGCGGGGCAAGGGATTCGAGAGCTGCGTTCCCAAGACGGCAAGCTCTCGTCCCGGGTAACCTTGCTCGAGCTTTCACCCGCGGTGGTGCCCGCGTTGCTCGCGGCGGAAGACGCGCGTTTCTATCGTCACCCAGGCGTTGATCCGGTGGCTATGTTGCGCGCGTTCGGTCAAGCGTTGCGGCAACGCAAGCTGGTCTCGGGGGCGAGTACACTGACGCAACAGTTGGCGCGTGCGGTCGTGACGCGGCCGCGGACCATAGCGGGCAAATGGCGGGAGCTGGCGATCGCGCTGCGCATCGAGCGCAGCCTGAGCAAGGCCCAGATCTTGGAGGAGTACCTGAATCGCGTCGAATTCGGGCCGAATTTGCGGGGTATCGACGCGGCGAGTCGGCGCTACTTCGACAAGCCGGCAGCACAGCTCGACCTGGCGGAGGCGGCCGCGCTGGTGGCTATCCCGCGCGGTCCCACGCTGTACGATCCCGCGCGCGGCACGCGAGCGGTGCTGTTGCGGCGCAACCGCGTGCTCGACCGCATGGTGGAACAGGGGCTGACGAGCGCGGACGCGGCGCGCACGGCCCAGCAAGAACCTTTGCGCCTGGCGCGCAGTTTTGCCCAAGGCGGGGCCGAGCACCTGATGCAAGCGCTGCTGAGCGGCACCCTTGCCCCTGAACTCAAGGGCGAGCGCGTGCAACGCTTGGAAACGACCGTCGATTCCGGCCTGCAGCGCGAGGTCGCGGAGTTGTCACGGCGCGCGGCGCGCTACGGGGAGGACGTGGGCGCGAGTTCGGTCTCCGTGATCGTCGTGGAAAACGCCACGTCCGAGGTGCTCGCTTATGTCGGATCGCCCGATTTTTACGCACGAAAGGCGTTGGGCCAGAACGACGGTGTGCGTGCGCTGCGTCAACCGGGCTCGGCGCTGAAGCCATTCGTGTACGCGGCCGCCATGGCTCGCTTGGGCATGACCGCGGCGACGCGCTTGCCGGATCTCGAACTGCGCTTACCGACGCCCGAGGGCGTGTATTCACCCCGCAACTACGACGGTCGTTATCACGGGCCAGTGCTGCTACGCGACGCGCTCGCCAATTCCTTGAACGTGCCGGCCGTGTACACGGCGTCTCGCGTGGGTCCCGGGCAAGTGTTGGAGGCGCTGCATCGCGCCGGCTTCGAGTCATTGACCGAGAACGCCGAGCACTACGGAGCCGCTCTGGCGCTCGGTGACGGTGAAGTCAAACTGAGCGAGCTGGCGCAGGCGTACGCCATGCTCGCGCGTGACGGTGCGTTCCTGCCGCTGCGCTACTACCGACGCGCGCAGCTCGCCAATGGGGCCGAACTGTCGCGAGCCGCCCCCAGTCCAAAATCGGTGATCGACTCGCGCATTGCCCGAGTCCTGATCGACGTTTTGGCCGATGATTTGGCGCGTGCGCCCGAGTTCGGTCAGGGGGGCCCGCTCGCGTTTCCGTTCCCGGTGGCGGCAAAAACCGGCACTTCCAAGGGTTTTCGTGACAATTGGACGGTCGGCTTCACTCGCGAAGTAACGGTCGCGGTGTGGGCGGGCAACTTCGACGGCACCCCGATGACCGGGTCGACGGGCATCACCGGGGCGGGCCCCTTGTTTCACGAAGTGATGCTGGCGGCGATGCGCGGCCGAAGCCCAGCGCGTTTGTTGGATCACACGGGGCTGAGCGACGTCGAAGTGTGCCAGCTGAGCGGTGAACGCGCGGGCGAGTCCTGCCCCCTCCGGCGCCACGAATGGTTCGCTCCCGGCCGCGAGCCGCGTGGCGCGTGCGACATGCACGAAACCGTCGCGGTCGATCCGCAAACTTTGCTCCGCGCGGGACCGGCCTGTCGCGATCACGTGGAGCGTGTGTTCGAGCGCTACCCGCACGAGTACGAGAACTTTGCGCGCCAAGCGCGGCGGCCGCTCGCGCCGCGTGACTTCTCGCCGCGCTGTCCCGGCAACGCGACGGCGACCGCGAGTGGCGCGCCCGAGCTCGTGTTTCCGAGCGCCGAGGCGGAATTTTTGCTCGATCCGGGTCTACGCAGCGAGCAAGAAATCGTGCTCGAAGCGCGCGGCAAAAGCGAGCGGCTCACGTTTTTCGTGGACGATCAGCCGCTCGGCACGTTGCGCGCGCCATTCCGCCTGCCTTGGCGCCTGCGAGCGGGCGAGCATCGCGTAAGCGTCGCGACGCCCGAGGGACAGCACAGTGAGCTGGTCGCGTTTCGAGTTCGGTGAAGCCGGCGCTCAGCGTGCTTGCTGAGTCGTGCCGCCACGGTGCTCGACGGTGCCGCGAACGACCCAACCGGCGGCGAGCAGGGCCACCACCGCCGCCGCAATCAGCAGCGCGAAGAGCACACGCTTCGAGACCGTGGGTGCGACGGGGGCGCTCGGCGCGGCCACGACGGCCGCGGGTGCCGGGGAAGGGGAACGGAGGGGCGCCGGCGCGGTAGCAGGCGCGGGCGTCATCAAGTCGAACTCACCGGTAGTGGACCGAGCCCGCGATCGGCGCCCGGGAACGGCCATCCGTGCGTGCGCTTCCCGCCAAATTCCGCTGATCGGCGAATCGGGCGTGGTTGCGGGAGGGGGCGTGGGGGGAGTCGTGGTCACCGTCGGCGTCGGGTTCATGGTCGCTGCGGTGGGGCGGGGTTTCTTGGGCGGCGTGCTCGTGAGGGCGGCCAACTCGAGCGCGGTTTGGGTCACCGCGTCTTGCGAATAGACCGCGGACGAAATCGCGTTGTCCGCCTCCGGGATCCTCGAGGTGCTCGGGGCCACTCGGAAGACACGCGTGGTATCGGTATCGACGGTCTTTTCTTGCAACGTCTCGAGCTTGTCATGGCGACGGACGCGCTCGCTGCCCATCAAGCGTTCGACCTCGGCTTGCACGGCTTCGCGGTCCGCGATGAGCTTGGGGTCGAGCGAAGCGAGGGCGTTGGCGAACGCAGCCAAGTTCTCCGTGCCTTTGCCGCCGCTGACCGCGCGCAGGAGTAACTCGCTGAGCTCGGCGGGCAGTTCTTTCGTCTGCCACGAAGCTGGGTTGCCGTTCATCAGTCGCGCGCACGCGAGGCGCGCGAGCTCCACCGCGGCCGCCCGCACGTCCGTCGCTTGTGCGCTCATGCCCTGCGTCACCGCCACGTAAGACGCACCGGTCGTGGTGCGCGCGAGCACGGGCGCGACCAGAATCTCGGACATGAAGATCTTGCCCGAGTCGGAGATCCAAATGCTTTCGGGGTAGAGGCAGCGTGCAGCGCTGACCGTGCCGCCGATCAGCTGATCGACCTCGGCCGTGACCGTCAACGCGTCGAGCACGATGCGTACGGCGACCGGCGCGGCCAGCGGCGTGCGCTCGCGCACCGCGGTCTGCCCGAGCTCGAACAGGGTAATCCCGGAGGCATACTCGCTGGCCAGGTACCACGACTCTTCGTGCTGGAACGTGCCGAGCATCTTGGTCAGCCGCGGGTGCATCACCAGCTGAGCGAGGTTCATGGCCGCTTCGATATTGCGTGTCGGCAAGTTCGCCAGCCGCCTGAGGGCGACGAGCTGCGTGGATGTCTTACCGTCCGTCAGGCGGCCGAGGAACACCGAGCCCGCCCCACCGCGGAACAGCTCGAACAGCGCCTCGCACTTGAGCGGGGCCGGCGCCGGGATCGTCGCCGGCCCCGGCGGAGACGAAAAGCCCGAAGCGCCAGGCGCGGTCGACGCGCCCGGCGGAGCCGGCGTGAACGCGGGCGAAGCTCCGGGCGGAACCGACCGCACGTCAGGCGAGCGAGACGCGCGAGACGGACGTATGCCTACATCGTCTTCTTGCACTTCGGTGCTCCGGGCCATCTCATTCTTCACTCAACTGCTCTACGCTTCTCTACGAAAGGTGGTGAACGGCCGCGCACGCCTGTCACTAAAGTGCTCATGTGACCACTTGATCGCTCGAGACCAAACGGGCAGACTCCGTGATTAATCATGAAGGTGACTTTCGCTCGTCTCACTGGGTTGGGTATCGGCTTGTGCGTCGCGTTGGGGGCTAGTGAAAATGCCTGGGCCGAGCCCGCGGCAACTCCCGCCGCGCCCGGGGCTACCGGAGAACCCGCGCCCGCCCCCGCGCCGGCAACCGCAGCGCCGCCCAGCGCAGAAGTGCTGAAAGAGGCCGGAGAACGCTATGCCCGCGGTCTGACGCTGTACGGGGACGGCGAGTTCTTGCTGGCGTTGGTGGAGTTCGAACGCGCCTACCAACTGTCAAACAACTACAAGGTTCTGTACAACATCGGCCAAGTCCGCATTCAACTCGGTCGCTACGCCAAGGCGAAAGAGGCCCTCGAAGAGTATCTGAAGATCGGCGGCACGAACCTCAGCGCCGAGCGCACCGCGGCGGTAAACAAAGATCTGACAACCTTGGCCGAGCGCACCGCAAGCTTGAACGTGGTCACCAGCGAGCTGGGCGCGGACATCTCGCTCGACGGCAAAGTGATCGGCACTTCACCGCTCACCGCACCGCTAATCGTCGACGCGGGCGAACACAACTTGGTCCTGCACAAGGCCGGCTTCTACGACTCCGCGCAGTCCGTCACGCTCGCGGGTCGCGATCAGATCGATCTCACTGTCGAGCTGAAGCCGATCCCGATCGCGCAAACGAAAACGTTCGACACGCGCCCATCGCCCGTCGCGCCGAGCAAGCCTTCACACACGGCAATGTGGGTCGCCTGGGGAACCACCGGCGCACTCGCCGCGACCGCCGGCGTGGTCGGCTACTTCGGCGTTTCCAAGGCAAATGAGCTGGAATCGATGCGCACTGACTACGGCACGTCGCGCGGCCAACTCGACAACGCCAAGAGCTCCGCACGCACGTTGCTCGCGATCTCGGACGTGACCGCGGGCCTCGCCGCCGTTGCGGGCGGCGTGGCCCTGTATCTCACGCTGAGTCGCCCGAGCGAGAAGCCCGCTCCGTCAGGCGTTGCCTTGGGCCTCGCGCCTGACGGGGTGCGGTTGCGCGGGTCGTTTTAGATCACTGCGCGCAGTTACAGCGGGCGTAGACGTTGGCGTCTGCCGCACCGTACAAGTCGGCGCAGGTCCAGGCGCAGATCTTCGATTCACAGGAAGTGTCGCCCTTCGGTGCGGGGAACGGGCTTGGAGGTCCGGAGTCAGAACAGTAGTAGTTGTCGGCTGTCAAGTGTTGGCCTAAGCAGACGATCATCGCATCGTACAGCTCGGGTTGATCGGTTCCTGCAGTGCTGGTGTCGACGCAGTTCTGCTGGCAGCCTGTTCCCAGGTTGCAAGTGAGTCCGGCTTCTGCCGAGCAGACTGCAGCACAGGCCTCTTCTAGCGACAGTGCCGGCGGCGCACCACCTTCGCCGCCCGCGCCGGATTCGCTCGAATCACCACCGGCACCACCCGCGCCGCCGGCACTGTCGCCACCTGCGCCCGCGACTTCGACCGCGCCGCCTTCACCAGCGCCGCCCGTGTCCTCGCCGCCCTGAGCAGGCTTGCCGCCGCTGCCAGCCTTGGCACCGCCGCTGCCGCCCTTGCCGCCGCTGCCCGCGTGAGCGCCGCCGCTGCCCGCGGCTCCGACCGGGTCGGTGTCGTCGTCACTACATGCCCACATGCTAGCTGCGACTGCGAGCACGAGCATTGAGCAAGCAAGTTTGTTTCTGTGCATTCGGTTCCCTCGTTCGGCTTAAACAGTTTATTGGGGTCGCGAAGGCGTCCCCATCGTTGCAACTAACCTCACAGCTTAATAATAAAGAAGCGCGTTGCACAAGTCGCCCGTGCGAGTTGTGCATGTCGCCATTGTAGGTGCACCAACAAGCGAGACCACTTTGCGCAGGTGCGAGTGCTCCGCACGATGTGGGGAAAGTACGAAATTATCGCGAAATACCTCGAATTTTATGGCTGTTTTGCGTGTGTCGGATTTCGGCACGGCAGCTGCAATATGCAGCAACACAAGGTCACACGGTCTCACTCGGGAGGATGTAGTTCGAATGAAGAGCTTGCTCGCACTGGTTGGTTTCGGTTTCCTCGGTCTGT
>Ga0247757_10000795_pt1 | contig 24291 bp, 17 predicted proteins | sample UWRJL126311R4_FD_180929 | JGI IMG/M metagenome (GOLD analysis project Ga0247757, IMG submission 180929) | Plant litter microbial communities from Arlington Agricultural Research Station in Wisconsin, United States - UWRJ-L126-311R-4 | ecosystem: Environmental > Terrestrial > Plant litter >...
AACGCTAAAATTCATAAAACTAAAAAGGTTTTAAACTGGTTTAAAAATAAGGATATTCCTTTATATCCTCATCCTCCCTATAGCCCTGATTTAAATCCTATTGAAAATATCTGGGCTATACTTAAAACGAATCTAAATAAAAGATATATAGGTTCTTTAGGAATAGAAAATAATAGGAATTCTATAGAAGCTTTTAAAAAGGCTATAGAAGAAGAGTAGGATCTTATACCTCAAGAAGCTATAGATAATTGTATATTATCTCTTCCTAAGCATTATAGGAATGTTAAAGAAGCTAAAGGATGGTATACTAAGTATTAGTCAAGAATTAATCCTATTCTATAGTTAAAAAAGCTAAAATTCTAAAATTCTTCATATCTTTATACTTAGTTAAACGATTTTTAAATAAATTTCAGATATAAGCTTATTATAAGCTATATTATAGATTATAATTAATTTTAACTAAAAAAATGAATACGGAAAAAAGTAATCTATAGTCAAAGTTTTACTTTTTTTATTCGCTATATTCAGTAATTTACTTTTCTTCCAATATGCTGACTAATCAGGATTACTAACTATAGAAATAAACTACTAGTTTTTCTCTTTTAAATTCTGGTTTCATTTTTATTATAGCGTTAGTATTGGCCAAGTTATAGCCTTTTAACTATAGTATCTTTTTTGATTACTCTTTTTTTTTTGCACCCTACTGTATATAGTTCTGTGTCGAAGTCTGTGTGTAGAAGACATGTTTGATGCTCTTATATAGCGAGAACCTATCATGTGACATGGCCCTAGCTGCTTACAGTACTCTAGATCAAGTAGCGATATGGCTACTTATAGAGCTACGAGTTAAAGATTTGCCACTTAAACGTCATCAAGCAGACGAACGCCTCGATCACGCTAGCAGGAAGGACGGCCGACCCGCACAGACCAGAGGGTCGTCGAAGAGTCGCTGAGATATTATGTGTGCGAAGAGATGAATAAAGTGCGCTAGGTTGCTACTGCAAACATCTGCTGAGCCGGTTAGAGCTAAAGCCCAGTCAGCAGGGCTGCCAGATTAGGGCCACCAAAACCCCACAACTTGGCGAGGACTCACTACGAGACCCAGAAGCGAGATCTATGATTTACTTCTAATACATCCAAGAATAAAAGCGTATAGCCAGCTATCATCCAAGCTAACTTGTAGGCTCACACGATTGCTATGAATCAGAACTAGTGTTGGTCAACGGTAACAAGCCACCACCCTAATCAGTGATGAAGGGCTTGTACCTCATCTTCTAGAGTCATTACTAATCTACTTTTTCTGCATTAGAACCCTTTTATTACTAGTATCATTCCCGAAGGCATAATCCCGCTTCTTTCAATCGCCTTTAGCTTTTTCTAGGAGCATATTACGCTGGATGCCTAGAGTGTACTGCGCAGGCGAGATTGCTGCGGCCATTGCGTTGGGGCCAGATCGTTCTATAATTTGGCCGCTCACCGACAGTATCTCGTTGATGGATTGTAAGTCAGCAATCTCCTCTGCGCTAAGCGTGCATTGCCCGCCCAATAGGTTCCTCTCAGCCCCAATTACTCGTGCCATAGCCTTGACAAGAGGAAGGTGCACCAGTTCGTTCTCGGTAAACCACACCGAGTGACCCGGCTCTGCTTTGTCTGTTCTGTAGAGGCGATTAAGCGCTTCTGCCCGCCGTCGGGCCGTTCGAAGAGGCGTTGGTGAAGTGGGTGTCGGCTCTCGATTAGTGTCCCATTCAACATTCGGTAACGGATATCTGCCCTGAGTGTAGATATCCCATGCTTTCCGCTCCATTGGTGTCATCTCAGCAACAGCCTTTTTCGTAGCATCCCTTTCTTGGAGCGGACATGCTGCGTAGTTTGTCGCGGCAGCCATGCCTCGCCCACGGCGAACAGTCTCTGCTAGCGCCGCCATCTTCTGTTGAAGGACCGCGATTGAGTCGTTCTTTTGAGGAACCAATAGACCTTGGACCTGGCTTCTAGGAGTGGGACTGGTAGGTCTGTCTGTGTCTTCCGTAGTATCCATCTCCAGAAGCGACAAAGTTTTCCTTTTGATCCTTTGCTTTGGCTAGTAAAGAGGGGTGCTAAGAGCATCGAACATGGACAGCCCAAAGCGGGGTCAGAGCTGGGTGTAACCAAAAAACGGGGGAACAAATTTCACTGGCCAGAACTACACGAGCCTTCACAACATTTAGTCAGCATGAACTGAATCCGATTTAACTAGTATCTGCCGAGCGTTACATCACAAGCGGCTCAGCTCATTGACGCCGGCACAAGTACAGGGTATCACAAGGGTGTCCAATATCTAATGTAAGGCGTCAACACTCAGCTTCAGGAAACTCTGCCCCACAGTTTTTGAGCCATTCTATTGCCTCTTCCTTGTCCAACGAAACTTCCCCCATCCAAATATCCCTCGTCCAGGACTTATTTTCCTTCCACTCATCACGTACGTTGGAAAGAGGACGCTCCTGTGCTAACCATGCACTTGACAATATAGAGAAATGTGCACGGTCTTGCCAGTCGGTGGAACAAGAAGGCGCAATCGATACCAATGGGTCCTTGAGTTCGTCTGAATCATCGAGGCCTGAGCGTCCAACGCTAGCAAGCTCGCAGGCGACGTAGACGTCGAGGAAGCGGAGGTTTTACTCAAGTAGACGTTTTCATGAGGTACCAGGTGTTGGCATCGTTGTTTCTTACGCACGCGCGGCTCGCCTTATAGCAATACTTTTTGACTAGTACTGTAATATATCCTATAATAAAATTCTATTTCTTGCGAAGGCAAAAACTAAAGGTTACTATTACCATTGATATTAGTTCGATATCGTTGACTCTTCAAAGTCGTCTCCAGGGGCGAGACTAAGAATAATTGGCTGTGCCGTAGGACATGCATTCTAGATTTATTATAGTTGTATATTTCTATTAGCATGAACGCCTGGCCAGAGCTATAAAACTTTAGCGAGGCAAGATTTCGGTGAGACTTTTCCAGGGTACCCCGGGCGGGGTCAGATAACCTTCCTAAAAAGGCCTTCGAGGAACGGGAACCGCTAATCTTCCTTTAAAAGTAGAATCGCCCCCCGGGAACGACTCGCCCACCATTAATTCCGTCTCTATCTCTAATATTCGTCGCGCATTTGGCATTGACCCTCGGTTTCCATGAAGTCCATTCTTACCGCCTGCCTTGTTGGCGCATCTTTTGCGACACCAATCTCTAATGGCCCGTCTTCACCACCTCGAGGTGAATGGAATCTCAAGCTGATAAATGGAACTAGCGGGCCCGTTACTGCTGGCTTTCGAGGTCTTTCTCTTGTTTCGGATCAGGTGGTGTGGGTTTCCGGGACAAGTAATACGGTGTACCGCACGACCAACGGAGGCTTAGACTGGCAAGACTTGACGGTCCACCACAATGAAACGTTTACTAACGACACCGGCACTTACAAAGTGGTTTTGGATTTTCGTGATATACAGGCTTTCTCTCACAAAACCGCCATTGTGATGGCAGCTGGACCAGGCACAGAAAATCAATCTGGCATATGGCGAACAGACGATGGGGGAAAGCACTGGCGCAAGTCAAACATACCCCCCAATCCCGTCTTCTACGATTGCATGGCGTGGGAGAATGAGTCGCATGGAATATTGCTACAAGATTCAGCGGATGCAAATGGAAGCCTTGGTCTACTTGAAACAAACGATTCTGGCCGGAGTTGGCACGATATCGCAGATGCCACTGGTCTGAGCTCTTATGGGCAAGCGGCATTTGCGGCTAGCGGAACCTGCATTTCATATACGGCCGGGCGGTGGTATATCGTTGCAGGTGGGACCGAATACCCCTCGCGTGTGTTCCGCAGCTCCAATGGTCACGCCTGGAAAGATACGAACACGACGCTTGTAGGCACTCCAGACTATGACCCAGGCTATGCAGGCTATGGTTATAACTCAATAGCATTCCGGGATGATTGCAATGGCTTGGCAGTCGGAGGCTCTTTCAACATCAGCGCACCGGCAAGCAAGGACAACGCTGCCTACTCACATGACGGCGGCGCAAACTGGATTGCATCGAAATCTACGCTTCCGTACCGCTCTGGTGTGTCCTGGATACCCGGCAAGACCAAATTCGCTGTAGCTGTTGGAGCGGGGACAAATTTGACGCGCGACGGGGGCCGCACATGGGAGAGTCTTAGAGATCAGACTCAGAGTACATTCTATGCTGTACAATGCCTCAAAGGTGGTGTTTGTTGGGCCTCTGGGCGCAGAGGCGCCGTAGGGCGAATTCACATTTTGTAGTGATCAAATAAGTAAGGGATTTTCTCAGTAACCGCTAAGATTTGAACAAAAAATTAGTCCACGACCGAAGTGCTATTATTTGGTCAAGAACTTTACCTGTGATGCACTTTGGCCGCTATATCACCAATATTTCGTACCTTGATGCAGCAAGCCCTCTTGATTTTATTAGAAATAGTAAGGCTATATTGGCGAACACGCATGCTTATTAGGAATATGAAAACACCACGAGACCTTCCATTGTGGAAGCCTTCTATCGCCTTTAATTTGTCTCGATAGCCTTTGCCACCCCTGTTCCCGAGTGAGCTATACCAGTGGTCTGGTTCTTATTCCTGGTCTTTAATCTTTCTTGTCGCACACTTCGTGGAAATCTTTGTGTTTTTCTGCCCCTTTTCCAATTATCCTATGGAATTCGTTGAAAGGGCAACTTGCTCCGGGCCCAGATTGACAGTTCGGGATAGGTCGGGGCGCGGTATTTGCGATGAAGCGAATGTAATCGTTTGCCCCATCTCCTGAAATGGCGCCTTGCGTACAGGTCATTTTTTCCATACCAACATGGCCCAGGAACGGTATTAAGTCAGACATCCTCCATGCACGTGTCCAGTTGATGTGGTCGGTAGGGAATTGTTCTGCTGCATTCGACGACGAGTTGAACAGACCGAGCGCAGTAGCAATGAAGGGTGGAACTTCACGGTGGGTGAACGATAGGAAAAAACGTTGCTTGTCAGGCCAGCCATACCCAGGTGTGCCATGCTTGTCTATATGATGAAATAGGTCAGCCTGGGCATGGAGCCATGGAAAGCCCAGGTATGATGACAATGGATTTAGCGGGCCAACCATATATGCGTACTTCAAATCCCAAGCATACTCATACGCCATCCACTCAGAATCGGTAAAGACGGCGCAGATGGGTGATCGTTTGCCCGTTATAGCGCTCTCATAGCCGCAGAGCATCTGGAAGCCGACGACATCTGACGGCGACAATTCGAACGGCATAAAGGCCGAGAGGCGACGGGACACAATATCGCCGTACAGATCGATGAACTTCTTCTGCTCTTTTTTCCCTGGCTCTTTCGTAAACGCTTTACATGATTTGTGCGGATCTAAAGGTTCCATGGAGCCGTTCTTATTTCTCAAAACACGAACAATTTCGATGTCCTCTTTGTGTGGAAAAGCTTGGGTTAAATTGCTAGCTGTGTCATAGGTTCGTGACTTCTTGTCTGCCAGAACGCGCCTTGTATGCGGTATTAAATGACGATAGCGCTGGAGCAAGTGCTCTCCAACTTTTTTCGCATCCTCAGCTCCGGACGGAGTAAGTTCTTCGAGTCTATCCTCCAAAATTGGAGATCTCCATTCTTCCATAAAACTCAAGGACCCCGACCAACCTTTCCGATGCTTGTCGAGTTTTTCAAGAAAGGGCTTGATGAATTCCGCGTATTCTTTATCGTTGGCATAGATAGCTCCATGGCGAATTATGTATGAAGCGGCGGTAACGGTACAGTTAGGAGGTGCGGCATGCTGTAGACCAAAGCCGATAGCATCAAAATAGGGAGATATGCCAGGAAGGTGCAATAAAGGGTCGAATTGGTAGCCTTGAGAGTGCTTCAGGGGCTGAAATGGCGTTTGGAGCGAGTCGTATGCCGGCAGGGCCACGACCAAAGTGGCCAGGAAGCACGCAAGTATAATCATAATTCCTACGCAATGTTGCAGTATATGAGTCACTTTCAGGGTCTTCCCAGCGTTCGAGGGTACATGGAATAAGCAAGGTGCCCGGGGACAGGGTTTGAGGTCGGGATTTGTTGTTTTTGTTCTGTGACGTCACAAGTCGTACTGCATCCTATCAACGGACTAGCCAACATTTAAATGAGTCTCGGCCCGCCCAACGTCTTATTCAGTTCCCAACAGCAGCGGGGTTTATAAAATACCAAGCTTCGCTATCTCTTAGAATTAAGATCGATCGTCTTCTGTACCTGTAAGACTTGCAATCTCTCGTAAATAACTACAAATTCTTATACTATGAATAACCATCATTATATACACTGGACTGTCATATCAAGAGAAAAAGGTACGCTACCTTTTAGTGTATTAAAGGTATCTTTGGAAAAGTCGTCTTCACTAAGGGATGTGAAGTATTCCTTAGTCAAGTGAAAGCTGATAGAGAGCCTCTTACGCAAGGCGGATAAAACCCTTCCCATAAGAATCGAGATCTATACAAAGATCACCGGGTTAAGGGTTGATAGCTTTCACCGCCACCTCAGTCAAGGCTTAGTTTGACAGTAATTGAATATGCTGGGGCGTTCTGTCCATGGACCAAAAAGCGAACTGCTCCTGCAGGTGTTGTAGGCAGTCTCGATAGACTTGAGCCATCTAAGCTGATGGGGGATGAGAGAGAGCCGGACTTCATGTAGGCGCTACAGATTGGATGGTACGGAAAGAAGTCAAATACCGGGGATGTTTTTAAACACCGTAAGAAAAGGCCTGCTTTTGGCCGATTATGGAAACTTCTCTTTCCCGTTTTATTTTGATTTTTGCCAGCGCAATACTTTACTACAGTAGATTTAGATGGAAGAGACTATCACATGAAGGGATGGTCGAACCCAACCATTTAACTTCTTCCGCACCAATAAGCAGGTGAGTTTTCGGCTATGATGTGATGCTGGTGCGGTTGCCCCCGCAACGGCGACAAAACACAGAAACGCGTCCGTGCCTTTTCGGCAAAAGCGCCAGCGGAACGCAATACAAGTCAACACCATCGCCGAAGCTCTTGAGTCTCCTCTCAGTCGTCGCATTTCTCTCAACATGCGCCGCTTCGTAGAGAGCACGCCCTGCCCGGCACCACATCCATCCTTTACCAACCATCGCTATGACAGTTACGCTATGTACGCGCCCAGCTACGCGACCGACGATACCACGGCCAACATTGAGTACACGACTGAGATTCAGCCCGCAATGCGCAATGTGAAGCCGCGGCGCCCCATACGCCCCATGTCTAGATCGACCTTCAACCCAAGTATGGACATCTTCGAGGACGTCGCCCAGGAGGAAGCCCAGGCCGCCGTTGACGTGACGAGGCGGAGCCGTGCATCTGTCTTGTCTGCTGGCGTCGCCGACCAAAAAAGCACAATCTTCGCCCACAAGGCGCAAAGGATACACTTGCCCGCGCCCGATGTGAAGGCAGCACCACCGCACAAGTCGCGGGCAAAACGCGTGTCGCAACTTCCAATGGACGTGGACGCGGAGGAAGTCAATGCCACCGTGCAGCTGCAAGAAGAAATTCTCGCAAAGAGAGAATTGAAGAAGCAAGGTCCAAAGAAGGATCCCCGACGAAGGACCATCTACGTGCCATCCGATGACACAACCATGGTGACCATCCACCCCGGACAGCCTACACATAAAACGCGCAATCCGAGGGAGAAGTCCCCCGATACAGGGCTAGAGCTTGTTACACTGTCGGAAGAAGAGGCTGGAAGCCTGGTGTCTGTGTTGAAAAAGGAAAAGAGGGGGGCACGCAAATCTTTGGCCGTGCCTCCTAAGCGTGCTCCCTTGCTACAAACGGCTCGGCAGAGTGCATCCTTCTCCACCGAAATATATGGACAGAATGGTGGGAAAGAGAATGTTCCACCGGGGATGCAAGTGTTTGAAGACAAATCCGGCACGCACATTGAAATCAATTTCGGGAAAGAAGAGAGCAAGAAGCCCGCTCTCAAACCAGCAAAGGTCCACTTTAGCACCCAAAAGTCTGAAACAAGCTCGCATACAAAGCTCAAGCCAGACGGTACCACCACCCAGAAGCGGTTACGAACTCATTTAGGTCATGAAGGATCTCCTGCTAAAATTATCAAAGCTCGTGCAGATAGCATTGCCTCTTCCGCGCGTACGTTGACGACGAAATCATCTGTGAAGACTGTCCGAAGCCGTGTTTCAAAACCAAGCAGCGCGCTTCCATCATCTTCTCCCTTTCATACTGATCGATCTCCGCCTACAGCACTTCGACGCCAGCGAACTGAACGGGCCTCGCCCAAGATTACCCTAATGCACGAAGTTGGAAAACCGCAACAACCAAAGGAAAGGTACCCTGTTCTGAGCGAGGACCTAGCACGCCCAGAGCTGTATGAGGATAATTGGCTCACCTACCAAGAAGTGGCCATCACGCAACTCATCAATTCGTTCTTTGATTCGGCCAGCAAGGATTCCAACGCGGAGCAGAACGCAGAACAGCTGAGAAAGAGACTACTCGATGTGTACCAGAAGCCACCGATGTCCTCTCTGCACAAACGAATTCAAGCTTCGCTCCAATATGGTGCTTTGAGCATCCCCAAGGATCTTCTGGCTCAGACACTGAGGCTTAAAGATGATGTCGGACTTCGCAAAAAGTTTTTGAATTTGTGGGTAAAGACTTATGATCTCACCTCGTTGCGGGCGGCAGCGGAAATAATCATCGGCCGCCAGATCACGGTTCCTTCAAGACTATCGAGTGGATCTACAAGCTCGGACGACGGCTCCCGTTTGATGCGGGCAGAGAGGAGAGCTATCGAGAATTTCCTCGATGTTTTCCTCATTCGCAATGAAGATGCCGTCCGTGTCAAGGGCACCACAGGGAGCATTGGTAACATCGCTCGCGGTGACCATGGCGATGATTTTGGGTCGCCAGGTTGGTCATGGAGACGAACTGCACTTCGCAGTTTGATGCTTATTCATGTCCTCGATAAGGCGAAAAGTGCCGACGTCTTTTCTGGTTGCCTTTTCCAGTCAGCCTCGCCTTACAAGACATCAGTAGACGTTCTGCATGCGCTGTCTAACATGCTTCTCCCTTCCCATGGGGATATCACCCGCCCCTTAGGACATCTCAATTACAAAGTTGATCATATTCAGTACCCCTTACAGGAATATAATTATCACATCGACAATATTGCGATTGACCTCCGCGATGGTGTTGTTTTAACCCACCTTGTCGAACTGCTTCTCTACCTTCCTTCAACTCCCGTTGTCCAGCAAGAGGACACCATCACCATCGCAATGCCAAGTGGTGACACGTTGACAGGCGTTGTTGATCCTACATTGAAGGAGAGCTGGGTTTTGTCTCAGCATCTCAAATACCCAGCCATAGGCCGCCCACAGAAACTCTACAACGTACAGGTCGCTCTTGCGGCTCTTCGCGGTGTGCGGGGCATTCCGCTTCAAATCGTCGGTGGTATTACGGCAGAGGATGTCGTCGACGGCCACCGTGAGAAGACGCTGTCTCTCCTTTGGTCGCTGATCGGAAAACATGGGCTTGCGGGCCTTGTTGACTGGCCACAGCTTACCCGAGAGATACAGAGATTTAAATCCGCGTGGTACACGAACCGCGATAATTTCTCACAGCAAGACTTGGATTCCGACACGGATGGTACAGCCACCGAACCGACAACCTTGCAACATCACAAACGTCTCCTTCTTTCCTGGGCCCACTGTATCGCTCGCACTCAAAATCTCCGCGTAACAAATCTTACCACCTCGTTCGCTAATCCTGCCGTACTCGAAGCCATCGTGGACACATACCTGCCCTCCGCACTCCTTCCAACTGCGGATCCACATCTCAGCCTCGCTGCAAAGCTCAGGGCAACGGGTTGCTCTGCGGCATTCACGGCGCTTTTCGTCCCACAGAACAAAGCAGCGAAGATGATTCCCTCCAAAGACTTCACGCTGCTTACGCTTTCATTTCTCGCTTCGCGCCTCCTTCCGCTCAGCGTGAGGCATCGTGCGGCTTCGATCATTCAGCGCGCATACCGGCAACGACTCTCCCGCCGTGCAGTACACGAACGTGTGGTCAAAATGCAGATAGCGCACCAGTGTGCGGTTATAGCCCAAAGACGCGAATGCCTGACGCACGCCGCCACGATTATCCAGCGAAGGTGGCGGGCTGTGCAGGAGAGGAGGAGGGAGGAGCTTCAGGCGCAGATTGTGCTGTTCCAGAGTTTGGCAAGAGGGTGGGCGATCAGGCGATGGGTGCGTAGAATTACTGGGGGTCGCGTCGGTGGGAAGGAAAAAGTGAGGAGAGTGAGAGGAGGGTGGTAGATTCTTGTGTTTTCTTCCTTGCGCTGGAAGAAGACTCGATTTTTTACGGGGCCATGCTGCAGTCTTTCGGCACATGTGCTGGAAGAGGCGCTGGCTTCGTCGTGTTATGATTGGACGGCCTACAGCTGTTTTCTTTATGTTTCGCCTCCTTGAGAGGCATGGTTCTCAGGCCTGCAGGAGTTTGGTTGTAACTAGATACCATTGCTCTCGGGGAAATTGCTACTTTTCTAGCCTAATTCAGATATCTGCCCTCATAGCTAGTTGTGTCAGGAACAGGTCGATCAGCGAATCACTAAAAAAGGCGTGTCTCGCTGTAAAATGCCACGACGAGGACTGGATTACTTTCTTCTGGAATTCTAATTACGGACTGATTAGCCATGCGCTGGAGGAGACGAGGGCCAATCGACAAAGGAAGCGATGTCGTCTCGCGATGCGTGTGATAACTCACATCATGCCCCCGCATGTCCCCGACTCCACTCACAACGCGTTGAAGTGCATCTGGAGACGTGCACAAACGATGAGTGGACGTTTTGCATGCATGGTTTGGATGCGGAGAGCACACCTCAAACCAAACAACACAACACAGCCCCGGTCTAGCCTGCAACGGGTGGCATGCGCAAGGATGGGTGCATGTTTCAGCGACGAGTCTCGACCACTCACCAGCCCGGCCGCCCCCAAGACTCATAGTCGGGGCGGCTACGTGCGCCTCGTGCTGCTGTGTGGGGCAAGCCATGCCAGCACGACCACTCGAACGGCCAGGAACGCAGCCCAGCGGGGCACAGGTCGTGGCCTCGGCCAGGATGGCGACGACGGTTAACTATGGAGCGTTGGCCGCCATCCTCGGGGTCCCTGGCCTGGTGGATTTTGGTCTCCAGCAATGTGTGACTCCACGCTCACGACCGTCTTGTTCTGACTGACGTGGGCCGTCTCCTTTCGCTTGAGCGCTCGCTGGCCGGTCCAGGGGTATAAAATCCCACAGTCGGATTTTGGTAAAAAAATCTTGTTCTCTGCGTTCCTGTTTCGCGTGTCGTGATTTTGCCTTGGGTGAAAGGTTTCTGCCGACATGGCTACCAGCGAGGGCGAGGTTTCGAACTGCGTATCGAATCTCATCCATGCGTTTACCGATGGTCTGAATGTGTTCAAAAGGCTCAGCGAACGACACAGAAGGAGAAAGAGTAAGCAGAAAGAGCGTAGGCAAGCTCAGTCAAGCGCAGAGCTGCAGCTGAGTGATTCGTTAAGGAAGGGTCCTTTAGAGTTAAGGGCCAAGTACGATAGCTGCTATAGCGAGGAAGGAGACAAGTTTGCGAAAGGCGACGGTAAGTCCCTCGTTCTCTGCATTAATGGTTGATCTGACCATCGAGTAGCCATTGCGCATGCGTCGCTTGCAGAGACGTTGCTTAAGTTGAATACGGGACTTGTAAGAATCATCGCGGCCTTTCTACGCCAGGATGCCAAGAGCGCCAATGTCCAACTCGACTACAAATCACTCACAAACCTATCTGACTTGTCAAGGAGGGAAGCCCTGGAGTCCTTGAACCAGCTCTATCAGCGTCTGAGCCAGACCCAGCTTCAGTTGGAGCGTGTCCCTCGCTCCAAGCCTGAAACTGAGAAGAAGAGGCGAAGCGGATCACGGCAGCGATCACAAGGCCACACCGTGACGCGGGTGCCAATGAAGAGTTCTACGCAAACGCAGCTTGCCATGGTGCGACCCCGAACTGCCCGCAAAGGTTCGTTAAGCAGTTCGGGCTCGTCCAAATCGCCATCTACGGCCGTGTCATCACCATGTACAACACCACCGCGATCACCGCCACCGCCACCACCCCCCGTGTACTCGCCTAAGGATCCTTATCCGACACCCAAAGTGCACACCGGCAAAGGAACCAAGGGGTCAACGAGGAAGAGAACAGGTTCTTTGGAAGGATCCGCACGTCCAGCAACCTGCCCCCCCAGTAAACGAGACAAGGCTGTCCCGATCATCAAACTATCCATTGATCAATCCCGCACGGATCTCCCTGTATCACCTACGACCTCGCCGCCACCTCCTACCAGCGTAGCGAGGAGGCGCATCGACAAGGCGACGCCGTCAACATACACATTCGCCTCGGACAGCACAAAACTGGGTGAGATACCGCAGCGCAATTGGATGGTGCCGTGGGACTTTGCGGAAGCCGAGCGAGCCAATGCTGAAGTGGCTGTCAAGGGATATCCTCTCGCGGCGGTGGCTCCCGAGCCGAAAGTCAAGAGCAGGAAGGGGTTGTTGTCTTTCTTGAAGAAGTAGGAAAAGGCATGGCTGACGTTCTTGCTGACTGCATGAGGCGTGAAGTAGTAGCGTGCAGGGAGGTTACTAATGATGCATCATCACGACTTACGATTCTTCTTTCTTGGATGAGCGTATACCCTTTTTTCTGGATTTCAGCGAGCATGGAGTTTGGGTTTTGTTTTTAACATGGGATTCATTGTAGTTGTTGGTATGTACATGGACCTTGTATCAAGCTTGTTTGCAACAATACATTTGTGTTCTCAATTTTCCTTTCAGCGCGTGCTGGGGTTGGGTTTGGAGAGCATCTATTCTGAGACCGAGTCAATGCCAGACGCGCAATGTTCACAATCATTCTGGGCACGATATGGCAATAGCTATCGATAAAGCAGGAAGCTGATCCCTGCACCATCGTCGTGGAGCATTTGGGCTATGGCGCATATCCAGCCCTTCCTCATTCCACAGCTGCAATGATCTTGCACCATCACCACGAACCTTGAACACATCTATTCTTCAATATGCGCCTCGCAGTTGTCCTTTCGCTATGCTTTCAGCTCCGTGCAGCTGTCCACGCCAGTGAGAGAGCTCCCAAACGCGTCGCAATCATCGGTGCTGGCGCAGCAGGTTCATCCGCTGCGTACCATCTAGCCCAGCATGCCTCACAAGCCGACATACCTACCAAAATTCAGGTGTATGAGCGAAGCTCGCATGTTGGCGGTCGCTCCCTCACCATAAATCCATGGTCCGACCCTCGCCAAAACGTCGAACTCGGCGCCTCCATCTTCGTCGAAGTGAATCATATCCTCGTGAACGCTACCAAGGCCTTCAACCTCTCTTTATCGTCCACCAATAGCGCCCTTGATGCCGAGACACCAGAGGTAGGCATATGGAATGGCAAGGAGCTGGTCTTCACAATGAGCGAAGGCGGATGGTGGGACATGGCGAAACTGTTATGGAGGTATGGGTACGCGCCAGTCAAGGCGAATGCTTTGATGAAAGATACCGTGGGCAGGTTCCTGCAGATGTATGAGAAGCCCATCTTCCCGTGGGAAGACTTGAGCGAAGCGGTGCAGGCAGTAGGGCTGACAGAAGTGACGGGGCTCACGGGCGAGCAGTTCATGAAGAACAAGGGTATCGCGGATAAGTTTGCGAATGAGATTGTTCAGGCTAGGTAAGTTGGCTCACGTTCGCAGAATGAACGCTAGTAGCTGACGCGGAACCAGTACTCGTGTCAATTACGCTTCGAATCTAGGGTTAATCCATGGGGTGGAAGCCATGGTTTGTTTGGCGACCAATGGAGTAAGTTTCACACCCTCGTAGGGATAAAAGGAGGTTGGATAAAGTAACACATCTGAGGACTCTCGATGAAGATGCTGTAGCAAGCACGATACCTTGCTAACCTTGTCACAGGCCATGTCTATCGCCGGTGGAAATTGGAAGATCTTTTCGCACATGTTGAATTCCTCAGACACGATCACGACAAGCCTTAATACAACCATTACACAAGTTTCAAAGCAGATTGACGGCACGTACAAACTGACTACCGTCGGTGGCAATGGCATCTATGAGACTCAAAGCTTCGACGAAGTCATCTTAGCCGCCCCTCTTCAATTTTCCAATCTCATTATCGACCCAGCGCCGAAATATGTTCCAGATGAGATTGAATACGTATCGCTACATGTAACTCACTTTGCAACACCACACATGCTCGATCCCGAAGCCTTTGGCCTTGAGAAGTTCAAACCTGTCCCACAATACGTGCTCACTACTCTCCAATCAGATGAGCACTATGGATCCAAACCGAATGCCGGTCGCCCGGGTTTTTTCAGTATATCCATTGTTCATGCTGGTATAAACCCAATCGCAACTCAGCCTCGCCGCGAATACATCTATAAAATCTTTTCACCCATGCGTATTGATTCCTCTTTCTTGACGCGCGTACTTGGTCAGCATGTTTCTAAGGAGGAGGCTGAGCACGGTGTTCCTGATGGCACCGTAAGCTGGATCAACCATTGGGAGGTGCACTCGTATCCGTACGAATATCCCCGTGTAACATTCGACCACACCGAGCTGGACGAGAGCCTATGGTACACGAGCAGCATTGAAAGCTTCATCAGTACCAGTAAGCCATGACTTGACCTTTCTCCGTATAACCGCTCACAAGCATCTAGTGGAAACAAGTGCGCTCTCTGGCAAGAATGTTGCGCAGTTGATCTTCAACAAATGGATGAAAGATGGTGAGGAGGCTATCCAGAATCATGCCGACTGGGATTTCAAACCTCTTCACGATCAATCACAGCAAGAGCCACTCAAAGCTAAGCTTTGAGCCATGCTATGCATCTTTCTAACACGAGCCTTGTGTTGCAGATAAGCATGAGTGTCTCCCACGACCGATACGGTAAGCCATCCCTATGCGGTTTCGACATTATCCTAAGAGACTACATATGTATGGGACTAGCAGGTACGACGTTTATTAACGACATCAGACATTCCTACCATCCTTTTGCGAGTATCTTGGCCGCCACTGTACGCTATACCATTGTCTCCCTGCATCCAACCTCCCAAATCAGCCTCTTGGTCCACCTTGCCTATTTGTTTAACAAACGGCTTCTCAATGGCATGTACGTTTACAGGATTTTAGGCATCAGACTGCACCGTGGAAATGAAGATGGTGGCAACGTCTTGGCTTGGTCAGCCCTAAATCTTGTTCTAATTGTGTGTCTGGATTGGGTTGCGAGGTTTATACATGAGCCTCACACGGTGTGGTTTGGGGATATTCCCATGGGTCCTGGGTATTCCAGATAATACCCACGTATGTTGTCGAGGTGATACCTCTGAAGTAATCAAGCCCCCATTTTGAGTCAATACGAGCATAGCGGGCCTTAGAAGGTCATCAAGAGCCTCTCGAGTTTCTTCGAGTAATGTGCATTGCATATCTATCACAGTTATTTCACATTCCCCAAAGCACGTCAATTCCAACGTGTGTGCCCAAACGCCTCGCTATGCATTGTAATGCCCAGATACCCTTTACCCGCCTCTAGTTCATTCCTCGTCCTCAGCATCTTCTACAGTGACTGTCCTCCTCGTCACACTCTGGCTCTCAGAACTGCTCCCTGCAACAGCAGAACTCGACCCCTCAGCTTCGTTATTGCCTCCAACATTACCAAAGCTCCAACTTGATTCCAGTGAGCTTGGTTCGGCCGGCTTTGACGAGGGCCCAGACCCAGAACTTGAGGCTGTGGGTGGGGTTGACTGCATAGGTGGTGGCGGTGGAGGTGGTGGAGGAGGTAGAGGAGATGACGATGGCGGTGGTGGAGGCGCTCTCGTTGCTTGGCCCTGTGCATTTTCACGCTGGGCAAGCGCCATTGGCCTCAGTGTCCATCCCTCTGGTAACACCAACCCATTCGGCACGCCTGCATCACCTTGCCTGAGGACCGGCCCGTTCGTGAAGTATGCTTGTGGGGTCATCGAAGGATAGCCATACTGAGTGTTTAATGGGGCAATTGGTGGCAGGCCCTGTCCCGGCGGCAGCACAGTGGACCCTTGTTGAAGACGATTCAGTTCGCTGAGGAGAGCGTGAATATTCTCCAGCTGGGCATGCTGGAGGCTCAGTTGCCGTACCGATTCAACGATGTTTTGCTGGAGGCGGAGAATATCTAGTTGAATGTCGGCAGGGTGCTGCGGTATGGCGCCAGGTATCGCAGACGTAAGCTGAGGAACGGTGAAAGTTTGATTGGGACCCAGGTTTTGGTTTGGCTCTGGGGCAACCTGCTGAGCTATTCTTTGAAGAAGCTCGTTGTTGTTGTTTGCATTGTTCGCATTCTGGGCCTGGTTCGGAGGAAGACGCAAGTTGCCCAACGCTATCCGAATAGGGCCAAAGTTGAACACCCTCAGGTTACCCTGGGGCTGCTGGTTTTGTGGCCCCGCTAACGGAGCTGGCCGAGGCTGTGCAGGCTGCCCAGGCTGTACGGGACCCGGTTGTTGCACATTCTCCAAATTGCCAGGAAGTAGTCCTTGGAGCCCTGGTGCCCCAGCCGGAGCCACAGGATTGACCTGGCCAGGATTTGCCTGGTTCTGAGCGTTGTTCGAAGACGATCTGTTATCAAGAACTGATCTTCTGCATGTGGGGCAAACTTGTTGCCTTTCAAGCCAACTTCTCAAGCAGCTGAAATGCAAGATATGACCGCACGGAAGCTTCTTCGGCCTCTGTCGCTCGTCTACACGCCGAGTATTGTCCGGACCCGGTTGTACCCAAGGGCGCATCTCCTCGCGGCAGACAATGCAGGTATCTTCACGGGCTAATTCCTCCGCGGTGGCATCTGGGTAACGCTCATTCATGTCGCGAGTTGCGTGACGATACTGTAAGAAATCGACAATTCTTTTGTATAAGGACCGACTTGTCAGGTAAAGATCGCGCATAATGTGAATCGGAAGTCCGTAGAAGAGCATAAGGATTGTGAAAAATCCCAAATAGACAACAAACTTGTTGAAATCGGTGGCGAGATCTGAAGATGTTAGTACGCTCTCCTACAGACGGCATACTTAGACTATGCTTACCCAGATAAAACAGCCAGCGGCCCTTCTCTTCCCAGCCAGGGACATCACCGTCATCGTCATCCTCCTCAACTTCGCCAGCTTGTTCTCCAGTTGCGGGCTCGAGAGAACTCTGGGTTGTTCCTGCGCGTAGTCGGGCGTGTTCCCTTGCAGTCCTGCGAGCCTCTTCCCTAGCCATCTCTTGACGACGAATGATGGCAATCTCGATGAGCGTAAGGCCGTACCGCGCAAGTGTGGATGCCGATGCGATAGTCAGCAGTACATACTCGAAGCCGAACATGACCATGACGCCTGCGCGAGGATCGGCCATTACCGAATGTATGCAATATTGCATCATGAAGATATCGAAAGCAACGGAGAGAACGAGAGAGCTCATGAGGCGCGTATGGAATAGCTTCGGGTTTGCTGGGGGCTGCTGTTCGAGAAATTCAACGCGACCCTCAGCAATCCACTGCCACACTTTGCCAGCCAAGAGACAGAGAAACATTGTGAAGAAGAACAGGCCGAGGTCATCGCGAAATATGGTCATGGCCAGAAGAGTCTCACTGACAGCGAACCATCCCTTGTCGTACAGTTGTTCCGTCTCGATAGGACGCAGGGGGCCGTAAAAAAGGCGCTGAAGTCCATACCCAATGCTGGCCATGACAATGAGTGCGAGGTTAATCAGGAACATGAGCGAGCCGGTACTCTGAGAGACATAGACGGCGGCCGAATAAAAGTTTGGGCGTTCGAGATATGCACGCAGGAGCACGGCTTTGGCCAGGATGGCCGAGCCCGCAATGTATATCTGCAGCCGGCTCATGGCGAGGAGTGGACCGTGGCGGGTGCCCGGAGGCTCTGCGACTCTGCTAAATGGCTTTAGTAGTTTTTCTGTGTATAGATTTTATCAAAAACCTACCTATGGCTTCCCTGTCAGAGCACGGTAGAATAAGGAATAAAGCGAGGGAGGCGTGAAAGAGGGAATGCCCACGACCTTGTCATGACACGTTTGCGAAGCTCAACCACCAACAACCGCGCCGCCGGGGAGTGACGGACGCCAAGCCCCGACTTCAGGACACGGGAGCACTAACGTAAGTTAGACTACGACATTATGTAATCACGCTGCTTATCACGTGACGTAGCATCATTCCGATATTTCCTCCGTCCAGTCCAGCCTGTGCTTGTGTGTTCTCCGAATCATCATCAGCCGACCCCTCCATAGCCATGTACCTCTACCATCGTCGGAGTTTGCTCCGGATGGTACAAGCTTCTGCGCTCATTGTGGGTGCTTCACACCTGCGTCATCGCCTTGAGCTGCAACCGTCAATAATGTGGTCGTCTGTAAGCTAAGGTTTTTTTTCGTCGGTCGTCCTTGCTGTAATGATGTGGGGATGGTGCCTAGCCAAGTGCGGGGATCAGCCCCATGTCGTCTTGTCTTCATCACCGACGTGACCCCGAACCTAGTCTAATTGCTGCATCCTGGATCGTATTGGTTGAATAGTTGATGGCTTTCCGTAGCGCCTTCTGCTTTGAAAAGTACATATAGAGCCCATAGTGCCTTAAGACCCTATCAGACGGCTCCTCAAGGTGGTACTACTTATTGTTGCTGTCTAGTCTGCAAGCTTGTCGGCCATGAAGTGGTCCGTGTCTATTGCGAGCTCTTTGCTCGCAACTCTTCCATTCGTGCATGCCCAGAATTCCTCTCTTCCTGACGTCTTAGATGCCCAAACCATCCAATCGCTTGGGAACAACAGTCTCTTCACGCGATGGCGGCCAGTATCGCACTTCCTTGCGCCCGCTGGATGGATGAACGTACGTACCACGGGTGATTCCTGTTGCAAATTGTGAGGTGCCAACCCTTCTCCTAGGACCCATGTGGCATGATGTACGACCCGACTCGAGACGTATATCATGTTATGTATCAGTGGCATCCTTATCATATCAATTGGGGTGAGTCTTCATGTCTCCGTCACAATCGATTACTGACGGGTCCTATCCAGGAAATATATCATGGGGGTAAAATTATGATCACCTTGTATACATGACTTTTCTGACACTAGATAGACATGCGACCTCAAAGGACCTCGTCACCTGGACAGACGTTGGTGGATGGGAAGGTAACAACGCCGAATCCTTAGTTACAGGTCCCGTTGGCTCTTACAATGGCCTTGGTATATTCTCTGGTACAGCCCAACCAGTCAATCTCCAAGGCGAACAAGACGGCACGCTAATTGCTTTTTACACCTCCGTTTCCAAACTGCCTACCAGTTGGGGAATCCCCTACCAAAACGGGACAGAGACTCAGAGCTTCGCCATCTCAAAAGACGGCGGTGAGACCTGGGAAGAGTATGAGAACAATCCAGTCATCAGTGGTCCGCCTGAGGGCTGGAACGTGACGGGCTGGCGCGATCCTTTCCTCGAAAAATGGCCAGAAATGGATTCCATCCTCGGACGTACAGAGCCGCACTGGTATGCCGTTTTTGGTTCTGGTATTAAAGGGGTCGGGCCGCGCATCCCTTTCTACAGCGCCCCTCCTAATGATTTAACCAACTGGACTTTTGAAGGTGCACTTTGGGAGCCATCAGACAATGAGACCTTAGGTGATGTGCTTGAGACTGGAACATATGCGTACAACTTCGAGGTCTCAAATTTCTTTTCTTTAACGGATGAGGATGGCGATGTGCACTACTACGTCCTCACGGGAACCGAAGGAGGCAATACCACCTTCCACCCTCGTCAGCAGTGGGGTCTTTGGAACGAAGGATTAGTTACCAGGCGCGCAAATGGTTCTGCCCAATTCACACCACTTGCCGGTGGCGCAATCGACTCGGGTCTCTTGTATGCTGTCACCAGCTTCAATGATACCAAGAACAACCGACGGGTCCAGTGGGGATGGGCAAACGAGGATCTGAACGACTTCTACACCCAACAGGGCTACCAGGGATCGTTTGCACTACCTCGTGAAATGTATGTCAAGAAGACGAGGGGTTTGATTAACGCTGGCGGCGGCCTAACAACCAAGGGAAACAACCGCGTAATTGAACATAGTGATGGCACGTACACTGCTTATACATTGGGTGCGCGGCCTCTACCCGAAGTTGTATCAGGTATCCGTAATGGAACAACTCAGCACAACTATACTACCAACGGGACTTCGACATCGAGCACTACAATTGGTACCGGCTCTAGCCATATGGAGCTGACTGCCACATTCAAGAATTTTACTGGCCCTGCCGGCCTGACTATTGCTGCTTCTCCGGGAGGTGAAGAGTACACAACTATCTACTGGGATCCATCGAATTACACCGTTAATGTGGACAGGTACGCTTCAAAATCAGATTTTACTCTTATCACGTTACGCTAACATCAATTAAAGATCACATTCATCGTCCATTGAAAATATCGCCCAGAGCTATACTGTCACCGGCTACTTCTACCCTTACACCTACGCCGAGACTGGCACGGAGGATGTTGTAATGAACGTCTTCATTGACGGGTCTTTGGTGGAGCTTTACATAAATGTTTGCTCCCTAACCCCTTTTACTTGGTTCTAGACTGACGCAAGTGCAGGACCGTTTCTGGCTTACGACTCGTATATATCCTGGCCGCACTGATTCCACTGGATTCGGTATATTTATTGGGAACAATGCGAGTGCTGAGGTTTCTAATTTTGTCACTTGGACTGGAACTGCAAATATTTTCCCTGCCAGGCCACTGAACTCGAGTAGCGAGCTGATTTACGACACACCTGAGCAGACTAATAACTACACGTGGTGGACGGGCAACTAATTATACTGTAGGGAGGGAAGAGAGGAGAGGAGAGGTGTCGATTCGAAAATTAATCTAATGTGTGACAGTTGATTACCTGATTACTTTATGCTTTAGTATCCACTTCGGTCGCGCGAACATTGACGCCACTTGCCTCCTGCAGCTTCCTCAACCTCTCCTCTTCTTGCCTCTTCATTTCAGCTTTTATCTTCGCACTCTCAGGCACGATTGTCTGTCTGTCACCAGTAATCTTCCACCCTTCCAACCTTTCCTTGCCCAACGCCTTCATGGTCTTTCTTTCCACAAGGCTGTAGTCTCCGTCTTCTCTGTCGAATTGAAATGGCTTTTTGACACCTACCGGAGGATTTGTAATGACTCTGACCTTTCGTAGCATGTTGTTGCTCGCCGAATGCACCATCAGCGGATGTAGGAGGTATACATCGCCCACCACGCCAGTGACTTCTACAAACGCCTCGTCAGGCATGCTCTTTGCGATGTTGATATAGAAATCCAGTCCCCCCTTCTTAAACTCCGGGTCTTCGGCCCTTGGAATCATCCTTGGGCTCACGCCCTCGGGATGCTCGTATAGGTGTTTGGCGACGATGGGGATACCAGAAGGGCAGATCATGGTGCCGCCACCGCCGGCCACGACGTCGGTCCACATGGGTATCACGAGTAATGCCTGCTCGGGGCTGTCCAGGTAATGTACGAAGAAGTCGCCGTCGACGTGCCAATTTCTCAGTTCCTGTGGCTTGACGAGTTTATTATGGCCGGCCGGCGTGCCGAGGTTTACGATGAAGCTGTCCTTCCAACTAGAAGCTTCGTCGTTGATGCGCTCAGCACCACCGAGGAGTTGGCAGATACCTGCCCAAGCTTTTGGAGCAATGCCAGAGATGGGGAAACGGTTGTGCCAGGGCATGTTTGTACGTTCTACAGTCCTGCGATAGTCAGTCTCAAGGAGCGAGTCTGGTGGGATTGGAACAAGGATTAAATGTACCATGTGGACATGTCGTTGGGGTCCATACCCAGGCGGGTCCAAAGTGTGGACTGGAGTTTGTCGGCTTGCTCTTTCGTGAAGCAGTTGGACAACTTGATCCAGCCATGCTCGAGGAAATGGTCAATATCCTCTTGTGACAATTGATACTGTTCCTCAGCCATTTTGGATGGTGTGGTGCTTTATCATGTACTTCACACGACAACGTAAAATGTCAAGTAACAAATATGAGCTGCAGGCGATCGGATGACTATACACTTGGGAGGGGGAGTGGTGGGCTACTCGTTCTGAAACCCGACGCTGGAGGGCTGCTGCACCGTCATGACAGCATGCCCATGGTGGCATTTATATGCATTATTCCCGCGGGCAGGCCGCAGCCTCAAAAAATCCCATGGCCCAACCACACAGCTTGAAACTGGCGTCTTGCTTCCAAATTACCCGGTCCGACGAGCTACGGGTATACACGTGGTACAATGAACTACACTAGCCATCGGCACGCATCTCACACGCAAAGCATTCGCGCCCACACACGGGATGCGAAACCCCAACAGCTGAGTATAAGGGCGGTCTTACGCGCATCGTCTAACGCTATATAGTAGCCCGGCAGGGCGCAATTGATCTTGGCTTGCGTGACCTTTTGGTTGCAGAGGAGCGTCCTGTGCATTCAATATTGTTATTCTGAAGCGAATTGGTCAGCGGATACACTCGGGCAGCAGAAAGAAGTAGGTCCGATGCGGCGTGAGCTGGGAAAAAGGCCGCTGTTCGGTGCCCTCGAAGATCCGATGATAGGGAGCTATCAAGGACTTCGAATCCCATCTAGAACGTTGCATGCACGAAGCCAAATATGGTAATATTCTGTATGACTCTAGCAGAGCCATGCCCAATATACTGATCGGGCAATAAAAGTGCTGTTTGCCATACCGGCTCCCTTTGAAATTCTTTGTGAGTGTGATCGAAACCCTTTCCACTACCGGGCTGCTATTTAAATCATTCTTCTGGTGCTATTCCTGCTACACTTGGTACGCAGTACTAAAAGCCTTCAATCGTGTATTAAAGAGCTTGACGATTTTATAGGACATAGAAGTAAGCGTCCGTTCATTCGGAAAACATCCAAGCTGTGCTGCAAGGCATGATTAACAAGAGAATTGTTCTGGTCAAAGAGTTTATACAACCACAGTTAGGCTCCGGCATAGTCCTTACAAATACTATAGTGGGTCAAGGTTCCTTTCAGTGGTGAACTACCGTGGATTGGTTGGAAGTGCTTTTGTAGTACAGTCGGTGGCAAGGCTAAAAGATAGTACTGCCTTTCACCACGTCTATAGCAAGCGATAATGGGATGGATACGCCGATAGAATACATATAAGCGGTAAAATGGGCTTGATCCAGTGTTTTGTCCTCAAAAGAGATGGCGCAGGGCAGCAAAGCTCCGCAACGGCTGTGCCGATGTGAACCGCTGTCATCCTGGCCAGTCGGTTCACGCGCAGCACGCCCCCCATCATTCTCTCTACACTCTGCAATGCCTCTCCTTAGGCCCACGGTGCGCCTATATACGCGCCAAATCCAGCGCTTCGCATACTCGACCGCACCCTCGCCTGTCATTAATGTAAAGAATATTCCCGCACCGCATTGCGGCAGCATCCGCATCCTCTCACTAAACCGGCCCGCCGCCCGCAATGCCATCTCCCGGCAGCTGCTTGCGGAATTGACACACCAGGTCGACAGCATCCACAATGAAGGAGAGATGGGAGCGACGCGGGCGCTGATATTAGCAAGCGACGTGGACACGAGCTTCTGCGCAGGCGCAGACTTGAAGGAGCGGGCGACATTCACGCAAGAAGAGTGAGCTTTAGCTTCAGCGACGCATGAAAATGACGGGAAGCTTATCAAGCGCATAGTACAGCCAACTTTCTCACGTCATTGCGAGGCACGCTCACGTCGATATCTCAGCTGCCCATTCCCACTATCTCGGCGCTCGCAGCACCTGCGTTCGGCGGCGGCCTTGAGCTTGCCTTGACCACACATATGCGCGTTTTCGGCTCCACCACCACCGTCGCTTTGCCAGAAACGCGGCTAGCGATTATACCTGGTGCGGGTGGCACCTACAGACTTCCAGCGTTGATTGGTCTGGCACGCGCGCGAGATATGATTTTGACTGGCCGGAGGGTGGCTGCCAACGAAGCGTACTTTTTGGGGTTGTGCGACAGGCTGGTGGAGGTCACGCAGGAAGAAGCTCAGCAGCCGGGAGCTGCACGAACGAGGGTGCTAGAGGAGGCTGTCAAGCTGGCACGAGACATTTGTGAAGGCGGGCCTATAGCTATCAAGGCAGCATTGGCAGCAGTAGAGGGCTGTGCACTGGGCGAGAAGGCAGAAAATGCGGCATACGAGATCGTCGTCAAGA
>Ga0247757_10000796_pt1 | contig 24289 bp, 24 predicted proteins | sample UWRJL126311R4_FD_180929 | JGI IMG/M metagenome (GOLD analysis project Ga0247757, IMG submission 180929) | Plant litter microbial communities from Arlington Agricultural Research Station in Wisconsin, United States - UWRJ-L126-311R-4 | ecosystem: Environmental > Terrestrial > Plant litter >...
TTCCAAATAAGTAACGGCCATATCCTATTGTGGCGCAACTGGCTTTACACGTTGAGTGCGATCTCAACGTCCTACGAACATTTTCTATGTCTATGGCCCGTATATTGCAAGGGACCACTATGCTGCTGAACTCTTACAATACCCCACCGCTTTTTCCGTTGCTGTTAATAAAGGGTAGGCTTCCATAGTCTTCTCCCAACTTTTTCCTGTGTGCGTTGTAATTTCCTTAATGTTTCGATCTAAATTCCCGCTCGCAGATTGTATGTTTGGAGATATTTCTATATTGGGTTGGACTTAGCAAGTACCCCTATGCAGTCGGGCCTGGTTTGCAAATTTCTTCAACCGAAAGGGCGGCTGTACTTTATGTGTAGTTTTATGATACCCCCATCCCAAATCTCACCATCGAGTGTTTTAGCAACTAGTAATTCTAAGCCAGCAACTTGTCCACACTTGACCGCTCCTCGTTATTATGTGCAGTTTCCGGTTCGTAAAACCGAAGGTTAACGGCGATAGCAGGCAACAATCACATATTGAAGAGTCAGCATAGTGGGCATTGAAAAGCTATACTGACGGCTGAATAGGGAAAGGATGGTAAGCAGCTGATCAGGGGGTACATTCTGATCATATAAGAAGCTCATTGCAGATACGGCTACCACAGTATCATAACAGTACAACCGTCATGTCGCCCTAAGCAGAGACCTCCCGGCGTTCCTCCCTGACAACCTCTTTGCCGTCGAGACCAATCTCTGCAACTGAGGCATTGGCCTCACGGTCATTCTCAATGTTCTTGACCAATTCCGTGACACCGAAAAGGTCGTCCATCTTCTCGAGCGACAAGCCTTTAGTTTCGGGGATGAGGAACCAAACGAAGAAGAACATCGTGAAGCAGAAGCAGGAGTAAATGAGGAAAGCACTACGTGGTAGTTAGCAAGAGATGCTCAGATTGCAAAGAGATCAGGAAAAGGAAAAAAAAACTTACCCATAGCCATGGGCGCCGACGGTAGCCAACATGTTAGGCGTAGCTCTCGCAACGACGAAGTTAAACAACCACTGGGTAGCGGCGGCGATGGCCACGTTGAGCGACCGCAGACGCGCCGTCGGAATTTCAGACACGTAGATCCAACACACGGGACCCCAACCCCACTGAAAGAAACCGGCGAATAGGAAGATGCACACGAGCGCGAAGTAACCTGCAGGGGGGACGGCCTGGCCTGGTAGAGGAGGGCTAATGCGCACGTACAGACCAATGTACAGCATAGCGCAACCCTGAGCGATCGAAGTCCAGAGGAGAGACCTGCGGCGACCGAGAGAGTCGGCAGCGAACAGAAGGAACGCTGCGCACGTAGTCATCTTGACCACACCGTAGATACCGGTGGCAAAGAGGTTGGTGCTGGTCCCGACGAGACCCAAGTTCTTGAAAATCTGAGGCGCATAGTAGTTGATGGCATTGGTTCCGGTCATCTGCTGGCAGATCATGAGGCCGATGGAAATGAGCATGCGCTTGCGGTTTCCGGGAATGGTGAGCATTTCGCGGAGCAGGTCATTGAGCGAGGCGCCGCCAATGAGCATGCGCTCGTGCTCGAGCTGGTCACTGATGTCCTTCAATTCGGCTTGCACATACGGATGCGTAGGAGGCAGGTTACGAATGCGGGAGAGAACAGATGAAGCTTGTTCCCAGCGGTCAGCTTTCGCGAGCCATCGAGGGGACTCTTTGTTCAGAAGCATGCAGCCAACGAGCACTACCGCGGGCAAGGCCTGCATGGCGAGAGGAACGATGTATGTCGAGGCGCCGTGGAGGTGCAGAATTGAGCCGTAGTTGACCCAGAAGGCAAGCATGGTTCCGGACGCGATGAAGAGTTGGTAGATACCAGTCAGGCCACCACGAATGGCTCGAGGAGCGTTTTCGGAGATATAGAGGGGAACAACCATGGACGCACCGCCGACACCAATACCTGCCACGCAGCTGCGAAATCATTAGTTTTTTGGTGGACCATTGGAGTTGAAATTGGAGGTTATACGTACCGACCCACATACATGGAAGGCAGGCTTCCGAAACTGCATGACTGGATAACACAACCAACGACAGTGATAAGACCGTTCACTATCAGCGCCGTTTTGCGACCCCATTTATCTGCGACAAAGGAAGCGAAGAAACATCCAAAGAAACATCCAGCCTGGAGTGTCGACGCGATGTTAGCCGATAAATCCGCTTGTGCCTTCTTGTTGAGGTTCGTAAGCCCGTATTTGCTGCAAAACACTCGGTCAGCCATGCGAACCAACGCCGAACTTTACTTGTCTGGATCGCACATACTCCATGAACGCAGGGAGCGTTAATACACCGCCAATAGTACCAATGTCGAAGCCGAAGAGCATACCGCCGAAGCAGGCAGAGCAGGCCATCATAAAAGTACGCCATCCATAGATTTGCGGCGGATCCTCTTTCATGGCTTCATTCTTGATGACTTTGCTCAGGAAACGAGACCCCACGGTCGATTCCATGTTGGACGCCATGGTATCGATCGCTGGCGATGCGATGCGAATGGAAGGATGGGCTTTTATAGCCTGGTAGTCGTCAGTTCAGTAAGCACCAACACATGGGGACGGGATCGTTTTGCAGGGGCATCAGCGCAAAAGGAAAGGTAGACGGGGGAACACACCGACGCCGCCGAGGCTTTTCGGACGCACCGTTTCTCAAATCGCAATAAATGATAAGAGAAGGGTCGAGGAAGATCTACCCGGAATCTCTGAAAACCTTCCACAAAGTGGAACGCCGAAGCAATCGAGCAATTCCGAGGAAGGGACAAAAAAGCACTTCGACCGAGGTTGAGAGATCCCCTGGGGCCAACCTTTGCGACGACGCTGGTATATGAACATCACGGCCTAAGCTCCAAGCATCGCAACAAACGGCCCATGCATCCACATCCAAGACGCCACCAGCCCGCAAGCGTGTCCCCAGATGAATTCCTCCAGTAAAAGTCTCCCCACACTCCGCGCCGCCCGCCAGCCCGCGAACCCCAACTCCAGGCCCGTAGGTCCCCGCCTCGAATGAGGGCTCTGCATCAAGAGGGCAGGCGAGAGCGGAGGCTGGGCGAGAGAACGCTCATTCGTGGAGAAACAATACTTCCGTGGGAGATGCCAAGGTAATGTTACGGTGCGCCGACATAGCCACGTCTCGGTGTGTTCACGCGCCTGAGCATTGGAGAGGGAGCCGGGCCAACGACAAGAGGTCCGGGGGTAAAGCTGGGGTAAGAAACTATTTTGCGGCGGCCTTGCCCGCCTGGGATAGGCGGCGAAGCCCCGCTGGCTATGTGGGCATTTATCCGTGACGCTGTGGGCTTTGGGCCGATTGCACCTTGGACCGATGGCCCCACGCTGGTCGAGGCCTCTGGGCCGTCTGATGCATGGAAGTGCGCCCATATGGCGAATATGGTTCATTCGACGCTGTGTCACTCTCTTCCAGCGAGTGGGAAGTAACGCTGAGACTGTAGCTGATGCTTACTTGAACGGCATCCCAGCTAGGGTTGAGCTGCCGCTAAGGGTGAAGATGGCCTGACCACGACAGGACCTATCAAGGCCATTCAAAACGGGGAGATTGCGGACTAATGGCGAGATCGGCGCGTCGTCTAGGGCAAAAGGCAACTCGCATGTACAGTATTGCCTGTACTCGACGCATGTCGCTACGTGCATACCGAGAAGCCGTAGCGGGTCCACATCTACAATCATGCGCCTCCACACCATCTATCGACAAAAACCCATTATCTTCACACTGGATCCTCTCGACGCACCGCCCTCGCATTCGCGCTGTCCTCCCAATCCTGATCACTCCTTAAACCTTGCTTTCGCGTCTGGGCAGAGGCGTCAACCTTTCGGACAAAGTACAAGAATCCGTCCATCTCGGTTACCATTCCCACGAGACATCGTGTCAGCACCACATCGCCAAGGTGCTGAGTAACGGCCCAATACAGCTGTGCGAAGCTTATTTGCTGTATCAGTCTAAGGAAAAAATCATGACGGCCAAGATTGCAAATGCCAATCGAGCATTTCCCCTCCACCCTTTCCACACCAACCCGTTAAAGTCAAGAGATGATGTGGTGGACGCTGTCGCCTCACTGCTGGATCCCCTCGCCGGGGGCTCTTCTCCCCAACATTCCATGGTCAAGGTGGGAAGCACAGGAACGCGTTTTGACGAAACTGCAGCACAGGTAGAAGGTTATGCGCGGCCTTTGTGGGCGCTCGCACCGCTTCTCGCTGGCGATAGTAAGTACGCAGGCACGGAGAGGTTCGTGAATGGTCTTATTGCTGGAACGGATCCCACGAGTGAGGAATTCTGGGGGTACATGGAAGATCAGGACCAAAGAATGGTTGAAGCGTGTCCGATTGGATATACTCTTGCCATCGCCCATAAGGACTTTTGGGACCCCCTTACCGATGCACAGAAGAAAAATGTGGAATCGTGGCTGGGGAGCATGAACGACAAAGACATGCCTAATACCAATTGGTACAGTGAATCACTTTAAACCCATCACGGGTCTATTGCAAGTGTCTATATTGATGTTTTACAGGTTGTGGTTCCGTGTTTTTGCCAATCTCGGACTGGCAAAAAACAAGGCTGCGTGGTCCAAGGAGAGGCTTGAGGCTGATATCAAGCAGCTCAATACGTTCTACCGCGGAGATGGCTGGTCTAATGATGGTCCCGAGGGGTATCGCCAGATGGACTACTACTCGGGTTCCTTTGCTATCCAGTACCTGCAGCTCCTCTACGCAAAACTTGCCGCAGACATAGACCCGACACAGGCTGAAGAATACAGGAAGCGAGCCCGCATGTATGCACTGGACTTTGTACATTACTTCGATCCTGAAGGCCGAGCCATTACTTTCGGGCGATCGCTAACGTATCGATGGGCCATGGTAGCATTCTGGGGCTCCGTGGCGTTTGCGGATGTTGAACTTCCTGAGCCACTCTCCTGGGGCGTAGTGAAGGGTATCTGGTTGCGAAACCTGCGGTGGTGGACCACACAACATGACATATTCCAACCCAACGGCATGCTGAGCATTGGTTACTCGTACCCCAACACGTATCTTGCCGAGAACTACAACTCGCCTGGTTCGCCGTACTGGTGCATGCTGGCTTTTGCCCCACTGGCTTTGCCTGAAAGCCATCCCTTCTGGAGTTCGGCGGAAGAACCGCATCCCTTTGCGAACCAACTTATCGCAAAACCACTCCCTCATCCCCGTCATATTGTGGTGCGAAGCGGTGGTCACACGTTCCTTCTCTCGAGCGGTCAGATGTGCCACTACCCGCTCAAGAACACCCAGGCTAAGTACGGAAAGTTTGCATACAGCTCTGCCTTTGCCTACTCAGTATCAACCGGCTCGTATACTCTGGAACAGTTCGTGCCGGAATCCTCACTGGCGCTCTCCGATGACGGGGGGGAGATCTGGAAAATGCGTCGAGCACACAACGGCGATTCGGAGATAGAAGAACATGATGGTGTTCCGGTGCTGGTCTCCAGCATGAAACCCTGGAACGACGTGGATGTGTTGACCTATCTCGTGCCGCCGGCCGAAAGCACGCCAAACTGGCACATACGCGCGCATCGGATTCGCACCAAGCGCGACATCATGACGGCCGAGGGTGCTTGGGCTGTGTACGGCTGTCGGGCATCGGATGGAAGGGGCCTTGGCGGCCTGGACGAGGCGTTATCTGAAGGAGGAACGGACGATTCTACCAGTGCTTTTGCTGCCTCGAGATCGGGAGCCGTTGGAATCGCCGAGTTGGTGCAGGGAGAAAGAGCGGGAAGCATCCTGCTCGCCGATGCAAATTCCAACCTCGTCGAAGCAAGGTCGGTGCTCCCAACCCTCCACAAGGACCTGAAGGCAGGAACAACGACGTGGCTGGTCACTGCCGTGTATGCTCTGCCTTCAAGTGTTGAAGGGTGGGAATCCCAGTGGAAAGGTCAGTGGGAGAAAAGGCCTACCATACCTAGGTGGCTGCAAAGCAAAGTGTCTGGGCGGTGGGACTAGCTGGGTTCACGTGCTATTGAGACCGTATGTTGGATAAGACACGTCAAAAAAGAAGACCCTAGACGGGCGATATATCAAATGCTAAACTGCTAAAAGAACCCTATTCCCTGCGTGTGACCAGTGCAGTACGCTTGTAAACGCCTATAGAGGTGTGCCCATGCACTACGTTTCCATCCCTACGCCACGACATGGTTGTCGTCCAGTGCATCATGTGCTGCTCATTCTTCCTTCAAGGGGTTCTCGTCAGCACTGAGAATACCCTTCTTTATCAGCTCTTCGGGCGAGGGACGGTGCTGAATGCCCTTCTCCAAGCTGTCGGCACGCATGTGGCGCTCGAGCTCCTTCTGGTGGCCCTGCAGGGCGGGCGCAGCAGTGGAGTCGGGCAAGATGTTTCGCTCGACGAGGCTCTCACGATCCGGGCGATGTGCAAGGCCCTTCTTGAGGTTGTCCGTCGCACGCTGGCGCTCGAGCTCCAGCGCCTTTGCCTGCAGCGCCCTGTGCAGCAGGCCGTTAGCTTTGTGAGTTCACGTTGTTGCTCAAACATCAGACGAAAAGCTGATGCAGGAGGAGCACGACATACGGTGCAGTGTTAGTGTCTAGCAGGATGTGCCTGTTCTTTAGATCCTGCACATCTGGACGGTGCTGTAGATGCTTCTCCAAGCTGTTGCGGCGCTCCATGCTCTCCCGCACCGGCGAGATCGGTGTGTTGTCGACGTTGGCATCAGTCATGTTGAAGGCTTCGAGGATATACGTGGTGGGCAGAGTGGGAGTATAGAGTAAAAGTTGCAGGTGTAGTTATTTGAGGCTCAGGGGGCTGTGTTGTAGTTGGGAGATGTGATGAGAGGGGTCGCTGCGAGCTTGCGAAACAAAGGCGGGGTGACGGTTGCTAGGTCAGGCCTGGCGTCCCTGAAGCATGCCTGAGCCCGGGTGCAGCCAACCACATGCCTGATGTCACCTGAGAGCAGCCATTTGCCTGCTTTTTACTGTCACAGGATCCACTCCAGCGGCACGTTTCCGTCAGTCTTGCAATAAGCGAATCCGTGTGCTTCCCGTCCTGTTGCTGACCTTTGACTCCAGCATCGGTGTCTTCGTACTCGTGGGACTATGACGTAAATGCACAGATGGAGAGCCTGGTCTGTCACCGTATTGGTGCGGACCATGTACCAGATACAAAGTGGCGCGCCAAGTATCAGCTCAAGCAACATCACCTGGAAGCTCCAGACGCACGAGATTCCTATCGAAACGTTGAGGGTCTTACCAGGTGGCAGCCTTCAACAGTCTTTAAATAATACCAACACATTTTAAGTACAGGCTGCTTAAATTTCCCTGAAATACAATTATTGTTAAAGAAAACAGCATGTAACGAATAATTAATGAGCTACATGAACTCGATCTCGAATCCTGCGTTTCAATAGAGAGATACAACGCCTGAGATATGTGACATGACCTGAATGGAAATGCTAGTTGCCGTCATTTCGCATGAAGTGCTTTTAGGAAAAAGAACTTTTGTAGTGGATTTGCCATCGGTATCAACAATTTCGACCGCTAAGCACCGTAGGGACTGTGAGGAGGCTGCGACTACGCCGCTTACGCACCATCGTCATCCAGACGCAGAGCGCCTTCGCCTCCCAACCCGTATGACCAGAATCCGCCAAGGTCGATGTTGGTCTCCGGGATGTTGGCGTGGGTAACAAGAAGCCAGATACCAAAGATTGGTTTGGCTAGAACGTCAAGGACAGCGTAAGCGATAATCTCAGCATCGACCGACATGTTTCGAGATCCATCGGCGATGCCCCAAATGCTATTATTGTTAGCCCGATCCGAGTATTCGTTTAGGTAAACTTACATTGGGTACGCAGTCCAAACGACAACGGTGAAACCAGCAATGGCAAGGAAGAATGAGCCAACCTTCTGGCTCCGGGCGTTTGCTTGAGCACGACCATTCACAGCCAAGTGCCATATGACGACCAGATACGCAATGCAGGCCATAGAATACCATCCCCATTTCTGAGGAGTGCCTTCACTGCCGAATGCAGCAAACAAACCAGTGAGGATCATGATCACATCGGCGACGACAGCCATCAAGGTGTGTGCGCCATTCAGACCGGCGAGAAGACTGAGGTCAAGTAGGAGAAGAGGTGTAGTCAAAGCCCAATCGATATAACGGGCAAAGAATACCTGACGGTAGATAGTGGTGTGAGTCTCAGGGGCATGGTCGTGGTGATGAGTAAGAACAGTCTTGTGCTCCGTCACGCCGTGGCCGGTGGCCATGGCGAAGTAAGACATGGCTGCAATGATGGTGATTAGGGTCGTGACGACATGGTACAAACGGCGTTGCTACTCGATGTTAGTCCGAAGACATTCGAGTAAGGATGTATACATACGACAGGGACCCTCCAAGACATGGCCGCGAAACCAGCCGAGGCGATTACCATCATCACAAACACAACCCACAGTGTCTTCTTGCCATCATCGTGGACGACCTGTCTATGAACATCCGGTACGATGGAGGGGATGGGTGGCACATGCGTGGCCGTGGCAGATGCTGTCGCGCTGGAAAGGAGCGAAGTAGGAATGGGGATTGGGAACGTGCCAGTTGTTTTCAACAAAGCCTCAATGGGATCAATCATGATGACGGTAGCGCGCGCGAGGGAAATTATTTGGATGGGCTGGAAGGGAAGAGTGGCGGCCTCTGATGAGCAGAGACAAGGGAGAGCGCACAGTAGCTATTTGAAGGCCCGTAGAATGATCACCTGTCTTAGATGCTCACCCAAGCAGGGTTTCTATAAGCGGGGATTGAAGAATCGATACGTCATGCCAGAGAGCTCCGCGCGGTGCATGCATTGTTGATTGGCTGTGTCTAGCCCCCCGCACGTATAGGCATTTGGCGTCGTCCAGATCGTGCATCCGAACCAACACGACGCCGCGTTGCCCCAAACACTAAAGACACGCCAATTGACAGCATCGAGCTATACAGAGGTTGATTCCGTTCCTTATATGAGCCCAAGCTACAACAGTCGCACAATTTGGGGGTTGGGGACAGTTGAAAGGTCCAGAAATGTGAGATGGCTGTATTACGTACCTGCATCACCATGATGGCATTGTTGAAAAGTGCCATGGCAAGCCGATCGCCGATGTATCAGGTGATCGAAGGCCAGGCTCCAACATTGAACCCTTCAATGAAATGACCGCAGCACCCAAGCGATGCTATGCGATGCGGGAAATCGATGTTCCGGAGGATGCAAGTCCTGGCACGCATTGGATGGACGTTTCCATTGGTCGTGCGTGTGCGAGCCTTTCGGGAGTCACGGAGTATTGGTATCGCAAGGTTCCCCTCTCTTAGTTTATCCAGGCAACCATAAAGTCACTGGTCTTGGAGCACAAAACGACAATACCACCCAACATCGCTGAGCTGCGCTGCAATGATATTCGTTAGGCGGTGGTTGTCACACTGTTGTGTTCCACGGTTCCCGATGCAAAATGCCTTAAAGAGACGGCTGAAGACTGGGATGGTATCCTGTCCCTCGTCGGCCTCACAGCTCCCTCCTACCATAAGCGGGTCAGTTGCCTCGCTGACCCATACGTTGTCGCTCTGTTTCTATACAGAACATTACGTGTAACTCCAAGCACTAATCAGCAGACTTCGTCGAGGCCACCGAAGATCGAAAGCATGCGGGCACCCAGAAGCACGCCGCAGGAGAAGGCAACAGGGATGACGACGGGCTCCGATCGGAACGCGGCCAAGCAACAGCTGCGCTTCATTTCAGAATGCTACAGGCATCGACCCGAAACTGATGTCCAGGTAGCTGTGTTGCTGCATGGCTGATGGAGATCTGACGGGCATTGTGTTCGCTCGCGCAGGGCTCCGTGGCCCTAGCTAGTCGACGTGCACGTGTGTGCACTTCCATACACACGCTACGACAATGCACAAAGTGCGCCGACTGACCTTTCCTCGTGCTCGCAGTAGTCAGGACTTGTTGCAAGACACCATGTATCATCAAAAAGCAGACGGTCACCATCGGGGGAGCGAATTCCATTGGGCGACGGGGATGTGGGCGCTGTCGGTTTTTCCCCAAAATTTTAGCGGCCCATTAAGGTGCTCAACCTCAACCATAGCGTCAACTGTATCGACCCTTCAGCTCCGACTTTTCCGCCTCTTATAGGCTTCTGCAAGCCATTCACACAGCCTTCTCTGCTGCGCTACCCACCAAGGTGCTCCATTGGTCTTTCTTGGCTACGTTTAAAGGAGCTGACCGCTGCCCTGCGCCGCGCGACTTAAAGCTTTGGACAAGCCTTTCAGCATTGCTTGGTCTGCTCCGATCCAAGGAACCGAGTCTACATTCCCGATTGTGACTAGTTTATTCTCGCTCTCTCTTGCACGAGCCATTGCCCGACTTCTCACCTGGAGCAGAGCGAGGATGTCTTTGCCGCTCGAACTTGCACGCCTCGTCTTGCGTCAGGATGAAGGGGATGCCGCGGACCCAACGCCTGGTCACTGCCAAACCACTAACGAATATAACGGGCGCATGGGAGTTCGCATTTCCTCCATCTTTGCCATCCTCGTTGCGTCAACATTTGGTAGGCAGAACAGTCCTAGAGGAGAAGAGTGAACTAACGTGCGAAAGGCGCCGTTTTCCCTGTGTTTGCTAGGCGTAACCGCCAGTTGGGTATTCCCGATGTGCTCTTCTTCATAGCGAAGTACTTCGGTTCTGGCGTCATTATCGCTACGGCCTTCATTCACCTTCTGGCACCCGCGAATGAGGCACTTGGTAATCCGTGCTTGGAGGGTGTCATCGCCGAGTATGCTTGGCCGGAAGCCATCGCCCTCATGACCGTTTTTCTCATGTTCTTCCTGGAGCTTATGACGATGCGCTACGGTAATTTTGGAAATGAGGACTCGCATGCTGGCCACTCTCACGGTCTCCCGCCTCATGCTGATAATAGCGATGTTCTCAGTCTTAATGACCGTACCAAGGATGCCTCTAACGAACCCGACCCTGCCAACCATCATGTTCCCGGTGAAGATCATCTTGGCCACAGTCGACACCATACAGACAATTCTGATTTGGGTTCGGACTATGCTGAACGCGGAATCATTCCTGAAACTTATGCTGCGCAAATGACAGCCATCTTCATTCTTGAGTTTGGTGTCATCTTCCATTCCATCTTTATCGGACTCACCCTCGCAGTAGCTGGAAAAGAATTCATCACACTATACATTGTCCTTGTTTTTCACCAGATGTTTGAAGGTCTCGGCTTAGGCGCTCGGCTCGCGACAATTCCATGGCCCAAGAGCAAGAAGTGGACACCATACATATTGGGACTGGCCTATGGTTTGTCTACTCCGCTCGCTATTGCCATTGGCCTGGGTGTCCGTACTTCGTTTATACCAGAATCGGCAACAGCGCTTGTTGCCAATGGTGTCTTCGATTCTATAAGCGCTGGGATTCTCATCTATACTGGATTAGTCGAGCTTATGGCCCATGAGTTTATGTTCTCACCCTATATGCAGAAGGGTCCGATCGGAAGAATGCTCGGCGCATTCTTTCTCATGGCTCTTGGTGCTGGTAAGTCTCCGAAAGTAACCACGGTTAGGCAAATTGTTAATTGGAACCAGGATTGATGGCTTTGCTCGGGAAATGGGCCTAGTTTAGCTATGGGAATGCACTCGCTATGGTTCCTTACCCTGCGTGCGAGCTAGCCTAAGTTTTCTTTACGTGGGTCTGACCGATAGTATTGGGGCGTTGGTGTGGCATAGAACAAACCTTTGACAAGTCTAGAATAATGATAGAATGAGATCTACCTCCGCTTCTCGAATCCGAATCAGACTAGATCATTGTGCTGTGCATTTTCGCCGTTTCTGCTTCCTTGATTGGCAACTTTTCATAAATTAAACTCGTATTACATCATAGCGGCGCTCTGATTGGATAGACTGTAAATTTTCCCTGCACTAAATAATGAAAGCGCGTGTCGATGGCGGTTGATCAGAAAGGGGCTCTGGTGCCAATTCTCAGGTGACCCATTGCATTATAGTTCCTCTGCAGCTTTCGCCTGGCCTTCTTTTTCTAACTTCTGCATCACTGTGAGAAGGACTGTGACACGTCTGCGTGCATTGTTCCTTCAGCAGAGCTGTCGCTTGTTTAGCTTATGCCTAGGCCGCGGTAATTCTTCGCAACCGTCGTCCAGGAGATAATCAATTCTCCCACCGCCTCCTGACGCACAGCAACCTTCTTGCGTTTATCATCTAGGCTACAGTCATCGTAAGTCGCATATATCCCCAATTAACCCTGAAACAACCCAGCTGCGGCATTGTTATTGCTAGTAAACAAGTGCCGCCGCGCCAGCGAGACGCGTTTCAGCAAGATCCTGGTAATTTCAGCACCCATTGCCCTTGTCCTCAACCTCCCAATCAGCCCTATCCACTGCATACCACCAACACCGCGAGTACACTCACTAACGACTGACGCCCGCTGCAGCCATGACTGAGCGTGCGAACAGTGGCGTCCGGAACCTTCGGGCTATGTTCGAGAACCAAAACGCTGCTTCCTCTCCTGAGCCCCGCGGTCGTTCGCCAGCTGGCAGCGGTATAGACGACATCAACCGTCCCACATCCAAGGTCCGAGCCTCATTCGTATCCGTCGAGCCGAGCATAGCCGCCAAAGATTTGGGAACCACAAAAGGGGTCAGCATCAACAGTCCTCAGGCCCAGCGTCGGGAGAGCTTCAGTGTGAGCGAGGGCTCGACCGACGTGGCACCGGCAGACCTCAAGAAGGTTGTCAGTGAGGAAAAAGAGCAGCGCGAGAAAAGCATCGTGGTGGAAGAAACCATACCGGAGCAGGCTGTCGAAACTAGGGTGAGTGATTTGGGCTTGATGGACGCAGAATAATATGGACTGATGCGCATTCCTGTCTAGGAATCCTCCAGAGCACCGCCAGTGATCCGTCAGCCACCCGACGATATGCCAAACCTCGGCAGTATCATGAAAGGGTCAGACTTCCCGGAAACTGAAGTCGGCCAGCCACCCCAGCCCAAGATCGAAGAATGCAAAATCGAGGAGCCCATTGTCCAACCTGCCACTGAGGATCACGCCTCTACTGAAGCAGAAAACAACGTAGGAAAGCCATCGAATGTCAGTGCTCCTGTAGAGGCTGAAGGCAAGGTTCCCGATGAACCTCAAGATGATGTCTCTCCCAAGCCTTCCGATTCCAAGAGCGAAGCCGCCCTTGTAGGCGTTCAGGCTTCTTCATCAACGATCAGCCAGTCACGGCTAGCAGATACTGAGGCTCTTCCAAAGACGCCTAAGATCACCAAAAGTAAACCAGAATCTAATAGCACGCCATCAACCAGTGGAAAACCTGCCACTAGGAAACCTGCCGCAATCTCGACAAAGGCTCCCGTAGCTACAGCCAGCTCCACAAAGGCTACATTACCAAAGTCTCCGGGTGTTGGTAGAATGCCAAAGACCCCTACAGGAAACGTCGCGAAACCAGCAATTGGTGCCTCCACAACAAAATCTCCGGCTGCTGTGAAAACTCAGGCAAAAGCTGCAGCACCCAAGGAGACCATAAAGCCTATCGCCCCGAAGACTAGCCGTGGTTCCCTCAGACCTTCCAGCACGACCGCTTCGACGACTGCAAGTACTGCAGCCAAAGCTAAGGCCCCGGCCACTGAGGCGAAGAAACCAGCTGCCACCAAGACTGCCACGCCTGCCCCTGCCCCTAAGGATGCTACATCAACATCTCCTGGAAGTTTCAAGAAGCCGAAACCGCGGTCTCCAACCCGCCCTGTTCGGTTGCCATCCCACCTTACGGCGCCCACTGCTTCGTCAGCTGCCAAACACGGAGAGGAAACCGTTGAGCAGAAAGTCGCACGCAAACCTTCAGCTGTATCTAAGTCAGCACCGAAAGCTGTTGCTCCTGCTGCAAAGAAGCAGCCCTCCCGGGCTTCACTGACCCCAAGTACCGCTGCCATGAAACGATCAGACTCACGCGCCTCCACACGAGGTGGTGCGGATGAGGGCTTCTTAGCTCGCATGATGCGCCCAACAGCAAGCAGCGCCAACAAAACGCAAGAAAAGCCCGCTTCTCCACCCCGTCGAGGAACTTCCGCCAGAGCCACAGCGAAACCAAAGACTTCGGAAAGTCTGGTCGCAAAGGGGAAGAAGAAGGCCGAGGAAGTTGTATCAAAAGCCAAAGAAGTTGTTACTAACGGCGATGGCGAGGAGAAGCCTGGCCTAGTAGGATTGCATACTGGTGCCTCTACTTCTGGTGAACATGCTGGAGCCGAAAAGCCTGCTGTAGAGCCAGATCACACCACTGCTGAAGAGACTACTGGGGAGGCCCCTGCCACTGAACATAGCGAGTCCATTACTGCAGATGCACAAGCTCCAACCATTGAGGCTTAGAACATGCGCTGAACGTTGCCGACTCGATTGAAAGCTCAAATTCGGTTCCTTTGTCTCCGAATCTATTCTCTCTTCTCTTATTGATTAAAGCGTCGTTTCCATTCATTTCTTGCATTGGCATTTTCTGGGAGCAGAGTATTAAGAGGTTTATATCCATTGCGAGGTGTTCTGTTGGGATACTATTGTTTTGCACTGTTGGTGCGACTCTTCAAAAGTCTTGAGGAACTGTTGTAGCCAGTTGAATACTACCTACCGTTGTGTAGCACTGGGGCAAAGCCGATCGGCAGCAAGAGTTACCAGTGACATTGTCCAAGCATACGATATGTCCACAGGTCAAGGCCACCAATTAAAAATTGAATTTGTCAGAGTCTCTACTGGACCTTTGGACTGGCATGTGTTCAGATGTAAAAAGCTAACACTGAATACTCCTGGCAGCTCCTGCGTGTCGACAGACCGCTTCGTGTATGTGGAATAGGCATTCGTTGGATACTAGTGCTTCACCACTTGAAGGTAGCGCGGGCGCTCAAAACACACGTGACTGCGTCCTAGCTGCGCCGCATGTTGGCGGCGAGCTTCCGAAGCCCCGGTGATCCCTGCTCAACTTTTCTCGCAGGCGCTGTCTTATATTCAACAGCAGACCTCAGTGTCGTCCTTTCATTCTTCCTAGCCAGTCTCTTGTAGGCTGTACTCTTGTTCGCCATGCGCATGCAATCTTTTATTCGGGCACAATCGTTGACCTATGGCTGTCTTCGCAATTCATCTCGCATAGTCTCTCGCGTCCCCTCACGATGCGCCCTATCTACTGTTGCAAATTCACGCATCTCCCTTGCGAATGGCACAAAGACTGACGCGTGGATCAACAATCACAAGAGTTATGGGCAGAAGCGATGGCAGTCTGCTGCTGCTGCGGTGTAAGTGTGTCCGAGTTACCGCTGGCGTCGCATCAACCTCCCGAGGCATTGAGAACTAACAAACGTCGACAGGATGAAGCAGGCATCTGCCGACCCTACTACTCTATCTCAAGAAACTATCGTTGAGAACCTAGATCCTGTCGAGGCAGCAAGGTTGTCGAGAGTCCGGAATATTGGAATTGCTGTAAGCCTCGGACTGTTGAACACGCATCTGCAGTTGTTCATCCTAGAGGGAGAATGCTGATAAGTCATGTATAGGCACACATTGACTCCGGAAAAACCACTGCCACCGAACGTGTTCTTTTCTACACCGGCCGTATCAACAGTATACACGAAGTGCGTGGCAAGGATGCCGTCGGCGCGAAGATGGACTCAATGGACCTTGAGCGTGAGAAGGGTATTACAATTCAGTCTGCTGCCACATTTTGCGACTGGATAAAGAAGGAGAACGGACAAGACGAAAAATATCATATCAACTTGATTGATACTCCTGGTCATATTGACTTTACCATCGAGGTGGAGCGGGCTTTGCGAGTTTTGGACGGTGCAGTCATGATTCTATGTGCTGTGAGCGGTGTTCAAAGTCAGACCATTACAGTTGACCGACAAATGAGACGGTACAATGTTCCCAGGATATCTTTTGTGAACAAGATGGACCGTATGGGTGCCAACCCTTGGAAGGCTGTCGACCAAATCAACCAGAAACTACGTATTCCAGCTGCCGCAGTGCAAGTACCTATTGGCCGGGAAGATGGCTTCCTTGGTGTGGTGGATCTTATCAGGATGAAGGCTATATATAACGAAGGCTCGAAGGGTGAGATTATTGTTGAAAAGGACGAAATTCCGGCAGACCTGGTTGAGCTTTGCAACGAGAAACGACAAAAGCTTATCGAAACCCTGGCGGACGTCGATGACGAGATTGCGGAATTATTCCTTGACGAACAAGTGCCGACTCAGGAGCAGATCAAGGCCGCTATTCGAAGAGCGACTATCTCTTTGAAATTCACTCCTGTGCTTATGGGATCTGCCTTGGCTGACAAGTCCGTCCAACCGATGCTCGACGCCGTTTGTGACTATCTACCGAATCCAGCAGAAGTTGAGAACATGGCTCTTGACAAGAAGCGAGCAGAAGCCCCTGTCAAGCTTGTATCATACAATACTTTGCCGTTTGTAGGACTGGCTTTCAAACTGGAAGAGAGCAATTTCGGACAATTGACCTATATCCGCGTATACCAAGGCACTTTAAGGAAAGGGATGAACGTATTCAATGCACGCTCGGACAAAAAAATCAAGATCCCTAAGATCGTGCGCATGCACTCGAATGAGATGGAGGAAGTTCAAGAAATTGGCGCTGGTGAGATTTGCGCTGTCTTTGGTGTAGACTGTGCCTCTGGGGATACTTTCACTGACGGCTCCCTTGGTTACACTATGGTAAGAAATTTCTTGCGGGTTGATGTCTTTTATACTGACTTTTTAGACCTCAATGTTTGTTCCTGAACCTGTCATTTCGCTTTCGATCAAGCCAAAAAACACAAGAGACACTCCCAATTTTAGCAAAGCCATGAACCGTTTCACACGTGAAGATCCTACATTTAGGGTTCATGTGGACCCCGAATCGCAAGAGACAGTCATTTCTGGAATGGGAGAGCTCCATTTGGATATTTATGTTGAGCGCATGCGGAGAGAGTATCGGGTTGATTGCGAGACTGGACAACCTCAGGTCGCGTATCGCGAAACTATCACGAAGCGTGTCAACTTCGACCACACACTTAAGAAGCAGACCGGTGGATCCGGAGATTTTGCCCGTGTTGTTGGATGGATGGAGCCTGCTGAAACTCTTACGGAAAACAATTTTGAACAACAAATCACTGGTGGAACTATATCCGAGAAGTTCTTGTTTGCCTGTGAAAAGGGATTCATGGCATCTTGCCAGAAGGGCCCTTTGCTTGGTCACAAGGTCCTTGGTACATCCATGATCATCAATGACGGTGCCACTCATGCCGTTGACTCTTCTGAAATGGCTTTCAAGAACGCAACCCAACAGGCTTTCCGCAAGGCTTTCAAACAAGGTGCACCCCAAGTTCTAGAGCCCTTGATGAAGACCACTATTACTGCACCAAACGAGTTCCAGGGCAACGTAGTTGGTCTGCTTAACAAGCGGAACGCTGTCATCAATGACACCGAGATTGGACCCGAAGATTTCACTGTCTATGCGGACTGCAGCTTGAATAGCATGTTTGGTTTCTCATCTCAGCTAAGAGCTAGCACGCAAGGTAAGGGTGAATTCTCCATGGAGTTCAGCCATTACAGCCCCGCACCTCCGCAGTTGCAGAAAGAACTCGTTGCGAAGTATGAGAAGGAGCAGAAAGAGAAGAACTCATGAGTAACTTGTAATTGATACGGTTGGTTATAGGATTTCATATGGCTTCTTTGGTTGAAAAACCCGTCACGGGGTAGGGATGCATTTAGATGGTTGTTCAGGCGATGCGGCATAGTTTCTTGTAACATAGTGTGTACGTTGTACACTTCAGTATCTGAACGAGATATCCATGTCCTCACTCCAAATCAAAACTTATCTTAATAGTCAATAATGATAACTGCACCCTTTGTCGAATAACTGGAATACATTGGTTACATTCACACATCATTTCCACTTCGTCATGAAGCTTCCAGTTGCTACGCCTACTTGTATCCTTTTCCGACGTTATCACGGATCTCATATGCCAAGCCTGATAACCGCGGCAGCCCATCTTGGTTTAGCTTTCGGAGTTAGCTTCGTAACATCAACAGCGATCTATCGTTTTTCCATCGCTTTCCCATTTCAACTGACGATGAGAATTTTCGTTGTATGTTAAATACCCCCATTACCTTAGTCTATTACTTGTATTTTTGTATTAAGTAGTGTGTGGCAATGGTGGCATTACTTCCTGTACTAAAGAAGAGCTACTGGGTACTTGCAGGACTTGGTGGACTATGGGCTCTTCTCTTGATAGCGTCGATTAATCCTACGCTCCAGCGACAGTATGATAAATACATGTTGGGCTGATATTGGTATTAGACTGACTATGGCACAGTTTTCTGTATATGCATAAGGTGCATCATGGGTATTTCCAAAATGTGACGAACCCGGAAGAGTTTGGATTTGCAAGTAAGTTGACGAAATAATGCCATCGGTGACGATCATTGACAAAATTTCCGTGTAGAAGGGCAAGTCACACCGTTCTGGCTTGATGCAAGTGATGGTGAAAAGCTGTTTTGCTGGCACGTGCTTCCACTGGATGTGTATGCGGAAAACGAAATCGAGATTGTCATGAAAACTGCAGGGGGTGTGGCTGACGACTTTTCGGGAACGCTGGGTGCGCGGTTCTTGAAGAAGGATCCGAAGAGTAGGGTTGTCGTTAATTTTCATGGGGTAAGTGCGGATACTAGCTGGGGACGTCAAAATATGCTAATTCTTGTAGAATGCAGGGCATGTCGCCCTGGGTTGGAGACCATCGATTTATCGCTCTATGGCGGGCATTCCACACACGCACACCATTGTTTGCGACTATCGTGGCTTTGGGATCTCGACACTTGATAATCTACCGCATATTCCCACGGAGAGCGGAATTATCACCGACGCTATCTCGATTGTATCTTATGTCTTACATGATCTCAAACATCCATCTTCACGTACTGTTATCCTAGGTCAAAGTTTAGGCACGGCTGTAAGCACAGCTGCGGCGCTTTACTTCACAGATCCTAACTCCGATCTCCTTCCCAAAGACATCGTCAAGCCATCACCCGCTATAAAAGAAGCGCAAAGCTTTGCTGGCATTGTTCTAGCAGCGCCATTCACCACTGTTCCGGAGCTTCTCAAGACTTACAGGATCAAGGGTATCATTCCAGTTTTCTCTCCATTGCAAAACTACCCTAAGATAGAAAATTATCTAAGATCCAAGATAATAGACCTATGGCCTACATTACCACGGCTTCAGGCTCTTCTCTCCGCTGCTAGGGATACTTCTACGCCGATTCATATAAGTATCTTGCATGCCCGGAATGACCAGGAGATCAATTTCCGGATTTCAGAGGCTGTTTATGCGCCTTTAGAATCAATGATGCTGGTTGAAGAAGGAGCGTCCAGTACAGAGGAGCGGAGAAGCATTCACGGTGGAGAGAGAGTTAAGAGAGGTGCTTTCGCTTACCGGCGCGTAGAGAATGCAAAGGGCGAGCGGAGCATCGAGTTGGAAATTGTGAGGTATGGTGGACATAGCGAGGGAGTTGGATGGGCTCAGGTGGGATTGGCTGTTCGAAGGGCGTTCAAGACGAAGGTTTACAGACCAGGATTGGATGTTGAGTAGTGGGGGTATTAAGAAAGTAAGAGACAGACTCATCTTCTGAGTCGAAGGTGGTATGGAATGATTGTCAAGTATGGAATGCTGGATGTATAATGTATATTACAGCAATAGACTAGGTGCCTTAGAGCGAAGCATTTGAAGGGTCTAGCTTAAGTTGTAATCGCAGTGCATATGCAAGACCATTGTTCAACACTCACAGAATACCAAACCAATATTCTTTGACCATCTGCACACGGTCCTGCCATGGGCCTCGGGCACCATGCGGACGATATACTGTATTGATGTAACCCCGCATCTTAGCCGCTGGTCAATACCACCACCGAACCAATCAGATCATCGATACAGGCTTTCACTGTGAACCCGACTAACACAACCCTCTTAGGGGACGCCGCATCCATGCTATGTCAAGTAGCATCGTCCAATAAGAGTACGGCGTCAACTTCCCCGGAATATGCGCTCGGAAGGCCGGGTCGCGTGATGGGTTGCCCTTTCATCACGCTTGCCGCTTTGGAGGAGGATCGGTCATGATGGACACGAATGCTTTCTGGCATGCTACGGTACATATGTACTGACTAAATGCCCTCAAATTAAAAGAGAACTAGAGTCTAGTCAGATCGACAGGTTCCTTTCGCGAGGATCGTACATTCTTTTTAATTCCCTCTCAGTTCTCTTCGTGCACCGAATCATGTTTTCTATGTTGTCACTCGTTCTACTTAACTTGCTATGGACGAGCTTTAGCAACGCTCTGCCGGCTATTAAGGCATCAGGTAAGTTGTTTCTCAAACACATCGATGCTTCGGGGAGATAAATCTTACCTTTCTGCAGCCATCGACGATGAGCTACTATTTACATTCAACTTGATGGAGCAGTATGCTTCGGCAGCATATTGCAAATCTAATTTTAACTCGCCTGGCGATCAGATCAAATGTAAATCCGGCAACTGTCCCTTCGTCGAAGCATCTAATGCAACGAGTGCTTTGGAATACTCGAGGTGAGAAGCCTGCCATACGCTTCTTTTAGCTTTTATGATACGTCTATGGTGTACTAAACAATATCTTAGTACAACATTAACAGGTGTGACTGGATATGTCGCCCTGGACCCCACCCATAACCTCATCGTAGTCGCCTTTCGCGGTAGCGCGTCCATCCAGAACTGGGTCGCCAATCTCGACATCGCCGCCACAACCACTACTCTTTGCTCTGGTTGCACTGCCCATAGCGGCTTCTGGAAATCATGGCTCGATGCTCGCAAAGATGTAACAGGCGCTATCGAAAAATTATCTTCCGCCAATCCCAGCTATAAAATCGTCGTTACAGGTCACTCACTTGGTGGTGCCATCGCCACTATCGCAGCCGCCGAGCTACGAAATAGCGGTTACACGGTTACTATGTACTCATTTGGCGCCCCTCGCATCGCGAACTCCAAACTCAGCGACTATATTACCAAGCAGCCTGGCGGCAATTACAGAATAACACACTTCAATGATCCTGTGCCCAATGTTCCTCCTATCATTATGGACTTTGCGCATGTGAGTCCGGAGTACTACATTAATAAGAAGAATAATGATCATGTGGGAGTTGGCGACATTCAAATATTTGAGGGAGGAAAGAACTTGAAAGGAAATGCGGCATGGCTAGTTACGGATATCCTAGCACATTTATGGTATTTCAATGGAATTAGTAAGTGCGTCTTCTAGGAGGAAATGTGGATACATTAGCACTTCAGCCAGCTTCTCTTTAATATACCCCGCTAGCGAAACAACGTTTGAGGCCCAAGGAGTATACTCCTCCACCTGATCCATAGTTCTGCTGGGGAGTATCTTTGTTCAGCACTACCTATCGCTTCTCAGAGATACCTACACCGGCCATGAGCTCCTTATTGATGTGCTCGTTATATATATGCTCTACTAGAAGACATTTATCTGGCCACATCGTGGGATCAGCTCTGAACTTATCACACATGATACATGCATAACTCCCTCCATACTGAGGAATCCCCGGGATGAATCTTGGCGAGACAAAGAACTCTCTTTCCCATATTCTCCGTGATTCCACATTTTTATAACTGTTCATGCCAAATTCGGTTCCAATGAGACACGAGCGCGGCAGTAGGGGCAAGTGCCATTTCTGATGGATTTCGAACACTAGGACCGATGGGCATGGTTAGGGAAATGATAAATTGGAGGAGGACCGCCCCAAATGTAAAAGCGAAAACCCTCTTGGAGGCCCCATGATTGGACTGCTTGATTAGCGAAGGATGCATTTTGTGTCGCATCCAGTTGGATGTATGTGCGCCATTCAGAGGGTGTAATAGACAATCATATACATAGTTAATTTGGATCATTTTCTTCTCGGGTCTTTTCAACGAGCTCATGTTCTTGTTTCCCAATCAGCAGTACGCCTTGGCACAGTACTTTTGCAATTTTGGTACAACACTCTCTTCAAAATAAAATGCCTATGCACAGTTATTTTTCATCCGTGAATTGGTCTGCTCTTGTGCCATTCGTCCGCCTGTTCGCTAAAGAGATAGGTATGATGGGTACGGAGGAGCCTTTCAAAAGTTCTTGCTGACAGGGGTAAGCCACACGACAGGGGTGATTCCCAATATAGTAATTCATCCGATCTATCTAAATTTCCCAGCGTTTCGACCTTCCGGGTACTCATTACCACCTTCTAGCTCAATAATCTTTTGGATATGGATAGGAATACGCTTAATCCACGCCTGAATCTTATCTTGAGGCAGCTCCTTCCAGCAGTGCTCCCATGTCTGTACTGCTTCTGCTCTACTCTTTAGTGCTCCCTTCTTTATAGTATATCGCTTCATCTATGGCCAGTAGGGTTCAATAGCGTTCAAGTCAGGAGAATTGCCACACCAAAGCAGTCGCTGGACGCCCTCCTAGCTGTATACATAGTTCTAGACGTAGTGGCTATGAGCAGGCGCCTTATCCTCTTGGACAACTGTTCCTAGTCGCTCAGCTTGACATTGCTTAGCAAAAGGAATCAGCTTTAGATATAGAATGGTTGATTGGTATCAAAACTAGTCAATTCCTGATCCTCTACCTCGACTAAGCTTGCCAGTCTTTGTTTTCCACTTCCACTAAGGCTGTAGGCCAGGCTTTGTACGTAGACCAAGGCGCTGGAGTCCATTCTCAAGCTCCCACTGCTCCTTCATTATAGGCTCTAGCTCTTGATTTAGCTTCTTAATTTTCTTGACAGCAGCTTCTTTCTCTTTCTTTGTCTCTGGCGTCCAGCAGTAGCAGGGCCCTTTCTTATCATATGAGAAGCAGGCCCAGAACATAAATTCAGAATAACCTTTCCATCTCTCACGGATACAGCTACGGACGAAGGCCTCGTCTGCCTTCCGCCATACTCGATATCCTCCTCGCCTATGAAGAAGAACTACAGACGTCTCATCAGACCAGATAACATTCTTCTAGTCTTCTATTGTCCAGTCTTGATGCTCTAGACACCAGTTAAGTCGATCCTTCTTCATCTTCTTCGTCAACCCAGGCTTCCTCGTCGGCTTGGTCTTCTTGAATCCTGCTGTACGCAGAATTCTCCATATTGACGTAGCTGATATATCGAATCCTTGCTGGCTAAGCGTCCCAGTAATATCAGTACAGGATTTCTCGCGGCTATAGCGGTCAAGGCGTACGATTTTAGTAACTTGGTCAGCTACTACTGTCTGCTTTAATAGACGGCCAGATCGAGGGGTATCCTCAACCCACTTAGGACGGATTTCAAGAGGCCGCTTCAAAGGATCAAAGCCTCTCTTAATTGCTCGAGCGTATATTGAGTCAATCGTCCGTGGTGAGATACCAGTTAAGCTAGAAACTTTAAGTGTTGTCTTGCCTCTACCAGACTTTAGAGAGATAATTAAGGCACGAGTAACAGAATCAGTATTTGGAGCCATTGTAGAGAAAGATGAGAATATTCAGAAGAGTTGTGGCCACGTCAGCGCTGATCAGCTTGCTGTTTAGCTTGGCAACGGAAGTGTTACTGAATTAGGATGGTGTGGCTTACCCCTGTCAGCAAGAACTTTTGAAAGGCTCCTCCGTAATATTTAGTAAATCTATTGCATCGAGCTGGGAGGTAACATATAAATCCACTAGAAACCAAATTTTGGTCACAGTGTCTGAGTGAAATCCTGGAAGAGCGTGAGGAAAATCGTAGATAACAGGGTTGAGAGTTGGACTGAGCGGGCGATTAAAGATTCTATCGTAAAAGAGCTGAGCTACTTTATTTTGTCGATCTTGAGGAATGCCTGGTACGTCAATTAGAAAAACATATACGGCCACGCGAGTAGGTTCTTTATGCGCCGTCATCTTGGTTAGTGGATCGTGATTGGTTCATACACCGTAGATGCGTTATGACTGATCCTTGGGAAAGACGAAGGCTGAAGAGTGCCGCAGAAGATGGTAATGTACTGGTTCATGCCGGCGGCGGCGATGCGTACCGAGGGTTCGTCCGGGGGGAGGGCGACAATGCTGTCTAACACGTGCCAGCGGTAGCTCGTCACGAGTGCTAGATTAATTTCGACTTGCTCTAAGGTGTAGAGATAACAGTTCAGTTTTTTTTTTTTTTTTTTTTGATTTTTATACCCACTACTT
>Ga0247757_10000797_pt1 | contig 24246 bp, 10 predicted proteins | sample UWRJL126311R4_FD_180929 | JGI IMG/M metagenome (GOLD analysis project Ga0247757, IMG submission 180929) | Plant litter microbial communities from Arlington Agricultural Research Station in Wisconsin, United States - UWRJ-L126-311R-4 | ecosystem: Environmental > Terrestrial > Plant litter >...
CGCCGGACCCGTCACGCTGCGGGCCGCACTCGACCTGCTTGAGAGCCTCGGCGAGCGCACGGGGAAGCTGCTGGCCGCCCTCGGCAACGCCCCGGCGGCCGCCCGGGAATGGGCGCAGCGCCTGCAGCACGATTGCGCGGAGCACCGGACCGACCTGCTGTTTCTGGCGCCGTGGCTGGAGTTGCCCGGCATCCGCCAGCGGGCGTTGCCCGCCGGCGCGGCCGCCCGGCTCGACGAACCGCTGACCCTGCGGCAGATCGCGGCCTTCGACCAGACGCTGGTGCCGCAACTGCTGGCGCCGCCCTCCGCCTCGGCCGCGCCGCATCGCGACCTGCTGGCGGAACTGGCGGCGGCGGCCGGCGAGGCGGGGTGGCGCGCGCGCGCCCGGCTCGTGGAGCTCGAGTCGCTGGCCCGCCAGGTGGACGAACTGGCCGCGGTCGACTTCGGTTTCCTCTTCAACCCCGAGCGCGAGCTTTTCTCGATCGGCTTCAACGTGGCGGAGAAGCGCCAGGACTCGAGCTGCTATGACCTCCTCGCCTCGGAGGCGCGCCTGTGCAGCTACGTGGCCATCGCGCTGGGCCAGGTGTCGCAGGACCACTGGTTCTCGCTGGGCCGGCTGCTGGTCGCGTCGCGGGGCGAACCGATGCTCGTCTCGTGGAGCGGGTCGATGTTCGAGTACCTGATGCCGCGGCTCGTCATGCCGAACTACGAGCAGACGCTGCTCGACCACACCTGCCGCGCGGCCGTGCGCCAGCAGATCGAATACGGCGCCGTGCACGGCGTGCCGTGGGGCATCTCGGAATCGGGCTACCACCGGACCGACCTGCAGATGAATTACCAGTACCGGGCCTTCGGGGTCCCGGGCATCGGCCTGAAGCGCGGCCTCGCCGAGGACCTCGTGATCGCGCCGTATGCGACGGTGATGGCCCTCATGGTGGCGCCCGCCGAGGCCTGCGCGAATCTCCAGCGCCTTGCGGCCGAGGGACGGGGAGGGGCGTACGGCTTCTATGAGGCGGTCGACTACACCCCGTCACGCCTGCCGCCCAACGAGACGAGCGTCACGATCGAGTCGTTCATGGCGCACCACCAAGGCATGGGCCTGCTGGCGCTCGACAACGTGCTGTGCGACGACCCCATGCCGCGCCGGTTCCTCGCGTGCCCGCTGCTCAAGGCGGCCGACCTGCTGCTGCAGGAGCGCCCGCCGCGCGTGGCGGCGAACGTCGTCACCGAGGACCTCGTGATGGGCACCGAGCAGACCCTCGCCGGCGAGGCGGAGAACGCCTCGCGCCTGATCACGAACCCGCGTCTGCCGGCGCCGGCCGTGCACCTGCTTTCAAACGGCCGCTACCACGTCGTGATCAGCAGCGCGGGCGGCGGCTACAGCCGGTGGCGCGACCTGGCCGTGACGCGCTGGCGCGAGGATGCCACGTGCGACTCCTGGGGCCTGTTCATCTACCTGCGCGACGTGGGCACCGGGAACTTCTGGTCGGCCGCGCCCCAGCCGGTCCTGCGCGAGACGAAGGGCTTCGAGGCCATCTTCACGCAGGCCCGCGCGGAATTCCGCCAGCGCCACGCCGGCCTCGAGGTGCACACCGAGATCTGCGTCTCGCCGGAGGACGACGTCGAGCTGCGGCGCGTGGCGATCACGAACCGGTCGGGCATGACGCGCGTCATCGAGCTGACCAGCTACGCGGAGGTCTTGCTGACGTCCCCCGCGGCCGACGCCGCGCACCCGGCGTTCAGCAATCTTTTCGTGCAAACCGAGTTTGTGCAGCCGTCGTCCGCCCTGCTGTGCACCCGGCGGGCGCGGGCGGCGGACGAACGGCCGCCGTGGCTGCTGCACCTGCTGACGGCGGAAACCGAGGGGGCGGGCGAGGTGACCTGCGAGACAGACCGCGCGAAATTCGTCGGTCGCGGCGGTTCCCCGGCGGCCCCGGCGGCGCTGCAACCCGGCGCGCCATTGTCCAACACCGTCGGCTCCGTGCTCGACCCGATTGCGGCGCTGCGCCGCACCGTGACGATCCCGCCGCAGGGCAGGGCGGTCGTGACGCTGGTGGTGGGGATGACAGAGAGCCGCGCGACGGCGCTGGAGCAGGTGGAGAAATACCGGGGCGCGCGCATGATCGAGCGGGCGTTCGACCTGGCGTGGACCCACAGCCAGGTGACGCTTCGCCAGCTCAGCGCGACCGAGGCGGAGGCGCAGCTGTACGGCAAGCTGGCCGGCGCCCTGATCTTCGCGGACCCGGCCCGCCGCGCCAATGCGAGCATCCTGCGCAGCAACCGGCGCGGGCAGAGCGGGCTGTGGAGCTACGGCATTTCCGGCGACACGCCCATCGTGCTGCTGCGGATCGGCGACACGGCGAAGCTCGAGCTCGTGAAGCAACTGATCCAGGCGCACGCCTACTGGCGGCTGAAGGGCCTGCCGGTCGAACTCGTCATCCTCAACGAGGACACGTCGGTTTATCGCCAGTCGCTGCACGACGAGATCACCGGCCTGATCGCCTCGGGCATCGAGGCGCCGCTGCTGGACAAGCCCGGCGGCATCTTCGTCCGGCGCGTCGAGCAGATGCCGCACGAGGACCGGGTGCTGTTGCAGACCGTGGCGCGCGTGGTGCTCGACGACGAGCGGGGCACGCTGGCCCAGCAACTCGAGCGGCGCAGCCAGCTGGAGCTGCCGGTCCCGCTGCTGCTGCCGTCGCGCACGGCGCTGCCCGCGGCCGTCACGCCGCCCGCCCCCCGCGAGCTCCTTTTCTGGAATGGTTACGGCGGTTTCACGCGGGACGGCCACGAGTACATCATCACCCTGGAGGACGGGCGGATGACGCCGGCGCCGTGGGTCAACGTGCTCGCGAATCCCTTCTTTGGTACCGTCGTCTCGGAAAGCGGCTCGGCATACACGTGGGTGGAAAACGCCCACGAGTTCCGGCTGACCCCGTGGAGCAACGACCCCGTGCAGGACCGGACGGGCGAGGCCCTGTACATTCGCGACGAACAGACCGGGCAGTTCTGGTCGCCCACGCCGCTGCCCGCGCGTGGGGCCGCGCCATACGTGATCCGTCACGGTTTCGGCTACACGGTGTTCGAGCACACGGAAAACGGCATCGCGTCGGAGCTGTGGGTGTACGTGGCGATGGATGCGCCGGTGAAATTCTCGATGCTGAAGCTGCGCAACGTCTCCGGGCGGCCGCGCCGCGTGTCGGTCACCGGCTATTGGGAATGGGTGCTGGGCGACCTACGCGAGAAGAACCTGCTGCACGTCCAGTCCGAGGTGGACCTCAAGACCGGCGTGTTGCTGGCGCAGAATCCCTACAACACCGAATTTCCGGGGCGGATCGCGTTCCTCGACGTCAACGACAGCGCGCGCACCCTGACGGGCGACCGCAAGGAGTTCATCGGCCGCAATGGCACGCTGCGCCAGCCCGCCGCGATGAAGGCGGCGCGCCTGTCCGGCACGGTCGGCGCCGGCCTCGATCCCTGCGGGGCGGTGCAGCTCGCCTTCGACCTCGCCGACGGCCAGGAGCGCGAGACCACCTTCCGCCTCGGCGTGGGCCGCGGCCCGGCCGACGTGCAGGCGCTGGTCCAGCGCTTCCGCGTGGCGGGCGCGGGCCGCGCCGCGCTGGAGGGCGTGTGGGCCCACTGGAACCGCGTGCTCGGTGCCGTGAACGTCGACACGCCCGACCCGGCGGTGAACGTCCTGGCGAACGGCTGGCTGCTGTACCAGACGCTGAGCTGCCGCGTGTGGGGGCGCACGGGGTTCTACCAATCCGGCGGCGCGTACGGCTTCCGCGACCAGCTGCAGGACGTCATGGCGCTGGTGCACGCCGAGCCGGCGCTGACGCGGGAGCACCTGCTGCGCGCCGCGGCGCACCAGTTCCGCGAGGGCGACGTGCAGCACTGGTGGCACCCGCCGGCGGACCGCGGGGTGCGGACGCATTTCTCGGACGACTTCCTCTGGCTGCCGTACGCGACGTGCCGGTACGTGACGTGCCTGCACGATCGCGGCGTGCTCGACGAGAAGATCGCCTTCCTCGAAGGCCGGCCCGTGAAACCCGACGAGGAGGCGTACTACGACCGGCCGCACCGCGCGGACGAGTCGGCCACGCTGTACGAGCACTGCGTCCGGGCGATCGAGCGCGGGCTGAAATTCGGCGAACACGGGCTGCCCCTCATGGGCTGCGGAGACTGGAACGACGGCATGAACAAGGTGGGGGACAAGGGCCGCGGCGAAAGCGTCTGGCTGGCGTTCTTCCTGCACCATGTACTCACGCAGTTCGCCGCGCTGGCGGAGATGCGGGAAGACCAGCCGTTCGCCGCCCGCTGCCGCGCGCAGGCGGAACAGTTGCGCCTGAACATCGAGGCCCAGGCCTGGGACGGGGAATGGTATCGCCGCGCGTATTTCGACGACGGGCAGCCGCTGGGCTCGGCGACGAATCCCGAGTGCCAGATCGATTCGCTGCCCCAGAGCTGGGCGGTGATCAGCGGCGCGGGCGACCCGGCCCGCACGGACCAGGCGATGAAGTCGGCGGACAACCGGCTGGTGCGTCGTCCCGCGCGGCTCGTGCAGCTGTTCGATCCGCCCTTCGACAAATCGGCGCTGAATCCCGGCTACATCAAGGGCTACATCCCCGGCGTGCGCGAGAACGGCGGCCAATACACGCACGGCGCCATCTGGATGGCGATGGCGGCCGCGATCCGCGGCGACGGCGGGCGCGCGTGGGAGCTGTTCGACCTGCTGAATCCCGTGCTCCACGGCGCCACCGCGGAGCAAATTGCGACGTACAAGGTCGAGCCCTACGTCGTCGCCGCCGACGTCTACGCGTTGGCGCCGCACACCGGGCGCGGCGGCTGGACCTGGTACACGGGCTCCGCCGGCTGGATGTACCGGCTGCTCATCGAAACGCTCCTCGGCGTGAACCTCGAAGGGGAACACCTGCGGCTGGCGCCGTCGTTCTCCGGCAAATGGGCCTCCTACAAGATTCACTACCGGTACCGGCAGACCGTCTACCACATCGCGGTCACCCGCCTCGCGGCCGACTCCGCCGAGACGGTGTCGCTGACCGCCGACGGCCAGTCCCTCCCGGGCAACCTCCTCCCGCTCCGCGACGACCGCCAGGAACACCACGTGGAGTTCAAGACGAAGTGACGGGGCGGGCTTCGCCCTCTTCGCAACCCTTGGGGAGGGTTGGGCTCCCGCCCAACCGGTCGGGCGGGAGCCCGACCCTCCATTTGGGTAGTGTCCCATTTTGTCCTGTCATCGCGAGGGGCGCGACTTGTCAGCCATAGGCTTGGCGACGGCTGAAGCCGTGCGAAAGAGAACACACCCCGCCCTGCGGGCACCCCTCTTCATAGAGGGGACTTCGGCTGCGGTGATCTGAGATCCCCTCTAGCAAGAGGGGTGGCGCGCAGCGCCGGGGTGTGTCGGGTGCCCGTCGGTGCAATTGCCCTGTCATTTCTCACCCAGCTCAGGATGACAGCCATGACACGCCTCTCAATCCCTTCGCCCCCTTCGCGTCCTTCGCGAGAAACCCGGGTTCGGTCACTCCCAATAACCAACAACCCCCAACCAATAACCGCGGCGCGCTCGCGCGCCGCTTACGGATACCCCAGCGTCTTCACCCGCTCCATCGGCGGCGGGATTTCCACGCCGTGGGCTTGCATGATCTCCTTCAGCGCGGCGATGCACTCGAAGTCGGGTTTGAAATTGCCCGTGCGATGGCCTTCCGCGATGCGCAGCGGGGACCAGCCGTTGGCGTTGGGCTGGTTCCAGACCTCGATCTTCGCGCCATGCGCCTCGAGGTACCGGATGACGCGCGGAAATTTCGCATACGCCGCGCCGTGCATGGCGGTCTCGCCGCGTGTCGTGACGGCATTGGGATCGGCGCCGAGGCTGATCAGGTAGGCTACCGTCTCCAGCGCCTCGTCCTCGGTGCCGGCCTCGTCCTGGTCGGGCCCCGCGCCGAGTCCGGCCGCCGTCATCAGCGCGGTGCCGTTCTCCACATTCCTGGCCATCGGGTCGGCGCCGAGTTCGACCAGCAGCTTCACATAGGCCGCGTCGTCGCGGTCGGCCGCCAGCAACAGCGGCGTGCAGCCCTGGCGGGCAAAGATGCCGTCGCCCTTCGGCCCGCCCGGCAGAGGCAGGTCCACCTTGGCGCCCTTGGCGACGAGGGTCCGCGCGAGGTCCGCGCTGGACAGCTTGCCGCTGCCATCGGGCGGGGGATCGCCGTTGCCCTCGCTGATGTCGGGCTTGCGCACCCACGTGAGCACGTGCAGCGGCCCGTAGCCGCTGCGCAGGTCGTTGGGATCCGCGCCGCGGTCCACCAGCTCGGCCGCCAGTTCGAAATGGCCGTTCTCGATGGCCAGGATCAATGCGCTGGTGCCGGCCACGGGGGTCTTTCCCTTCGGTTTCGGACCCGGCGGGGTGGCATAGTTCAGGTCGGCGCCAGCCTTGAGCAGCGCACGCACCGTCTCGGTCCGACCCGCGCGGACCGCGAAGAGCCACGCGTTGAAACCCGACGCGAGCTGCGCGTTCAGGTCGGCGCCGGCGGCGAGAAGCAGCTCCACGACTTCGGTGTTACCCTCGGAGGCGGCCCACATAAGCGCGGTTTGGTGAGTGGGACGATCGGGTTCGGTGTTCGGCTTCGCGCCGGCCTTGAGCAGCGCTTTCACTGGACCGGGAATTCCCGTCCGCGCCGCGGTGTGCAGCGGCGTCTCCCCGCCGGGACCCGCCAGGTTCGGATCCGCGCCGGCGGCTAGGAACGCTTCGACCATCGCGGTGTTTCCGTTCCGGCAGGCGAGGGCCAGCGGCGTAACGCCATAACGATTCGCCGCTCCGACCGCCGCACCCGCTTTCAACAGTGCGCGAGCCTGGTCGAGATTGTCATGGTACGCCGCCCAAAGCAGCGCCGTCATGCCGTCCGGTTGCGTCGCATTGACCGCATTCGGATCCGCCGCGAGCAGGCGGGTGAACGTCGCCCCATCGCGCCGCTCAGCGGCGTCGACGAGAGGCGTGGGTGCAGCCCGCAGCGGCAGCGCCAGCACGCCCGCCAAGCAGAAGAGGGTAACGATTGTCGATTTCATCTTACTCCTCCTGTCATTGCGAGGATCCCGCCTTGGCGGGAGACGAAGCAATCCAGCTGGATCACCACAGCCCGCTCTGCGGGCCTCGTGATGACAGACATTTCTAAAACGCGCCCCAGCTGGATCGCCACGGCGCGCTTCAGCCGTCGCCAAGCCTTTGGCGGACAGGTCGCGCCCCTCGCGATGACAAAGGCTGACGGTCGGGCGGGAGCCCGACCCTCCATCGCCTGCTCCATGCTCTCTGCTCCATGCTCCCCGCTCATACACTCAGCGGCGTGAACAATTCATTCGCCCGGCCGTTGCTGTCCGCGAAGTGGTCGATCGCGACGCCGACCTTGTCGAGCAGCGTGAGGTGCAGGTTCGCCAAAGGCATGGGCTGGTCGTAGCGGATGTGCTTGCCGTGCTTGAGTCCGCCCATGCCGCCGCCGGCGACGATGATGGGCAGGTCGGTATGGTCGTGGATGTTGGGATTGCCGATGCCGCTGCCGTAGAGCAGCGCCGAGTGGTCGAGCAGGCTGCCGTCGCCGTCGGGCGTCCGGCGCAGGCGGTCCAGGAAATAGGCGAAGAGCGACACGTGGTGGGCGTTGATCTTCGCCATGCGCGCGATCTTCGCGGGATCGTTGCCGTGGTGGGACAGGGGATGGTGCGGATCGGACACGCCAATCTCGGGATAGGTGCGGTTGCTGGTCTCGCGGGCCAGCTGGAAGGTGATGACGCGCGTGATGTCGCCCTGCCAGGCGAGCACCTGCAAATCGAACATCAGCCGGGCATGGTCGGCGTACACCGCCGGTGCGCCGAGCGGGCGCTCCAGGTCCGGCGGCAGGTTGTCCTTCGCGGTGTCGGCCTCCGCGCGCTGTATGCGGCGCTCCACCTCGCGGACGGTGTCGAGGTACTCCGCCACGCGGGCGCGGTCGGCGGCGCCGAGGGACATCTTCAAGCCCACGAGGTCGTCGGCCACGACGTCCAGCAGGCTGCCGCGCCGGCGCAGCGCCGCCTGGCGCTCAGCCCGGGTGCCGCCCTCGCCGAACAACCGCTCGAAGACCACGCGCGGGTGGGCCTCCGAGGGTAGCGGCGTGGTGGGCGACGACCACGACAGGTTGTTCTGGTAAACACAGGCGTAGCCGTTGTCGCACTGGCCGGTCGTCTGGAGCATGTCCATCGACAGCTCCAGCGACGGCAGCTGGGTCTCGCTGCCAAGCGCCTGCGCGGCGAGCTGGTCGGCCGTGGTGCCGAGGTAATAGTCGGAGCTCTCCGTGTGCTTGGCCTTGGCCGCGCTGAGGAAGGCGGCGTTCGAGGTGGCGTGCGAGCCGGGGTAGGCGTTGCGGAGCTCCAGGTTGGAGATGACGGTGATGTCCTTCTTGTGCGGCTCCAGCGACTCGAGGATCGGCGGCAGCTCGCCGAGCGCGCCGGTGGCGGACGGGATCCAGCGCGTCTGGTCGCAGCCCATCGGCATGAAGACGTAACCCAGGCGCCGGACGGGACGCGCGGGCGTCAGCATGGCCGCGGTGGCGGCGGGGATCATGGCATCGAGCAGCGGCAAGGCGAGGGTGGCGCCGAGTCCGCGGAGAAAGGTGCGCCGGGGAAGCGCTTTCTTGGTGATGATCATGGGGTGGGGCGGGGTAAACAGGACCTTACAGGAGGGAACAGAGGGAACAGAGACCGGGTACCTTCGTCTTCTTAGTTAGCTTCTGTGAAAATGGATTGGTTTCGGGAGGCCGCCAATCGCGGGCTCAACAGGGTCTGGGGTTCCGAACGACGCCTTTTCACAGAAGCTAACGAAGAGAACGAAGGAGTATTACCTCTGTTCCCTCCGTTACCTCCTGTAAGGTCCTGTCTGGGATATTCCGGCATTTTCACGATTTTAGATTACCGATTATCAGTTTTCACGATGCTCGCCGCAGGCGTGGAATCAGGGGTCGTTCTCATTTGAAACGGCACACTTTGCGTGAGCCCGAGGATCAAAGTGGAGAGGCGATAGTGGTCGGCGGAGGCGCGGCGCACGATCCCGCGGATGGCCGGAGCGTCCGCCGGTGCGACGGGCCGCCCCAGAGCGAAGACGAACAGCTTTTCCGCCACCGTGCCCGCGAACAGATCGGGCCGCGCCAGCAGCGCCGCCTCGAGCCCGGCCACGCCCTCGAACTTGTTGCCGTCGGGCATCCCGCCCGAGGCGTCGACCGGGTGGAAGTTGTCGAGGGTGCGGAAGCGTCCCACGGCGTCGAACTGCTCGAGCGCGAAGCCGATGGGATCGATGACATTGTGGCAGCTCGCGCACACCGGCTTCGCGCGGTGGGCGGCCAGGCGCTCGCGGATGGGCAGCGCGGCGGACACCACCTTGTCGTCCAGCGCCGGCACGTCGGGCGGCGGCGGGGGCGGCGGCGTTCCGAGGAGGTTGTCGAGGACCCACTTGCCGCGCAGCACCGGCGAGGTGCGCGTCGCGTATGAGGTGACGGTGAGCAGGCTGCCCTGGCGCAGCAGGCCGCCGCGCTGGCGCTGCGGGTCGTCGGCGAACGACACGCGCCGGAAGCGGCTGCCGATGACGTGTGGCACGCCGTAGTGGCGGGCGAGGCGCTCGTTCAGGAAGGTGTAGTCCGCGCTGAGCAGGTCCAGGACGCTGCGGTCCTCGCGCAGGACACTGTCGAAGAAGAGCTCCGTCTCGGTGCGGAGCGCGACGCGGAGGTTGTCGTCGAAGTCGATGAACAGCCGCTCGTCGGGCCGCACGGCGTCCAGCGCGCGCAGGTGCAGCCACTGGGCGGCGAAGTTGTCCGCGAGGTTGCGCGCGCGCTCGTCGGCGAGCATGCGGCGCACCTGGCGCTCGAGCACCGCCGGGTCGTGCAGTTCCGAGCGCTCGGCGGCGGCGAGGAGCTCGTCGTCCGGCAGGCTGCTCCAGAGGAAGAAGGAGAGGCGCGACGCCAGCTCGAGGTCGGTGATCGCGTAGGTCGTGCCGGGCGCGGCGCCGGCGGGGTCGCGCTCGATGCGGAAGAGGAACTGCGGGTTGACCAGCACGGCGCTGACCGCCCGCTCAATCCCGAGGTCGAAATCCCGCTCCGCCAGCCCCTCGTGGAAAAGCCGCAGCGGCGCGGCAAAATCCGCTTCCGTTACCGGCCGCCGATACGCGAGCCGCAGCAGCGGCGCCAGCACCGCACGAGCCCGGGAATCTGCCTCGGCACTGAACCGGCTCGCTTCGTTTCCTTCGTTACCTTCTGTGAAATGAATCAGCGCCGGCAGGCCCGCCAGCGGCGCATACAGCTTCCGGCGGCTGGGCGTGTCGCCGGGGCCCTGCGGGTCGAACGGGCCGGTGACGGTCACCTGGTACACCGCCGGCATCGTGCGCGGGTGGCGGAAGATGTTGAAACGCGACTGGTACGGCTCGCGCACCGTTTCGAAGAGCGGGTAGGCCTGCTCCGGGAAGGTCACGGCCAGCTCGTGCGGGCCGGCGGCCACCTTGGTGCGATGGACGAGGTGGCGGTCCACCAGCTCCCAGTTCTGGTCGCCGCCCGGCGGCTCGATGCCGAAGGTCGCGAGCGAGGCGCGGTCGAGGAGGAACTCGATCTGGGCCGGCGCGCGCAAGCCCTCCACGTGCTCGTTGCGGTCGCGCACCAGGCGCACGCTGATCTCGTAGGTCCCGTCCTGCGGAAACTCGTAGGGGATGCGCACGCCGCCGCGCGTGCCGGGCGGCAGGCCCTCGATCTGGTGCTCCTGCGTCACTTGGGCCGGCACGCGGATCGTGTCGCCGCTGGTGGCCCGCGCCGAGGCGCCGACGGCGAGGCGGGCGACCCTGCCCGCGGCGCTGACGTAACGGTCCATCAGGGTGGGCGAGAGGTTGCTGACCATGACGTTGTCGAAGCCGAGGGCCGGCTCGTCCTGCGGGAGCAGGGTGGTGGCGTCGATCTCGACGCCCACCAGGTCGCGCACGGCGTTCTGGTATTCGGTGCGGTTCATCCGGCGCAGCGACTCGGTGCGGCCCGGCCGCGGGTGGGCGGCGGCCGCGCGGTCGAGCTCCGCGGCCAGGAAGGCGGTCACATCGCGGTAGGTCGCCTCGTCCGGCCGCTCTTTCTCGACCGGCGGCATCTGCCGGTGCTCGAGTTTCCGGAGGACGCGCTCCCAGACCTCGGGCTGGGCGGACGGCTTCGTGAAATCCAAGCCCTCGAGGGAAAGATTGCCCCGCTTGCGGTCGGCATTGTGGCAATCGACGCAGTGGTCATCGACCAGGGTGGCGAGGTCGGGATGGAGGAGAGGTTCGGCCGCGCCGGCGCCAGAAGAGGCGGCCAGCAGCAAGGCGGCGATAATCGGGAAACGCATGCGTGGGGTGACGCGGGAGATCCGTCGGGGTGGTTGACACCGGCACCATGCCCCAATCCGCCCAAACCGCTACTGGAAAAGGCGGCGGACCGTCCGCCGTTATTGGTTATTGGTTACGGGTTATTGGGACGATCCACCCAAACCCGTCGTCCACACTCTGCTGGAGGGTTGGGCTCCCGCCCAACCGCTCGGGGCAGATCGGCCCACAACCAATAACCAAGAACTCACAACGAATGACCGCGCCGCTAAGGCCGCGCCTGACTTCCCGTCATCTTCCGCCACGCCTGCTGGGTCCTCAGCAAAACGGCGCGCGGGGGATCCTTGATGCCGTAGCCTTGAAATCCAACCGGCCCGGTGTAGCCGAGGGCCAGCAGTCCGCGCACGAACCCGGCGACATCGTAGGTCCCCGCATCCAGGGGCTGGATGAGTTTCCCCCAATCCATGCTCCTGGTATCGCCGGCGTCGGCACCGTTGATGGTGACAAACTGAAGCCGACCCAGCGCCGCCCGGACCGATGGCAGCGGATTGCTTTCAGCGCCCTCCACTTTGAGCCAGTGGCAAAGGTTGAATGTCACTCCGACGTTGGGCCGGCAACAAAGCTCAGCCAAACGGACCGCGTCGGCGAAACGCTGCAGCCAGAATCCGGCGTGAGGATAGAGGGAAACGCGCAGGCCATGACGGGCCGCAAGGTCGGCGATGGCCCGCACTTGCTCCACGGCCGGTTGATCGCCTGCCGGATCGGAAGGCCCGACCTTGGTACCGCCTGGTGTTGTCATGCCATCGATGGCGAGCCAGAGGGCGGCGTCGGTGCCTTCGAGCGTGGCAAACCAGTGCTCGAGTTTGCCGGCCAGCTCGGCATCGGGCTTGTCGCCGTGCAACACGAGGTAGCCGTTGAAGAACTTCAGCCCCTTCTCCTGCAGGGCGCGCGGCATTGCTTCATCGAGGGCCGTCCCGCCCAGGCCGGCGAAACCCGTTTCCTGCAGGAGGGCGACCACGCTTTCGGGAGGGCCCTTCGCGATGGTATCCATCGCAAAAAACTCATTGGCGCCACTTGGCGGGGCGGCACCCAGCAGCAAGGCGGCGATGATCGGGAAACGCATGCGTGGGGTGACGCGGGAGATCCGTCGGGGTGGGTGACACCGGCACCATGCCCCAATCCGCCCAAACCGCTACTGGAAAACGCGGGCGGATCCACGAACCCTCTTACCGTAGAACGCGAACAACTCGCTTAGGGTGATCCTCCGAGATCCATGTACCCGGACTGACCATTCGCTAGGAGATTCTCCAACGCCGCCTTCGCGCTCTTCTGGACCACCGCATCATTGTTCGCCAAACCCTCCTTGAGCAGTGCTTTTGCGTGCGTTTCATCGATGTAGAAATGCTGGATCTTCGGCATCAGCGCCGTGACCTTCGCGAAACATTCCATGACTAAGACGGGTTCCTCATTTCGCAGTTCCGCCAAGGCTTCCACCTCACTGAATACGGAGATTTCCTTTCCGCCCGGCTGGTCGAGCAGTGTTGAGTAGGATTCAAGCCGCCATTTTGCCGGCAGGCACTTCGCTTTTAGCCATAACGAGAAGTGACTTAGCTCCTCTGAATCCCGCTTTTTCAGGCGCTCCTTGAAATACACCTGCACGCGTCCCCAAATTTTCACCGGAAGATCGTTTGTCCCGCTCAACAGCGCGCCGACATGATGGAAGAGGTGACCTCGTTCGGCTGTCGAAACCTGTTCAAGGAACTGCCGCAGATGGCTCTTCTCTCCTGATGCCGCCGAAAGGCCATGCGCGAAATACGTGAACACGTGGCTGCCCAAGTGGTCCATCATCGCGCGATCCCGGTCGAACCGACCCGCCCTGAAGGCCTTCACGTCCGCCAACGCATGCGCGAACTCCCCCTCGAGCAACGGAAAGAGCGGAATATACGGCTGAGTGAAGAGAAGATACGCTCCGAAAATCTCTACCCACAGACTGAAGTCGTCCCGGGGGAAAATCGCAGCCACATGGGCCTTGGTCCATTCCGCGTCCTGGAAATATAGATGCGGGAACTTCACCGCCAGAAGCGTGCGCTCCGGTAGCGTTAGCGGGGGCTTGCCTGCAAAACGCTGGGTCATCAGTTCATGCAGCGGTGCCTGATCCTTGGCCCAATCGGCGCAACCCACCGCAACCTGCAATGCGCGGCTGCGGGTCCGGTTGATGGCGGTCGAATACGCCTCACGCTTAGCCGTTGCGTCGCTTTCCAAATCGGGGTCGGCGCCGCTTGCGAGGGCCGTGATCAGCGACCAGATCATAGAGGTCCATGTCAGATCCACGGGATGTTTCGGATTCGTCGCGATCTCGATGAAGTCCACAGTCGCCCGCCGGGCGGAGTTCCAGTTCGGCTTTTCAGCCGAGCCTTCGTGGCCCTGGTCATGCGCTATGGCCGTCTGCATGGCCGCCAGGGTGCACAGGCGCAGCCAGGTTTCTACCTGCTCCGTCTTGCCTTCCTTGATCAACTTGCCGCCTGTTTCAATCGCCGCCGCGATGTAGATAGGCCGCAAGAGCTTCGTCCATTCGCCGTCCCAAACCGCAAACCTTGCCGGCGCCTTCTCGATCAACGCCGCAAACGCCCCGGCCAGTCCCCGGAAGCTGATTTCGATCAGGAAGTCGGCTTCATTTCGGCGCGACTCGTTCCACTCATTCAAATAGGCGATCAGGTCCGCGTCGCTCAGCGCCGCCAGGTCCCCGGTGCTCTTCGGGCTTTGCTGTTGGACCACGCCGCTCCGTCCCCCTCCGCCTTGGATGTATTCGGGCCCGCTCGGCGGCTTCCCGAACTGCCGGACGAGCTCATCGTAGTAGGTCCGGTAATCGCCGAAAAGTCCCGGAGTGAAAGGTGCCAGCTGGAATAGGTGGAACCGGCGGCTTGCCCCTTCCCAGTGACGTGCTGCCGCTTCCTCTCCTTGGAATTCGACATACGCCGCCTTGTCCGGTCCGGAGCGAATCTTCGAAAAGATCGCCTGGCGCTCCGACTCGCTCAGGAAATCCACTCCGAAACGGCTGAACGCATGGACAACCAGCTGGTGGAATTCGAACGAGTATTGTTCGACGCCATACTGCCGCCCGCCGGTGATTTCCGCGGCGATTTCCTCCCGCGACGCCTCTGGGTGCTGCACGTAAAGGGTCCACAAGATCCGATCAAACAGTTCGCGAGGTTGCTTTCTCAACAAATTGCGCACTTCCCCAAACGCCTTCAAATCCTTCGTGACAGCCGCCAGCGCCGCCCGGGTCAGCGCAACCGCCAGCACGCACCGCGGATCGCTTTCCTGCGGATCGGCATTCACCAGGTCGGTGCACCACCAATGCGACCCGTCCTCCCAGGGGACTTGCGTGCCTTCCGCCTCGGACTTGAAAACTCTCCGCAGCTTCGCAGCCAGCATGCCGGCGACGTCCAGCGGCGACACCTCGATCAGCGGCTGCAATCCCTTTTCCGCGATCTCCCGGTATTCCCACATTTCCCGCGGCGGCAGGAACCGCGTGCACGAGAACCGGCGCTCCGCTTGCTTACCCGGATCCCGGAGATTCAGCAATGCGGTCGCGAGCTTCAGGCCCGCTTGTATGGCCGCGTCGTTGTCGGGAATGCTCCATTTTTTGATGAGTTTTCCGCAAAGATCAAACGCGAGCCAGACCGCGGGCAGATTGATATACCGCAGCGCCAACTCACGGAGCCTCAGGGACTGGGCCACCGTCGGCGCTGCCACCGCGACGGCAAGAATTTCCTGCAAGACACGGGGATTGTCGGTTTCTGGCAGTTTCTCCACAAGGGAAACCACCTTTTCCTCCGCCTGTCCGACCATGCGCTGCAGCGGCGCCATCGGCCACCAATATTCGTAGGTTACGCCTCCGTTTGCGCTGGGCACCGCCTTAGGTGGCTGGGCGTATTGACCAGCTGCCACCAGGGAATCAAGCCACGCCGCGTCGTTCACCTTTTGGAAAAACAATAGGTAGTTGGCTCCCCGCCGTCCGATCAGTTTCAGCATTCGCTCGGCATTGGCTGGCGTCGGTCCCTCCTTCAGTAGTTTTGCGATCTCGGCCTGGTCTTCGGTCACGACCGGTTCCACCAAAGTTAGAATCATGTCCTCCAATTCCTTCAGCAGCGCAATCATGGCTACGGGCTTGGATCCATGATGTGTGATTTCCTCCAAGCTGTCCCAAAGTTTCTGAAACTGCTTCGCCTTCACCGCGGCGGCTACCTGACTCGGGGCGGTAAAGAGCGGATCGAGCGCGGTGATCGCCTCGACGATTTGCGCCGATCGCGAATAAGTCAGGCTCAGCTCGAGGTAGTCGACGGTCTGGTCCAGCGTCTTCGCCAGTCCGGCGCTCATAGGCTGCTGCAACCAGGTGCATTTCGGATAGGCTTTGTCCGCTGCGATGAGCCCAGTTCGGATCTCGGACCGGCGCTGCCGAAACTGTGGAGCCTGCCGCGCGATCGCTCCGGTAAACACGCGCGGAAATTTTTCCATCAATTCTCGCAACGAATGGGCGGCCTGGGCAAACCGGTCAGGGTTGTTGACCTGCGTCAACGCCCAGAGCGCCCCCAGATACCAGTCTCCCAACGGCAGTTTCGGCTGCTCCTTCCGCCGCAGTGCGTCGAGTACCTGCTGCTGTGTCGCATCGAGGACCAGCTGCGGGGTGGTGGATCGCTCGGCGAACTCCGCCATGGGTATAGTTGGGTTCGAGTAAATCTGGAGCTCGAGTGTACGCCCACCAACATCTCTAGCACTACCGGGATTGACGGCAAAAAATGTTCTGGCGATCCACAGAAGGAGCCGATCGAAGAGGCGGCGCATGTGGTCTGGGATCTCGGGGTCGAAGCCTAGCCGTCAGGTCGGGGACTTTATGGGGTTAGATCTCGGATGATGATATGGGACGCATTGCACCTGTTGTCGGCCGGTTTCCGTTTAGAGAGCGCATCAAATCGGTACGAACGAACAGAGACATTGCGATCGGAGACCTGACCCCGTGCTTTTGCTTCGGTCAGCTACTTCGAGCGAGAAAAACGCAAGCAAACCAGCACCAATGTAGGCAGAAGCAAGACCCCAGTCGGAAATGCCTCGGGCACTTCATACGGTCTCCCAAACGTGACGCGGCCGCCAGTAGTGGGTTCCGTAGCCCAGGTATCGTAGAAGCTGTATGCATTGAAGCTGTCCTGATTCATATACATATAAAAACCTCCTTGATCAAAGGACCAGGTGAAGGATGTGACCTGCCCACCCGAAACGACCAATTCTCCCGCGTGAGGATAGCCTACGAGATTGAGGAATGACCCGCCAGGCCCATAATTATATTCGATTCCGGGAATCGGTGAATCAGCCTCCTTCGCGAAGGGAAGATAAACTCGGCCATCAAGCGTTTCGAGATCAGGCGGAGGGTACTCATAGCCGACATTGAACACCCCATCAATCGTGTCGGATTTGTATTCGTAGTATCCAACCCACTTTTGGCCGACGTGATAGAGTGGATCGTTTGTGCCGGTAACTTCTTGAACGATGGTGCCGCGATAGCTGGCTTGGAACGCGAAGGCGGGAGTACTGAAGAAGATTGCCGCGACGATGGTTACCAACTTTGAAGCGAGCAGGACGCTAGAAAGCGCGGTGCTCGCGAAGGCCGATTTATGATTGTCCGTGTGCATACGTAGAAGTGCACGCAGTTGGCCCTAGACCGCGTACCTTTAGGTTGGAGGAATGTGCGCCCGCACCCAGCACGTCGCATGCCCGAGGAACGAGACGTACCCTATTCTAATGAGCTGCAGCAGGCTCGGGAAATTTCCAAGCGTAGTCATGCGCAGCGGATAGATCCGATAGTGTAAGCTAATCAGACAATACAGCCGAGCGACGGGGTCGGGTTGTGGGGTGTGGGCTGCATTCGGAAAGTCGTCGTCAGGTCGATACGCCTAGTAAGCCGCGAGATAGCTGGAAGTCCACGAAGCCGCCGGTGGTGGCGGTGGGGAGTGACTTGCCTTCGACGGTGGTGCGGACGAGGTGGAGCAATTGTGCCAAGTCGGATTGAGCAATCTTCTTGGGTCCTTCTCCCGCAGTGGCGGGATCAGGATGACGTCCCAGAACACAGTCGACGTCCGTCGACATCGCAGGATCTAGGACGTCACTTTCGGCGACCTGAAGGAGGGGGATCAGGGGGTGGCCTTGCTGGGGCGTTTCGCCGACTAGGCCGAGGAAGAGGTGGACGCCGCAGGCGCCGAGGCCGGCGAGGTTCTCCACCCAGTGGTCGGTGTCGGTTTGCACGAGGTGCAGGCCGGCCGTCTGGAACGGCTGGCCATAGGCGAGGGTGGCGTGGGGCGATAGGTTGCCTAGAATTGCGGAGCGGAAAGTTGGGTTCGCGAGGAGTGGGTCGCTTTCGGGGAGAAGCACGGAGCCGCCAGCATGGAGCATGGAGCAAGCTAGCTCAGAAAAGGCGGCGACGCCGGCGGGGCCGGGTTGGCCGGCGCTGAGGAGGCCCACGGCGAGGCGGCCGAGAGTGGCGGGCTGGCGTGGGGTGGGCGGCTGGGATCGGCCGGCTTGGGCGAACCAGGCCTCGACGTTGGCGATGGCCTTGTCGATGCCGCCGTCCAACTGGACGCTGGCCCAGCCGAAGCGATCCAGCGGGAGTTTGGCCGCCTCGAATTGGTGGCGCATGACGTCGTTCGGGATCTTCTCGCACCCATGCTCGAGCAGCAGCGCCGCCTTCACGTTCGGATGCGTGGCATACCCGCGATACGTGCGATGCAGGAGCTGGTACATCGACTCACCTCCGAACCCGCAGCCTTCGCTGTGCGTGAGCGCCACGAGCCGGTCGAAACCAAACCCCGCCGCCAGCCCGCGCGCCGTCATCCGCTCCGCCGCCAGCCGCGCAATCTGCGCCGAGCACATGCTCGTGGGCAGGACGAGGCCGATGCGCTCGGTGGCGACGCGATCGCCGACGGCGTACGCGGAGAGCGTCGGCAGACCACTGACTACTGACCACGGACCACTGGGGGCTGACCACTGACTACCGACTACTGACGACGGACCGCTGGGGACTGACCACTGACTACTGACTACGGACGACTGACTGGGGACCTCTGTCTTCTGCTGGGCCTTGCCTTGGGCGTCGCGGTCAGTGGTCGGTAGTCCCGTGGTCGCGTTGTCTCCGGCGGAGACGCGCAGCGGTACTCCGTCCGGAACGGGCCGTGCCCGAATGGCCGCGATCTGCGAGCTATCAGTCTGCCTCCAATTCCTCCAAAGCGAGGCCTGGGAATGCCCGGCCTCCTCGCCCTTGGTCTTTTGGCCGGACGCCGTCGCGACGAGGAGGTCCACGGCCTCGGCGGCGAGTTGCTCCATCGGCACGCCGTCCAGGTAGCGGCCGGCGTTGATGTCCATCTCGTGGACGAGCAGCTGGTGGCGGCGCGTGGTGGTCGTGACCTTCAGCGTGGGCACGAACGGGAAATTCGTGATGGAGCCGTTGCCCGTGGCGAAGAGGAAAAGGTTGCAGCCCGCGCCGACCTGCCCGGCGATGCCCTCGAGGTCGTTGCCGGGGCTGTCCATGAAATAGAAGCCGGGCGCGGTGAGCGGGTCGGCGTAGTCGATGACGTGGTCGATGCGCGTGCGCGGGTCCTTCTTGTGCACGGCGCCGAGCGACTTGAGCGTGATGTTGTAGAGCCCGCGGAATTTGTTGCCGCCGGAGGGATTGCTCTCGGGCGTGACGCCGTGCCAGCCGAGGCGGTTGCGGAAACGCTCCATCCGGGACAGCAGCGCGCGGGCGATGTCCGCGTCGCGGAGATTCTTCATCAGGTACGACTCCGCGCCGCTGAGTTCGTCCGTCTCGCACAGCACGCCGATGCCGCCCTGGCGGACGACCTCGTGCACCATCGCCCCCGCCAGCGGGTTGCCCGACACGCCGGAGAAGGCGTCGGAGCCGCCGCACTGCAGCGCCACGCGCAGCCCGGACAGCGGCTCGGGCGTGCGCCGCTGCGCGGCGACCTGCGGCAGCCACGCGCGGACAATGCCTTCGCCCTCGCTGAGCGCGGCCGCGAGGCCGGTGCGGATGGTCAGGAAATGGTGCGGCACGTCCGCGAGCGGATAACCTTTCTCCGCCATGTAGCCGGCGAGGCGCGCGTTGCTGATGGGCTCGATGCCGTAGTCGATCGCGATCACGGCGCCGACGTTGGGATGCACCAGGAAGCCGGCGAGCGCCCGCAGGATCTCGGCGCTGTTGTTGGGCTCGCCGGGTCCGCCGCCCTCGGTGTGGGCGACCGCCACGATGCCGTCGAGGGCCGGATTGATGCGTGCCAGCGGCTGGAGCCGCGCCGCCAGTTGCCGGGCAAAGCTGGCCGTGCGCGAGGTGGTGCCGAGGACGACGATAGTGTTGCGCGTGCCGACCCCGCGCCGGCCCGGACGCCGGTAACCGAGAAAGGTGCGGCGGCTGGCGTCCGGCACCAGCGGCACGGGCGGACCGGGACGGAAATTCTCTTCCGCGAACACGAACGGCACGAGGTGGTCGGCAAAATTCGGCTCGGCCGGAAGCGGGAAAGGCAGCCGCCGCTGCGCCAGCGCCTCGAGCATCGAGCGATTGCACACGTACTCGCCCGGGGCGATCGCGACCAGCGCATGGCCGAAGGGGAGGCTCCACGACAGCAAGGCCTCGCCCGCGGCGATCGGGCGCACGGCGAAGCGGTGTCCTTCCATCACGGTCTGCGTGAGCGTGCGCTCGTGTCCGTCGATGAGAATGGTCGTCCCCACCGGCAACTGGCGGATGGCAATCGCGACATTGTCACCCGGCGCCGGCAGGCGCCCGGCCTCGGCGAAGGGGAGTGGGGCAGGCATCAGGGAACTAATAAGCAAGCGGCGGCAGAGAGGAAATCTTGAAATCGAGAATCTAAAATCGGGAATCTAAAATTGGAGTCCTGCGCCGATGGCGCGGGCATGGAGGGTCGGGCTCCCGCCCGACCGCGGTTGGGCGGGAGCCCAACCCTCCAGCATTCTTTTGCCCGTCGTCTGACTTTTAAGATTCTCGATGACCGATCCTCGATTTCAAGATCTCCTCTTGCTAGGCGCTTGCCACGCTCCTCTCGCGGGGCATGGATAGCTCCACGCCATGAACCCCCTGGAACTGAAGCGAACCATGTCGGCGGGATTGTTGTCCTTTCCTGTCACCGATTTCGACGCGGCGGGTGATTTCCACGCCACCGGCTACACCAAGCGCCTCGAGTGGCTCATGCCTTACGGCGCCACGGTGCTCTTCGCCGCCGGCGGCACCGGCGAATTTTTCTCCCTCACGGCGAACGAATACAGCTCGATCGTCCGCACCGCGGTGGACACCTGCCGCAACGGCGTGCCGATCGTCGCGGGCACCGGCGGGCCGACGCGCCAGGCGATCGCGCTGGCGCAGGAAGCGGAGCGGTTGGGCGCGCAGGGCGTGCTGTTGCTGCCGCACTACCTGACCGAGGCCGGGCAGGAGGGCTTGGCCGCGCATGTCGAGGCGGTGTGCAAGTCGGTGAAGTTCGGCGTCATCATCTATAACCGCGCGGCGTGCCGCCTGCAGGCCGACACGCTCGAGAAGCTGGCGGAACGCTGTCCCAACCTGGTCGGCTTCAAGGACGGCATCGGCGAGATCGAGCTGATGGTGTCCATCCGGCGCCGGCTGGGCGACCGCTTCGCCTACCTCGGCGGACTGCCCACCGCTGAAGTCTATGCCGCCGCCTACAAGGCGCTTGGCGTGCCGGTATACTCGTCGGCGGTGTTCAATTTCATCCCGAAGACCGCGATGGAATTTTACCGCGCGGTGGCTGCGAACGACGAGGCCACGATGGGCCGGTTGCTCGACACGTTCTTCCTGCCATACCTGCAGATCCGCAACCGCATGCCGGGTTACGCGGTGAGCATCGTCAAGGCCGGCGCCAAGCTCGTGGGCCGCAGCGCCGGCCCGGTGCGCCCGCCGCTGGTCGACCTGACGGCCGCCGAGTGCGCCAAGCTGGACGAACTGATCAAGGCGTTGGGACCGCAGTAAGTCGTCCCAATACCGTTTCACAGAAGGTAACTAAGAGAACGAAGCGATGCAGGCCGAGTTCCGCCGTCGGTTCATTCCTGTAGGTCGGGCTTTACGCCCGACACGAACGTTGTCTGTCGGGGATAAACCCCGACCTACTTCAAGCGGACCCAGCACCGAAGAGCGAAACCCTTCGTGTCCTTCGTTAGCTTCTGTGCAGAATCCGAGTTATCGTGCCTCTTCGTGGCTTTTCGTGGCGAACAGGATCGGGCAAGGGATCGACCCGTTCTTAACCGCGAATGCTCCGCCTAGCGGCTACGCTTTGAAGTCCCCTCCGCCTAATCGGCTCCGGTTTTGGTTCCGGGGAACGGCTAATCGCCGTTTGGACGATACCAAACACAACCTCACAGGAGGTAACGGAGAGAACGGAGACACTATCCATTCGTTCTCTTCTTTAGCTTCTGTGAAGCGGCCTTGTGCGGTACCAGCGCGCCTAGGGCTTGGGTCCTTCGCACGGCTCAGGATGACAGTGGAGAGAAGTTGGAGCCCGCGATTAGCGGGTCCCCGAAGCCCACTGCGTAGCCGATCAGGCGGAGCGCACCAAGTAGCGCAGCCGGTAGGCGGAGCATTCGCGGTCAAACCTTCTGGTGGTTTGGAAACCACTGCCGTCGAACAATACCCTTGCACAGAAGGTAACAAAGAGAACGAAGCGATGCAGTCTCTGTTCCCTCCGTTGCCTCCTGTAAGGCCCTGTTCGGGAGATCGAGACCCTTCGTGTCCTTCGTTACCTTCTGTAAGGTCCAGTTTCGTGTCGTCCCGTTTATGAATTCCACGACGGCGAATCCCGCGGAGCGACCCACGCGCACCCGTTACTGGATCCTGCTGTTCCTTTTCCTCATCACCACGGTCAACTACGCGGACCGGGCCACGCTCTCGATCGTCGGCACCGATCTGTCGAAGCAGCTCGGGTTCGACGCGGTGGCGATGGGCTATGTCTTCTCGGCTTTTGCGTGGGCCTACGTCGTTTGCCAGATTCCCGGCGGGTGGCTGCTGGACCGGTTCGGCTCCAAGCGGATCTATTGGTGGAGTATCACGCTGTGGTCGCTGTTTACGTTGCTGCAGGGCTGCATCGGCTGGATTCCGCCGGCGGCGGCGCTGGTGACGCTATTCGCGCTCCGGTTCCTGCTGGGCGTGGCCGAGTCGCCGTCGTTTCCGGCCAACGCGCGCATCGTGGCGGCGTGGTTCCCGACGGCTGAGCGGGGTATGGCGAGCGCGATCTTCAACTCGGCGCAGTACTTCGCCACGGTGCTGTTCTCGCCGATCATGGGCTGGATCACGCACACCTTCGGCTGGCCGCCGGTGTTCTGGTTCATGGGCGCGGTGGGCCTGGTGATCGCCGCGGTGTGGCCGCGGCTGATGCACGGTCCGCGCGATCATCCCGGCGCCAACGCGGCCGAGATCGCGCACATCGAGCGGGGCGGCGGCCTGGTCGACCTCGACCGCCGCGGCGCGGCGGCGGCACCTGTCCGGTGGGCGACGATCGGCCAGTTGCTGGCCAACCGCATGCTGGTGGGTATTTACCTCGGACAGTACTGCATCACCACGCTGACCTGGTTTTTCCTGACCTGGTTTCCCATCTACCTCGTCAAGGAGCGCGGCATGTCGATCCTGCAGGTGGGCTTCGCCGCAGCGCTGCCGGCGCTGGCGGGCTTTATCGGCGGCGTCCTCGGCGGCTGGTTTTCCGACTGGCTGCTCCGGCGCGGGTGCTCGCTGACGTTCGCGCGCAAGACGCCGATCGTGGCCGGCATGCTGCTGTCGGTCAGCATGGTGGCCTGCAACTATGTCAGCTCGCAGACGGTCGTGATGCTCTGCATGAGCCTGGCGTTCTTCGGCAAGGGCGTGGGCGCGCTCGGCTGGGCGGTGATCGCGGACACCTCGCCGAAGCACGTGACCGGCCTGTGCGGCGGCCTGTTCAACACGTTTGGCAACACCGCCGGCATCGTGACGCCGATCGCCATCGGCTACATCCTCCAGGCGACCGGTTCCTTCAACTGGGCGCTGGTCTACGTCAGCGCCCACGCCGCCCTCGCGATCGCCAGCTACCTGCTGCTCGTCGGCGAGATCAAGCGCGTCGAGCTGCCGACCTAGACCACCCATGCATCGATCCCAAACACGACCTTACAGGAGGTAACGGAGCAAACGGAGACGTATCCCTCCGTTCTCTCCGTTAGCTCCTGTGAAAAGGTTGATGCGATCTGTAGACCCTGCTGAGCCCGCGATTAGCGGGCCCCCGAAGCCTACTGCGGAGCCGATCAGGCGGAGCACACCAAGTAGCGTAGCCGGTAGGCGAAGCATTCGTGGTCAAAAACGGATCGGTGCCTTTTGGATGATCCCAAACACGACCTCACAGGAGGTAACGGAGTAAACGGAGACGTATCCCTTCGGTAGTGTCCTAATTTCCTGTCATCGCGAGGAGCGCGAAGCGCGCCGTGGCGATCCAGCTAGAGGGATTGCTTCGCGTCCCGCCAAGCGGGCTGCTCGCAATGACAAATTAGGAGACAATACCCCTCCGCTCTCTCCGTTACCTCCTGTGAAAAGGTTTTGATTGGTCCCTGTATCCGGTTTCGAATCCCTCATGCCGTCATCATCTTCCCGTTCCGCCACGCCTGCCGTGATCACGATGCAGGTGATCCCCGTGGCCGGGCATGACAGCATGCTGCTCAACTTGAGCGGCGCGCATGGCCCGTATTTCACGCGCAATGTCGTCGTCCTGCGCGACGGCGCGGGCCGCACCGGGGTCGGGGAGGTGCCCGGCGGCGAGAAGATCCGGAAGACCCTCGAGGAAGCCATCCCGGTCGTGATCGGGCAGCAGGTCGGC
>Ga0247757_10000798_pt1 | contig 24215 bp, 29 predicted proteins | sample UWRJL126311R4_FD_180929 | JGI IMG/M metagenome (GOLD analysis project Ga0247757, IMG submission 180929) | Plant litter microbial communities from Arlington Agricultural Research Station in Wisconsin, United States - UWRJ-L126-311R-4 | ecosystem: Environmental > Terrestrial > Plant litter >...
TTTTGGTAATTAAAGATCTTGTTTGGGCTCTCATATTTCTTTAAATTTAGTAACGCCGTACAAGATAGCAGCCCCACCGAGTTCAACAAGCTTATAAGGGTACGACAAGTTCGGGGGTGGGGTAAGGTCAGGATGCGTTGAGGTCATTATGCTCAAAACGCCCACCCCTGTTACTAAATATACAGCGACGACAAAATATAGACTTGAACATAACAATCTAACTAAAAGGGATACAGTGCATGTATTCCAATGGTAAGCCATGGGTGATATCCTACTAATAGACATGTTACTCGTTCAGTGTACTCGTTTCAACGATTACTGCAGCTACCTCCCCAGCACCTTAACACGGTAGGCGAAGGGCAACGCCTCTCGTCTCCAGTACAGTATTACGTATGTGTATAAGTAGTTATTGCGTAAGTAGAGCAAATGTCCCAAGCCTCGGCCAATGTCAGCAATTAATCTATTTCAGCCGTACTTTCGGGCAACCAATTCCTCCGGTAAGCACACGACCTACGAACGCGGAACCCCTCTCTTCTTTTAATATCAACACGTTGCGATAGGACCCTTAGATCGAGCACGCGATTGCTGCAAGGTATGGCGCGCATTGGAAGTAGATGTATAAAGGGATAGGTAGAAGGCGTCATGTCATGGTTGGGATGGCAAGGAGTATAAGAGATACCTTTTTTTTGTTAACATGGTATGTGCTTGCATGCTTTCTGCATCATTTCCGCTCTCCTCCCATTACGGGTACGTATACGCGCACATATTAATAGTGCCACCTGGACTTTGGCTTGTGCTCTTACTAAGCCCGCTTTTCTGCTTAGCAGAACCCGTATTCCGCACTTGGGCTTGCTTTGAGAGTAGGACTCAAATGCAGGGATATATACAAAGAGGGATTATCGCAGTTTCCATGAGCTAACTTGGAATTGACCGGCTGAATCGAAGATGTGAATGCGAGATACGACAGCTACCCACTCTTCATTGGTGAGGATATGGGAACCGGAAAAGAGAATGAACCATTCCAGAAGGCATACTAAGGCATACTGAGGCATTCTGATACGGAAGAGTGTGGTGGTCGAGCCATCGTTTGAGGGGAGGTTGCATTTCGCAGGTTCCAGGGGCAGTTGACAGGAGGATATAAAAAGAGTAGTTGCCTTCCAGAGCTGCGCTTCAACAATTCAAACCTCAACCGTCTTTTTAGAGCCACTTCATCTGCTCAGTTTAGCTTACCATGCGTCCCACAACACTACTCCTTGCTTTCTTCGCGGCCCTCCCTTCGACCTTCGCCGCCACATGCAAATGCTCCAAGGTCTCTAACCCAGGCCTCTACTGCGGCTACTGCACTCAAGTCCTGACATATAACGGTGGAACCGACTTCAGCAAGGCGCGCGAGTACGCTTTCTGGTGCGCAAAGGACGGTTCGTGCGACTCGTATGGATACACCACTCGATGCGACGACAGCAATTCCAATTATTACTGCAATGGTTGTGATGCATGGTCGAGCTGCAAGTCTGGCAAACGGTCGGAGGTGGATCCTGATAAGGTGATAGTCTAGGTTCAGAGCTCTTCGCATCGTCAAGTACTGGTTTTGGTCGTTGCTATGTGTTTGTGGGGCGAAATCGAAGTGCAATTACCGGTCGGAAATAAATCGTTAAAATGATGTCCAGCTCTTGCAAAGTATCTCGGTTTTGTTTAGTATGTTTTTATACGGTTGCTGTGTTGGTAGCCTTCACTTTTACATACTGAATAACCTCTCGTCATCAAATATTCACTTGCCCACATCTCATCGCCTTTATGCTACAGTCCTACTTGTACCCACCCACTTCCTATGTCCTGCCATGGAGCCTATTCGTATCGGGCTCGGTATGTCAACTGAAAGCAGTTCACACTATACAATCGCTGATCCTTCGTCAACTTTATGTGAAAATCTCCTTGACATTCAAGACTTGTCTTCAAAAGAACCAAAGCATACCAAACTCCAGGCAATGACGTGTATTGTGCGCATTTGCACTGGACGTTTCGAGGCATTGAAAGTGAACGTTGAAATCGTAATGTATTAATATTCTAAATGTTTTACTCCACGCCATGCAGAAAGATAAAAAGTGAGGGTATGCGTTCATTTCAAGTTCGAGATGAGTAACCTAGTTTGCTGCTTACAGGCTGTGATTGATTGGTCGGCATTTCCACAGGATCTGGCGAAGGTATTTCGAGCGGGGCTGTCACTGCATCCGCTTCGGCATAATAAGCGTATTTCTGTGGGTGTTGCCCGTAATACCCTTCAACGTCTGGGTTGTGGTATGCTGCTTGTGCTTGTGCTTCTTTTCTTTTATTCATCATCTTTGCGATCCAGATTCCAAGGCCGACAAGCAGGATAGCGCCGAGTGCAGCACCTACGCCTATACCAGCTTTTGCACCTGTCGATAGGCCGCCATCTGGCGTCGGAGTTTCGGTCGTGGCTGCGCTGCCAATAGAGGCGGCCGGGGATGTGGTGGTCGTGCTGGTTGAAGTTGAGACGGTACGCACGACCGAGGATGTGACCGAGGATGTACTTGAGGCGACTGATGAAGACGAAGACGATGTCGGCTCGGCAAGGAACTTGGCGACGAGGGTAACTACTTGATCCTGCAAAGTTGCATTATTGCAGCAGTCGGTACTATAACCGCAGCACCACGTAATGGAATTGTTTGTGCCAGAGCAAGGTTGCATAGCCTTGAATCCGGCTCTCTGAAAGGCTATTAGCTTTTGCGACTGCAGACCTATACGGGTGTGCGCACATCTCCTGCAGTCTGTGTGCAAACGTTCAGACATTTGCCACTGTTCCAATCACTCTCGGTGCAATAGTCTCTGCCCCACTGATAGAAATCATTGCCCTCTGAGTCCAGACTCCAATTCTGGCACATTCCATTTGGCAGGCAAGTATCGCGAACTTGGGCGGCGTCTTTGAATGTTCCTGGCGCATATTTGCGGTTTACATTGCAGCAAATATTGCTGAGGGGATCGTTTGGATCGTCTGAACAAGGACCTGCCTCTGGTCTAGTGATCTCATGGCCGTCTGGTGCGTAACATTTTGCCGAGACTATGGAGGTTAAGTAGGCGAGGGCGAAAACAGCCTGGGAGAGACGTAGAGCCTGGAACATGGGTAGCGACTGTGGCACGAGTACTAAGAGTGTGGTGGTTGGAAGCGAAATCGTGACACAAAAGACGGACGGAAAAATGGATACTTAACATTGCCTGCCATCCAGAATCGGCATGGCCCCCAAAAACATTACAAAAGTCGTGCATGGATAATGCCTTTCTGGAACAGGCTGATGCCGGAGGATGAGATTACGCCCGGCGCCTAACGAGCTGGGGTGAGTGGCAGGGAACTGGACCTCGCATCTTGGCAGGGCCTGAACAGGCTAGTGATGGGGTCCAGGGACCGTTTCAGCGTCTCAAAGTTGAGAGGCTACGACAAGATTACCTGTTTGACACTCGAGGTGGAGTTCAGCGTGGCTTTATGCAGGCTGTGTAGGATGGGCAGTGTTGATACTGGCTTCGCCTCGTCGTCCAACGGCAACTGCCGTCCTCGCTCGGCCCAATTCATTCTCATAACCCACCAAGCACCAACGCTCTTCGCTGCCTACTACCGCAACGTCTAATTTGTCATCTCTTTCGTAGCCCGCCTAATGCAGACAGACGACAACTGGTCAGACAACGCCCGACAGCCCATGGCATTGCGGACATTGCCCGTCCTTGGCACCTAGCGTGGGCGGCCCGTTGGATTCACAACGCCTTGTCCCAACGATCCGGGGCATTGCCTCTTACAGCACGAACCACCACCGTGCCTATTCCTATCAATATCAACTTCACTCTCCCATCTTCCGAGCCTGTTGCCCTCGAATCCGTTGCCATGCACGGCTCAGCTGGATATGCTCTGAGTGTCGATCAGTGGCTCGTGCAGCACGGATGGACGAATAGGGGTAGGCCCGACAAGGCAATAAAAATTGCCTTGGTAGCAATTTACCCATCTCCCAGGCGCAAGGCAACGCCCTTTTGAAGCTGAACACATAATCAACGGCCTACACAGTGGACGATCCTGCCAATCAGATGCCTGGGTCTCGCCTTAACCGGTCGTACGATACGATGATTGGCCTTGGATTTGCTGAAGTTTATTTGATATTCATCTTAGCGGCTGATTCCCTGGCACCCGAATTCTTTTTCGAGCTCTTAGTACGACTAATCTAAACGCCCCTCTTCGTGCAGTAGAACTATGAGCCCCTGAGCCACCTACTGTAGATGATTTTCGACCAAGCTAAAGCTAAATTGCGGGATGTGGGGGTTCTCGTAGAATATTGGACTTGAGTGATGCCAGATTTCTTCGCTCGCAACTCTACTCGTTTTAGACGCGGTGCTACTAAATGCTTAACAAAATAATCATATCCAGCCATAATCTGCATAGGCAACACGAAGGAGGGGACGCTATATGACTTTCCGACGTGGTCTCAGTAGATAACAGTCTGCTAGAGATTTTTTGAACTCTGGCATGCACTATTATTCTCAATCCGATGCGAGCCCAACGATGCCGCATAATTGCGACGAGGATGTCTTGCATGCATATAGATTTTCCGCTTCGACGGGAAGCGGAATTGGGAATGAGTTGTGCAAAGAGATCGAGTGAGGCCACCCATCTACGATTAATTTAGTAAGCACGCATGTTCCCGCAGAATTGTAATCCTGATGAATGATGTTGCGCCCGTGCCAAGCGTGCCACCTACTCGGGCGCGCTTCTTACTGTCGAACGCACTTCCTAAGCGCACAGGTCTCCCCGAACGTTGCTCACGGCACCGGAGCTCCGGAAACTCTATATATAGCTGAGGTAGAGCTTAGTCTCTATAGAATCAATCCTTTCACTCTACTTCCTCAGCTCGCTCCCACGAATAATTACTGTGATATCTGCATTAGGTTTAGAGTACTGCGTTCCCAAGTTGCTTTCCAAAGGCGAAGCGTAACATGTGGCTGATGTAGTCGACCTGGCAAAATAATGATTCACGTGGCATATACGTACATTCACCGAAGAGTCTGCCTTTACTCCAAAAGGTCACTATGATTGGACCATTACATTAAAGGGAATGGCAGGTCTGCAGAAGGTAATTCTGAGACTACACAGAAGCCGCATGGGTCATTAAAGATAGGCGACCGCTGCAGGAGCAACAGTGACTGGGCTGGAGAAGGCCTAAAGATCTGTCTCGGGAAGACGTACAAGCCGAATTCAAGTACGAGTAACAACTCGGACTTGGAGTCTTGGATCTGAGCAATAGACGTTACATAGAAGACCACCGTGCTTGCGGAAGAGTATTTCTATTCGATTCGCTAACTCGCAGAAGACCTAAACTCTTTTCATATAGGCTCAGTCACATGGTCCAAGAAGTTCATAAGTCGGATGAACACCCAGGGCTATATCACAAATACGGCACACGTTTGGATGTGTTGAGTCTACACTTGAGCCTTACCAGATTCACGGTGTCTTTGGAGCATATACTCGTCAGTGTGCAGGAACAATACGTTCCTGAGTTAAAACTCTGCTCAATATATGGATTAACTATCTGATAGGGACCCACTTGAGGCAGCAACGCATTGAGGTAAACTAGGAATAATCGTTATATCACGTAAACCTGAAAGCTTTGCTAACCATCCTTCCCCATTACTTCTTTTGACTCAACAGCAGTGACTGCTTCAGCCGAGGACGGGTCTGGTACCGACGATGCTGTCACAGCGGAGCTTCCGCAGTGAGGATGACATCCAGGACGTACCCCTATTTGACGCGCTGTGATATGGTTGGAATCTATTCCATCATGGGTGAGTCGTTGCATTTCACATAAAATATGCGAATTACCATATATTCCTGATTCCATTGGCACAATCGCAGCGGATGCAACGCAGGCGGAGAGAGTAAGGAGCCAATAGAAGCCCCTCATCTTGTATGTTGGAGTTAGGTTTTCAAGGTAATCGAAATGGGGTCAAAGTGCCTATCCAGTTCACCCGATGATATCAATAGATAGGTGGGGCCTACGAGGCGAAAGAAGATAGGTAGTAAGTACCTCTGGTAGTAGGAATCTTGCCAACGGGGTAAGGGAAGCTTCAAACTTATCTTCACATCAAGCTTAAAGACAAGTCTACGGCGACATATCCTTATTTATCTTTCAGACGGAACAACTATCAGGTTTCTATTGCAGCCGCTGTGTATCGTCCAAAGCCGATCACGGACTTTAAGAGCATCTTGGGCGTGGAAGATGCAAGACGGATCCATATTTCCGAAATACAGGTCGAATTTGCTTGCTAGTGATCGGCGCATATGATTTTAGAAACGGACCAAAAGTCATGCATATCTTTCCTGGAATTGCACAGTCCGGTGAGAGTCTTACGACAATAGCACGACCTCCGGAGGGCGAATGTATGGAGGTGAAAGATAAAGAAGCTGATCACTATGCAGGGTCTAAAATGTATATTGAATGGCCGCTTCATCTAGAAAGAGCTTGCTTGTTGGCCGATCGGGGCCAAATGATGCAGCGCAAACAGTGTCTTGTGTACAGATGCACCCTGGTACTAAAACACGCTCTTGCATACGCCCCCAAAGTCTACGTCTATCTTCCTAGAAGATCCCGCCCCATTGGTGATTGCGAATTCCAGTTAGTGTAACATGGCTCAAAACGCCGGGTCCATGACTCCTCATTATAAGTGACGCAAGTGACGCAGTACGGCTGACTCCCAGTCAACGTCAAGCGAAGCCTCATTCCCTGAGGATAAATTGCACCCCTTTTGTGTTTCGAAAGTCGGGAAGAGTGGTTGGACATTACGTCACCTGCAGGGCCTACCTAGATATATCTCTTACTTATGTCTTTATAGATGCCCTGCACTTTCGAATCTAACTTTGCGCTTTTCATCTCCTTCTCTCATCGCGATCACTGTCTACATCTCAAGCCACCTATTTGCTTTGTTTTCGAAGCATTACTTCCTCCTCTCATACTAGTGAGAGAAGGGTCCTGCAGTACGAGGATGGAACAATCGCCTCGTCTAATGTACGTCCTAGCGGCCGTCTTTGGGGTTCTCCCTGTAGTGGCGGTAGCACTCCGATTTTTTGCCAGACGAAGAACTAAAGTGCAGCTTCTCTGGGATGATTGGACGATTGTCTTTTCCTTGGTGAGCCGTATACCCCTGACAAGTTCAGGTCTAGATTGATATCCTAATAGGCAGCTTGCATTGCGACCGCCATACTCACAATCATTGGTATTAATTCCATATATAGCCTCCAAAAGCATAACAGAATTCTAATAGTTTACTTGCAACAGGCGCAGCTGCCGGGAGATTAGCGCAGCATTCAGCAGATTCCGAGCATGCAATCATCGAGGATGACCGCTATTTTGTATTTGCAAAGGTAAGCTGATAGTAAATCCAATGTCAAACGTAGTAGTCATGAGTACCTAATTCAAACCCTTAGACTACGTTCGGCATGCAGCTGACACAAACTTTATCTATTGGTTCAACAAAGCTCTCAGTCCTTCTTTTCTATCTTCGCCTCTTCGGAAGACCCTCTCAAACATTCAGGGCTATCAATGCATTGATGATGTTATTTGCGCTGGGGTGGACCGTCTCGTTCTTCTTCGCCAGCGTGTTTATGTGCAATCCAGTCAACTCGGAGATTATACCTGACCCCCCAGATACGTTCACTTGCATCGATGAGACCAAGATGTTCTTGGCCCAAGCGTATTCAGGAGTGGTCTTGGATGTGTTCATATTGTCTCTTCCACTGCCAATGGGTATGTTGCTGTTCTGTTTGAAAATTAGAATGTACTCATATATTGACTCAGCACAGTTTATCGGATGCATTGTTCCTGGACCCAAAAGCTTGGAATTTTCTCCATGTTTCTTCTCGGCGCTTTGTAAGTCTAATCTAAGACCAATTGTGCATTATGTATACTTAGTCTCTCATCCAAAGAACCACTGCTGCAAGTATCACAAGAACGCTATTTCAGTCTGCCGCTATCAAAGTTTGTAAGTTCGGTCTAGGCAACACTACATGCAGCGCAACCCTACTCACTCCTTTTAGATGACAAGCAGTGGACCGAAGACAACGCAAGCCAGGATATTACTTGTAAGTCTAGAGGCGTTATCGCAGCTTTAGTGTTGGTTTGATTCCAACAGATTAGGGTACCTGACGCCCATGCTATATTGGGGTTTGATCGAATCTTCTCTGGGAATCGTCGGGGCATGCCTACCTCTCTATCGCCCATTGGCAGAAATTCACTGGATCAAAGCAGTCATCCTACGAAGTATGAACTCATTTTCCTGCAAAAGAGCTCCAGCTTATCATCCAAGACAGTCAGCACTCTGGCGTCGATGGATCTGGTGACGACAGTACTACGAGGGAGAAATCGAACACTAAAAACAAAATTTGGATAAGAGGGTACCACGATACGTGAGTCATTCAAATGTAAATCTATATTCGCCGAGTTTTCTAATCGAGCGAGCAGGGGCTATGACGAGAGTGACCACTCTACGCTGGAATTCCAAACTTTGCCCCAGGATATGCGGGCTTGAAACAGTCTGCGCCTTGAGAAACTTTTGAAGATACAGTACCTGGGGTCAAAACAACCTGAATGGTAGGTGTTAATTGACTATACCCGTTAATCACTACGATTGGATGTTATTTGGCATAGAGGAAGATGAAATATAGCACCAACAATCGATTGCAAGATCTATTGCTGAGCGCTGTAAGTCCTTATATATTCCCTCTTCCAACCGGCAGTCGCAGCCTCCCCAAAATTTCCTTTACTATATATACCGTCCTCCGTATTCCGAATTGAAACCGGTGTTTATAACCCAGCCGCCTTACGCATAAATACGTTGAGCCGTATAAGACTCTTGAGTCATATAGCCCACTCCTGATTATTCGTAAACCATGGAAAAACGTCTGTGGCAGCTGCAAAGAGGAAGCCGAGACCCTTATCGCCCTACTGCTAACCTGATTGCAAGAGAATATATACCCTTAGCTATGGCTTCAGCATAACAATCGCCAAGCGGTTGCTGACCTGTACGTATAACGCCCAGAACACAGCTTGCAGAGAATCTCTGGGATGCCATGAATGGAGAGTCTCTAATCCGCCTGTGCAAATGATCGCAAGGGGAAATCCGGGGACGGAATCCGTATTATAATGAGATCAAGTTGTACACGAAGTTTCTAAAGTTGTAGAACCACTGAATACGTACCGCGTGATAGCGCTATTATTCGTACGTTAGAACATTTACAACCTCGCCTTCTCTTTTACTTCCTTCTCTCTTTCCCTCGCCTCCCACTCCCACACCTCCCCCAAAAACCTCCCCTCAACCCACTTTTCATAAATCTTCTTCTTCTCTTCCACCTTTTCCACTCCACACATGCGCTCCCAAACACCCAACTGCTCCTTAAACCCGACGTTTGGCTCGCACACCGGCCGCCCCTCCTCTACCCAGCGCAGCCCTTCTCTCCACCCAAGACCATACTTCCTCATTAGAAACGCCACAACTAGCGTCGCACTCCGGCTCTTCCCCATAGCGCAATGCACAAACACGCTGCCTCCCTCGCTCAGCCCCTTTTCAACGAAATCGCACGCTTGTCCAAACCACTTGAGCAGATCCTCGTTAGGTGTGTCTTCCGCACAGATCCACAGACCCTTCAGGTGCGCCATTGTCGGTTTCACATTAAGCCCTGGATCATAGTCGATGACGGATAACACGTGCGTGATACCCGCAGCGCGGATCAGATCTGTCTGATAGAGTGCGTACAGGCCGCCGATGTAGAGGCGGCCGCCGCGTGAGATGTGGTCGACCCAACCCATACCTGTGTGCGTGGAGCTGCCGTGGAGAAGGTACGACATGCGGATCCAGTCTTCCCCCAAAAAGTCCAGTCGAAGGAAGCGTAAAGATCTGGCTGAATATTTATATCTGGCGGGTGTAGGAGGGAAGACGATAAAAGATGCCGAGGTTCGGATAAGAAAGATGAGCTTACTGTAAAAGGCAAGCGCAGGAAATAGCTCTAATCTGCTGCGTTATGGTTAGCTGAAAAGGTGGCAATGTAGAAACCTTGTTTACCACGAGATATTGAGCTAACCTGAAGAACAACTGAGCAATATGATTTTGTGCTACAGCACGGCATCCTATGAACTCGATCCACCCCAGGACGACGAAGATAGTCGAATGCAAATAGGTATCCCAATGATAGAACCCAAACCCCAAATCCCTAGGGAACGCCATCTCATTACCAGTTAATCATTTCAAATCACCACGCAATGCTGAATCATGCTTATACCTCTTCCTTAGCAGCTTCTGTGCGAACTTCATCCTTTACGTTTTCCGTGTCTAGTTCAGCTTGGCCCTCTTCCTTTGCTTTTTCCTTCTCATCTACCTCCTTTTCATCATCAGCAGTACCATTCATCTCTACATCAGCAGCCGGGGCGGCAGTAGCTGCTGCGTGCGCAGCTGGTGATTCTGGCGGAGTTGGGACAGTGGGTGGTGATTGAGTCCTTGACTCTGGGGCTGGCTCAGGCTCGGTACGTCCTGTGGAGAAGATTAGCGTCTTTCAAGGTTATGATTGCATATTGAGGAACTAACCATCAGTAGCGAGGACAGCAGTTCCCTCAGCTTCCTCCATTTCTATATCTCCGTCATCATCTGCGGGGATGGCTGGCGTGCGCGTTCGCGATGCCGTACCATTGGCTGGTTGTGCTGACGATGCTCCAGAGGCAGATCTTCGTCGGCGAGCGGGTTCTCCGTTGAGACCACGTGTGCCATCAGGATTGTCTGCTCCATCTTCTGCTACAGCATTGGGATTCTGGAAGTCCATGATGTTGCGCCTCCTTCGGGTACCAGGCTGTCGTCGCACGCCAAGGCTATCTTTGTAGTCTTCATCGTCGCTTGCTTCATACAATTCCCCTTCGCGTTCGATTTGTTGGTCGCGCTGTCTCTGTGTAGCACGCACATCTGGGTTCTCATCCGCATCAATATCATCCATCTCCTCCTCCGCATCTGAATCGTATCTGGCGAGTTGGGGGGGGTTTTCGGGAATGTTCGTGAAAGCTTCAACTGATGGCTTTCCGGTACGCCTAATGCTATCAATCACGGACGACTTGATCTTATGAAGATAGTCTGCTGAATTAGCGTTCTCCATATTAGAAGGCCGCACATCGAGCTCATAATCAGGAGCAAAGTACTAGAAAGAGTCAGAATATATGAATTAGCCAGTAGGCTGGTCTTACCTCATAATAATCATTAAAGGGTAGTTGTTTGGCCATGTGTTGGCTGACCAACTGACCTGTCTCGTAAGCCCAAGTGCGGGCGACGTTTCGCATGGTGTAGCCGCCACCACCAAGAACGATAACAGGCACACCAAAACTCTTGACGTAGCGCACACAGTTTGCATGGCCGTCCATGCTCAGATTGAAACAGCCCAATCTATCTCCTGATAAGCTATCGCCACCACACTGAAGAACAATGGCTTCGGGGCCGTAGTATTGCATGACAGCCTCGATTACAGGCTCAAAAATGTTACGGTAAGTTTCATCAGTGATGCCGTCGCGCAACGGGAAATTGACAGCGTAATGCTTGCCACCACCCACGCCAATATCGCGGAGCTCGCCGGTTCCGGGGAAGTATTCGCCATATTTGTGGAAAGAGACGGTCATGACGCGATCGGTCGTGTAGAATGCTTCTTCGACGCCATCTCCATGATGCACGTCAATGTCGATGTAAAGAACGCGCTGTTTATACCGCAAAAGTTCAATAATGCCGAGGACGATATCTGCACATATTAGTCAAATCCATGCGGAAGGGTGTTAGACATACCATTAACGTAGCAGAAGCCGCTAGCCTCGCTCTTCTTCGCGTGATGAAGGCCGCCGGCCCAGTTTACAGCGACGTCACACTTACCTCTGTTCAAACGCGCTGCCCCCTCCATGGTGCCCCCAGCGCTGATGCTGCAGAACTCGAAGAGACCATCAAAAACAGGACAATCATCTCCAACGTTGTACTTGTTCTGCTCTTTCGCGAAGCTGTCCATGTTGTCAGGCGTCACTTTATGGAGGAAGTCGATATACTCGTCAGTATGGAACTGCGTCATTTCGTATTTAGAGGCGGGCTTAGCGCGCTATAAGTAGTAAGTAGATGTATTGTTCTTAAAGATAGGATACAACTCACGTAGATTTCCATCTTTGTGTACAGGCCATAGTTCATGATCAAACTGTGTGCCATTCGTATTCGGTGAGGCTTCATGGGATGGCCCGAAACGTATGCATAGTTTCCAACGTCAGAGTCGTAGAAGTATGCGACCTTCTTGGGAGTAGACACGGTGCCATTGAGCGAGTTGGACCCAGTGGGCCCTGCTGCGTCGAGGTTATCCATACGGTGGAGGGGCGCACAGCACCGCGAGATGCAAGAAGAGGGAATCGATCTATGCGAGTGATCCGAGCTTTAAGTATGAGAGGATAAACTTCTACCGGAGTTATAGGGAATGCGCGCGTGTCGTCCGGTCGTCCGGGTTTGTAGAGTGTTGGAGAGCAAGTTCTAAGAGGAATGGAGAGGCGGCGGGAGGAAGCTTGGGCCTGTCGATTTGTCGATCCCTGTCAGTCAAGCGGCGAAAAGATTTACCGACCGGCGATAGCGTAGTTACTACCAGCCACCGATATTCAATATGAGCGAAAATGATTTCCTTGCGGCTACTGCTGTTCGAAGTTCCCTTTCGTTGACTCGTTAGATATACTTCAAATCATCTCTCTGCAACACTTCCAATTTAACGGGTTTCTAATGGTTGACATAACCTTCACAATGCGCGGCTGTTCCTGGGACTGAACAAGTCTACCAATCATAGCCTTATTTACTGATGCTTGGACATGCGGAGTAGACTTGGACATCTAATATGTATTGCATAGAATCTTTTGGAATAAATCTATATGTGTAATGACATTTAACGATCATTATCACGTGACCATTACACCTCTAGTTACATCAGAAGATACAAACGGTTAAGCGTGATAGATAAAATATGTTACGCGTTAGTTATGTTTTCTTCCTCCTATCAGCTGGTGTGCTTGATAGGGTTTTTACGTTGAATCTGATTTCTCAAATAGGAAAGTATACGACTTCACGTATTTAAAGGATTAAATATGACTTAACTTCATGATTGCACTTTTGGGTTGCGGATGCAATAGGGATACCGGTTCTCTCTGTAATAAATTTGAATTACATTTACCTCGTACAAGAAATATTTTCCAGGTCCGATATCGTTGACCTTACAAATCACATATATGGCGGGGTCTACGTCTTCTTAATTCTAGGCTTTCGGAATGGTTTCGAAAGCGCTTAGGATCTAGACATCATATTCAATGTATACTGATGGAAATGGCGATCTAAGCATGTGAGACAGTAGCGCCACGCTATTGCAATAGTCTATATAGCTTTCTCTAGTGTCATAACAATTCATCACTCTTACACTCTTCAACATAGACTACATTACTTAATATAAGAATAGCAAAGTCTATCATTCACAATGGACTCCATCACTCAGATGATCACCATCGTTCCCCCGCTATCGCCTGCGTTGAACTCCATACTACAGGCGAGCCAACACGAATTATAACCCACGGTTACCCCAAACTTGCCGGTTCTCTTCTTGCACAGCGCGCTGAGGCTTTGACTTGAGCCTGTATGCCATGCCCATATGTATGACGCTATCTTGCGCCCAGTCACTGAGCTTACAGGATCGGGTAACGTGCATATCGGAGTGCTGTTCTGCCACAATGACGGATATAGCACTATGTGTGGGCATGCTACAATTACGTTTGGCCGATTTCTTCTTGATGCGCAGGATGAGGACGTCTTCCCAAGAAGGAGTGAAATACTAGTTGACGAAGTCAAGAGGGCTGCAAGCGTGAACCTGTATGCTCCCTGCGGACTGGTCAGGATTACGGTACCAGTCAAAAAGTTTGAGAAACTATGGAAGAGCGACCCGTCCAGACCAGTATCTTTCATCAACGTGCCAGCTTTTGCAACTCATGATGTCTCAGTGAAAATCCCCGAAAAAGATAAATGACCAGAAATTTGTAACCGAGACAGTATCAGTGTTTCCTTTTGCTATGGAGGCGCCTTTACTTGTCTAGTCACCGTTCAAGAGCTCGGTTTCGTCCTGGAAAGTCTGTACTACCCTATTGACTTTGAGAACATCAATCGCGCAACAAAGGTCCTAAACATATCATGAATAGAGACTCACAGTACGAAAAGTACATGCAGCACCCAGAAAATACTGAACTGAGCAAGCTCTACACGATTGTTGTCAGTGACACTACTCAGGACTACCCGACTCTGGGTTCCAAGGGTGCTGAATTGGGCTTGTGCTACTTCGCGGATCAACAAATCGATCGCTCTCCGACAGGAAGTGTGGCATCAGCACGAGTTGCCCATGCATATGCCTTGGGAAATCGAACATTGGGAGAATCCTGGATATATCATTCTTTGGTGTCACTCGCTACTCGTGAACGTGGTCGATTTGTTGGCACGCCTGCGGAGGAAGCTCTGGAATACTACAAGCAAGGCATCATGCTTGGGGCGCCTGTTAGGGTGAGAATTGAAGGATATGCTTATTATGTTGGATATCATATATTTGTGGCTGAAAAGGAAGACCCCTTGGCCGAGGGAGGTTTATGTTCAACAGTATAAGTGCCTGACCAGTCGTTCATATCACGATATTGTGTTTGGACAAATCAAAACGTCCATTGTTGGCGTGTTCGTGTTTGAAGATGGGATTATGTTAGTGGAAAGGATGCATAGCCACTTGCAGGCGTCCGGTACTAGACTCCCTGCTGCCAAGTCGTTTTCAGGCCAACCAACCACCCTCGTCATTCGCCGCGGCCATCACGACATCACGCTAGTTCCTGAAAACGATCTGAGCGGCCCATATCGACCTGAAAATCGACGCACCTTCCTCACAGGGTCATGATGCAGGCAAACGCCACGGCATGGCATTTACTTGGCCTGCGAACATTGCAGTGGGTGCATGTAACCCAAGAGGACCCAGGCCACGAGACGCAAGGCGTAATCCCGATGACGCGAAGCGACGAGGACTCAATCCACGATGGCGGATATTGCGTGCGATGCAATAGCGGGAGCATATATGAGAGATGTCCCTCATGGTGGATCTGCCACTCTGTAGCACCGCCGGTGGGTCGCACGCCATTGCCACTCGTGCATTTTCTGGTTGATGGATCTATAACTTTAATCCAACGTCAGCTTCTATATTTTGAGCGAGTGTGAATCTTGCTCAAACTCAGCATGGTGTCGAAGTTCGACTCTGAGATCAATAAGACGGCGACAGCGGAGGTTGATCATGACGGCGCCCCTCCTCCCGAATACACAAATGGCATTATTCAAGACGAGAATACCTACCAGTATGATGACTCTAGGAAGCTAGGCATCACGGGTTCAGTGTTCTTGATCCTGAACAAGATGATTGGAACAGGCAGTAAGTGTCTCTGTTCGGAAGAATATTTAAGCTCACAATGCACAGTCTTCTCCACACCTTCGGGCATTTTTGCTGCCACAGGCTCCGTTGGTGTGAGTCTCTTTCTATGGGTCATTGGTATGCCCGCAAAATCACGAGAACCTATCCAGACTACTTACAAGCCTTAAAGGTGGAATTTTGACCTTCGCTGGTCTATCTGTCTTTCTCGAATTCGGTCTCGCTATCCCTCGTTCTGGAGGCGAGAAGAACTACCTGGAGCGCGTGTATCGCCATCCCAAATATATGGCAACCTGTGTACTTGCCTCACAGATGTTGCTCCTCGGTTTTTCTTCTGGGAACAGCCTTGCCTTTGGCCGCTATGTGCTTTTCGCATCGGGATCCACTGCTCCCGATGGCTGGGCGGCGCGCGGCATTGCCATTGCATGCGTTACCTTTGCTGTGGGCATGCACGTAGTTCTTCCCAAATGGGGCATTCGCTTGTTTAACGTGCTCGGCGTTTTCAAAGTTGGCATCCTACTCTTCATCGTGTTCTCGGGGTTCGCAGCCCTGGCCGGCCATTTGAAGATCGAAAAACCGCATAACTTCGACAATGCTTTCAGTCTCGAAGTAGGAGATGGCTACGGAGGAGGTGGTGCATATGCGTACTGCCAAGCCCTGCTCCGCATCATCTACTCGTACAAGGGCTGGGAGAATGCCAACTATGTGCTTGGAGAAATCAAGAATCCCAAAAAAACACTCTCAATTGCTGCGCCTCTAGCCATTGGCGGTGTAACGATTCTCTACGTTCTCGCGAATGTCGCATACTTTGCTGCGATTCCAAAGTCGGAACTTGCAAAATCCGAGGTCATCGTTGCAGGCCTATTTTTTAAGAACGTTTTCGGCAACTCTGCAGGTGCACGCAGCCTACCGGCTTTTGTCGCCCTGAGCAATCTGGGAAACGTGCTTGCAGTTAGCTTCGCGCATGCCCGACTGAACCAGGAGTTTGCGAAAGAGGGACTTCTTCCATGGAGTCGCTTCTGGGCGAGCAATAAGCCGTTCAACACACCTGCAACGGCTGTAAGTATTCTTTTGCTATGCCTCAACCACAGGATTGGAAACTAACGAAATCTAGCTCTTCCTCCACTGGCTTGTCACAGTGATAGTCCTTGTGGCGCCTCCTGCTGGACCTGCATACAACTTCATTACCGACCTTTACACCTACCCTGGTGCATGGATCAATGGATTCGTTGTTGCTGGTCTCATCTACTTACATTTCTCCAAGAAAGAGCGATGGTCATCACCCTGGCACACTTACCTACCGATTTCGTTGCTCTATCTCGCTGCAAACATCTTCCTCGCCCTTGTACCCTTCATCCCGCCTGATGGCGACTGGAATGCTGAAGGATACCCATACTATGTGTTCCCGGTCGTTGGTGTTGGCGTTTTGATCCTGGGTGTGGTCTACTGGGCTGGGTGGACTAAGGTTTGGCCTGCGATCGGTGGGTACAAGATTGTCAGTGAGAGATATGAAGACGAGCAGGGCGCTGAACATATTCGATATGTCAAGGTGTATGGGAAGCATGACTAAGGTTCATAGATTCTCTAGAGCATCTCACTTGACCCTTATAAAATTCTAGAGAAATATACAGTTATACGACAAGGTCATATTGCAAGACATTGAATATATTTTTGGCATTTTTGCACTCATTCCTCTGCTCTACTTGTTATACCTGAGCAAAGAAGCGTAATTAGATGATTATACGTATTGGTACAGCAATGCATGCCTTCTAGTTCAACTTTCACACTTCCCCGATGATAGATACATGAGTTATTAAGCCCAAATCAATCCCATCATGCTCTTTGCGCAAGCCTATGCCAATCAATATTTAACTTTAGTCTACAAAGATGCAGCTGCCCATTCCATGGTTCGCTTGATTGCTTCATCTTGGTCAGCGATAGGTTCATATCCTAGCTTCTCCTTCGCTTTATCTAGACACCAACATGATCCTCGGTCTAGATAATCTATGTCTTCACGTCGCATGCTCGGCTCCTTTGTGCCAAAAGTAAAAATCCAAAACGCCCACTCCATAACTGAAGCCATCGTTTTCATCATACTGAGCGGGAGAACTGTGACCTCCTTGTCAGCTACAGGATGACCTGCTACAGCGTAGCACCGGCGCATAAAAGTGAAGAAAGGCTGTGGCTTCTCATCGGATATGAAAAAGGCGTTCCCGGCAATGGATGAAACGGTGGAGGGATCCAGAAGCGCGCGGAATGCCAGGATGTGTGCCTCAGCCGCCTTTTTCACGTACAAAAATTCGAAGATCTTTATATTTCGTCCGACTTGTATCTTGTGCTCTTTCTTCCTGATGCTCTCCATCATTCTGCGTACCATAGGATGGTCATATTCGCCATAAAGGACAGGAACACGAAGCACAGCGGTCGCCAGCCCCGAGCCGCCCGTGTTTGCATCTGTAACCATCTTATCTGCGATGGCTTTGGTCAAACCATACTGGTTGCTGAAGTGCGACTCGTTGTAAAGCTGGGCGTTTTCCTCGGTCAATGGTTCCTGGGTAGGCACAGTAGCTGAGTCTGTTGATGTGTAAACAAACGCTTTTGTTTCTGGACACTCCTTTGCATATCGCAGTAGTATTTGCGTCCCGTTCACATTGCAACGCCTTAACTCAATGGCTTCATGTCCTAGAAGGAGTGCTGCAGTATGAATTACTGCACACGGCTTGATTTGGGTGAAAATATCTTGAATTTGTGGCTCGGAAGATATGTCTGCGGCATGATAGGAGATCTTGTCCTTGAATCTCTCGTCAATTTCAAGTGGTTTTGGTGCGCGGCTGACGACCGCGACAGTCGCGCCCTCGTCAAGTAATTGGAGTACGACCTGTCTACCCAGGAAGCCACATCCACCTGTGACAAGTACGCGCGTGTTCTGAGGAGGGGGAGTAGATTTCATGACTGGCGAGCTCAAATAGCACAAGAAGTGTTGGGTGAGCACGCACTGATAGTACGTTAATAAATTTGCGGGCGTGAGTCTGACTAAGACGCGTAGATGAATGCGGCGTAGCTCTCTGTAAACAACAAATGGGGGTCTAGCCCCCACATAGTATCAATTATCCATCTAGCTCTTGTTTCTAATATAGTAGAGAATTCAAGAAACTGGAGGAATTTGAGTTACCTATCACAATATAAAGCTATCTAACTGAAAGTGGCATAAAACGATGTTAAATCACATTAAAACTAACAAAACTGAAGAGGTAGAATGAATCGTAATAAGGCAAAGTAAGGCCTTAACTACTTCTTGACTTTCAGCATATGATCAATTCCGGTCCCTTTTGCGACGCCAGTATCCTGCCAGACAGTTAGCCGTGCTCCGAGTGATATAAGGTTCCGCGGCAAATTTACCAGCCAAGATGTTGGGAACCAAGAGGTCGCGAATTTTACCAAGGAAGCGGCTGCGCCGTACCAAATCTTCACCCCTGGATTCGCGAGGAGTTTGTCAACCACGCCCTCAGCGTACTTGAGATTGTTCATTCTCGATGCTCCATCATCTCCCTTTGCTCTCTTGATAAAATCTCCTTCAACCAATATATAGCGCGATTTCTCAGGCATCTTCCAGCTCTGGTAGTGAGAATGGACTTTGGATTCAACAGCGCCAGTTATGACTGATACCACCTTCACATCAAATGGTGCTAGCTCGAGGCGGAGGACATCTCCAATAATCTCTACAGAACGCTTTGATGCAGCGTATATACCTTTGTGTATATGTTAGAGTGATGCTAAAGCAAACACAGGAATCCACTTACCTTGCCACGGCACATTCAAGTAGCCGGATACTGAAGAGATAAATACTACAATTCCCCTAGCCTCGATCAAGAGTGAAGAGAAGGCTTGAACTAATTGGAGCGGGCCCCAGACGTTTGTATCGTAAATTTTCTTTGCATCATCGATTTTCTCATCCAGAAGAGGCATGAAGCGGTTGCAACCGGCATTGTTAACAAGATAATTGAGTGTACCATTCGTCTCCTTGCTGACTGCTTTAACCGCAGCTTCGATCGCTTTTGCATTCAGAACGTCCAATGTAAGCAGGGTGACATTGTCAAGATCCTGAAGCTTTGTCATTCTTCCCGTGTTACGTGCAGTCGCGAAGACACGAAAGCCGCGCTGGGCAAATGTGAGGGCAAGGGCAGAACCGATTCCATCGTCACTGCAGCCAGTGATGAGCACTGAGCCTTTAGTAGCCATGATTACAAATTGAAGCTGCCTTTTAGTTCTCCAAGGGCGGAATATATGTTTTACGAGCGTAGGGTGGTGTTCACAAGTACGAGTTCTCGCACGAGAAGGTTCTTGTGGGTGGGATTTGACATACATTGTGCCACAAGGCGAGCCCTCCATTTTGTGCCAAGATAGTCGATTAATGCGTTTGAGTGGCGCATTTAAAATAGGCTACTATGCAGGCTGTGAAGCTCGGGACACACCTTTATATATGCTTAGTTGTTCAGCACCTGTTTATCACAACATATACCCAATTTTAATATATCCGTAGCAGAATGGAGCTTTATAATTACTGAAGGAAGTTCTACTTAACAGGGCCACGCTTCCCGGAACGGAGTTACACGGAAGGAGCAACGGTGCATATTTCACACAGTTTGAGCTAGTGATCAAGCCTGCCGCCATCGAACAGCCGACAAGTATTCGTAAAGTCAGTGCCTTGGCCAAGGAGTTGCAGGCGTACCTTGCAATTAAAAAAACCGACCATATACCATTTACAGGTAATGTACGTTACCTTTGATAAGCAACCCGAAGCTAACAACATGAAAAGGTAGAGTAAACATTGGAGATGATGTCGCCATTAAGTTGCGGAGTCTGAAGGGCATACATCTAGCCGAGAATAAGTCGCACGTCACTGTCAACATCGGTGGAACTTAGGGCTAGCTACACGAAGAGCTTGAGAAGCACGGTTTGACTGCGCCTGGGGGATGAATTAGTAGAGTGGAGCGGATGTCGGCAGGCTTTTTTGGGGATGGTGAGTAGCTCGCATATGTTGACATTAACGAATATCTCGCCGGACCAGGTAAGGTGAACTTGGATGAAAATGAAATGCTGCGGTACACAATGGTATACTCTAACCAGTTTGGATCGTTCTATATTACCGGCACCATCAAGCCTGATGACACGTCCATGAGAAAGTTCCATAAGAATTAGCCTGCCATTTTTAAGCTACTCAAATCAGCAAATGATCTTTCATTCTCGTTAGGTTACTTCCTACTTACCAAAGCTCTTCTTGAGAGCTCTAAGCTCGCTGGTGGCAGCAATAGATAGTGATCCTACTAATGGACTACTATTTGTCGCCCGCATCAATCTCGAAGCTCTGCCAACCGTCATGATAGAATCCATAGTGCTATCAAAAACTTGCTTGTAAAGCTTAAGTAAACTGTAGGCGAGAAGGGACTTCTATATAGGTACACCTTCGCTAACTATGCGTACTAGAAGGAAAACACATTCGCAGGATACATCGAGGAAAGTCTAAGGGATCTGAAGGAAGTCAGTAAAAGGTATGGCTTAGAAGGTATCTTCTAGAAGGCAGTTCTTAGTGGTTTCAAGCTTTCAAAAGCGTAGACATAATCTGAAAAAGCAACTCTGAAGACTTCATGCATGTTGAATCAAAGATATAACGCCTGTTAATGACAGAAACCCTACTACCTAGTTGTCAAGGAAAAAGAATCAGACAATCCGTGATCCACTGCGACAGTAGCAAAGCGCTTGTACTTCTGCCCTTGCCTGCGTCGGGGCAACACGTGGTTTTCATCGTAGTCCTCTCTTGATAAAAGCTTCTGAGAGGTTTGCTGCTCTGCTCTAAGGGCCCACATATATGGTGTTTCTCCAAGATTATCTTCTGCTTCTATAGATGCACCATACTGGAGCAATAACCTAAGCACTTCAGGGTTACCGTAGCTTGCTGCGGTATGCAGTGGTGTTGCCATGTTGAAGTCTGCTCTTGAAGGGTCTGCACCAGCTTTCAACAATATCTTCATGACTGACACATGCTGGCGAAGTGTTGCGCCATGTAGTGCAGTTCCGCCGTTGCGACTTCCTGGCGCATCCAACTCAGCACCATCTTCAATCAGGCGCTCAACAACATCTCCTAGACCAAAAGATGCTGCATAATGTAATGGGGTGGCATGCCGTGGGTATGAATCCCATGTGTATACTGGATCGGTCCAATCGGAATTCAAAACCTGGATCCACGACAAGAACTTTGGCCGAGAGCTTTCAGTAAACAGCTCATACACAAGTGAGTCGAGTTCATGGTTTTTCAGTGACGAGCGGCGGTAGTATGACCATCCGACTGCTGCATGCCCGAAGAGAGGATGCTGTACGCACCGAGCTTCCCAAGCTGATTGAGATCCTACAGGACCACTGGATAAACTATCCAGTGATAGATATGATAAACAACTCATTGCAAGCTCTGAATTTGCACTTCCAGGGCTCATTTTAAACACGGAGACATCCGAGTCTTGTATTTCGGTAGACTGGAGGTAGTCAAGGACCGATAAATGAGCTAGCTTGACATGCCCTGTCTCAGTGACACTCAGCAAGCTACTTCCTAGGCTGAGAATATCTCGCGGGTCGTTAAGCCGAGACTCTTCGACTTCATGGTGAGTTTTCACTCCAGGGTCAATCGCAATTGCTTCTTGAAGTTCGTATAATGTGAGAGGCATCACAGAAAACGCGGTCCAGACAAGTGCTCTGCGCAATAACTCCACGTCATCGTCTTCAACTCTTCGTAGTATATTGGCGTATGTTTCATTCAGTGTAGTAGGAAGTCGATTTAAGGATGCACGAATTGATTTGACAGTTCTCAATCGTACGAGTGCGTCGAGTTGGCATTGAGCCCAGCGAAACCTAAACCGTCAATCAACCCAGTCCTAGACACCTAAGTCAATAACTACATACATGCCTGCACTTTTCTCGTTGAGTGAGTTTCGGATCTCGTCTTGCACAGCCTGCGCCAATTTTTTCAGACGCGGATCATGTGCAAGTCGGCGACCGACATACGCCTCCACATCTCGGTCTACATCTCGGCGGTGGTTCTCCATTTTTAATCTTAGGGTTGCTTGACCACATGATTGAGCAATGTCAGCTTCTTCGCGACTTGTAGTCAGTAACTTGATGTTTGCCTTTTCTTGCTCAAGTCCGCATAAGAAAGAAAGGATCTCATCGCGGTTTTCGCACTCATCGAGTGCATCTAGGATGAGAAAGACAGTATTCTCTTTGCAAATTTTCAAGAGTTCGCTTCTGAGTATGTTCCAGCTCGGCTGGCGCTGTTTTCCAGGGATGCGACTTTCGTGGTAGGCATGCAAAAGCTCTTTAGAAGGCAATGAATGAGAGCATAGTTGCCCCAGAAGAGAGCCAACGACATTCTTTGGGCTCCGATACTCTGCGCGCGTAAAGTCGCAATAAAAGTAAGCTAAATGGCATTTATCGTTTTTGATATCTTTTGATATTCTTTCGATAATCTGAGAACTAATACTTGAATGAGTCTCCAGCTCTGAGTAATAGACGAGGAGCCAATTACCAGAGGACAGTTTTACCTGAGCCGGCTACCAAAGACGTCAGTCATCCAGTACACCAATGCAATTGAGAGCAGAATATTTACCGAAACCGCTGATCCAGAGCGAAGGCTGTTTTGAATTGATCCATGTCCGAAACTCGATGGATTCAAAAAACCAGCCATTAGTACCTTTCTGATGAGCAGAAGCAGCAGCCTCGTGATTTTCTCCTGGATCAACTGGTGAAAGCCATTTGATCATGGCCTCAATCTCTTCATCTACCTAAGTAAGTACGACTCTCTGTAGAAAGTAAATAGAAAGATTCACCCTGCTGTATTGCTTGGATACTATCGGCTGCTACAGTTACTTTGTAGTCAATACTATGCACCGTCGCTTGGATGGAGTCTGTGGTGGTATGAAGCTGCTCAAGCAGAGCTCTTTCCAGAGTTTAATAAATAATCAAGGAAATAAAATCCAGGGGCTACATACATTTGATCCTCCTGGAGCGCTAGTATGAGTGTTGACTTGCAGCGTTCAATCCGTTCCAAACATTCCTTGACATCCTTCTCTTTTAACTGCCATTTCAATGCCTTCAATAGTGCACCGCGTTTCGAAGCTTCCGCTTCACCGAGCCCTGCAGATCTAATCTTTTTATCAAGAATCCACAGTTCGCGCTGGCATGTGACGAGCGGCCCGTCAACCATGTTGGATAGTGAACTCGGCCACCGATCCGCTTTCTTCGATTCTTTTGAGGCTAGTGATCGCTGGAATGAGTCTTCTAGTGTTTCAATTATGTTGCGCAGAGCTTTCAGCTCGGCAATGATGTCTGTCAGGGTCCAGGGCTCATCTTTGAGCGCAGCGCGATAGTCGTAGCATATTGAGATGAGAGTGGTGGTTGCCTGGAGAATGGTGATAACGCCTGTTGCGATGGTGAGAGGATCCATCTCTTGTTTTTGGCTTGAGGGATGAAGTGATACAACTAAGACGATCAAGTTCGGAGCTTGATGCGGGGAGCGTCAGATAAAGTTGGGTTAGCGGCTAAAGCTGGGGGCTGTGTACATGATGTTTTATGCACAAGCCTTGCAAGCGGCAAGGCGTGTGGCGCAGTCACGATCTTACAGACGGCTGCCTGCTTACTAGAACACTTACCA
>Ga0247757_10000799_pt1 | contig 24187 bp, 22 predicted proteins | sample UWRJL126311R4_FD_180929 | JGI IMG/M metagenome (GOLD analysis project Ga0247757, IMG submission 180929) | Plant litter microbial communities from Arlington Agricultural Research Station in Wisconsin, United States - UWRJ-L126-311R-4 | ecosystem: Environmental > Terrestrial > Plant litter >...
GCGTCCGGTTGACGAAGGTGACCTGCTTGTTGCGGTCGAAGGCGAACACGCCGAAATCGACGGTGTTGAGCACCTCGTCGAGCAGCCGCTGCTGCTTGCGCGCGCGCTCGAGCGCGTTCTCGATGAGCTGGGAGTGCTGGCGCAGCAGCACGGACTGCGCGCGGCCCCGACGCGCGGACAGGTACACCGTCATGGCCACGAACGCGAGCGTGATGGGCAGCAGCACGATCGCCGCGAAGTCGTTGATGATGAGCGCGCCGGGCGTGATGGCGCGCGAGATCCAGATCAGGGCGATCGCGAAGCTCGTGCCCCCGATCACGGCGCGGATCGAGAACGACCGCGCGAGCCAGATCACCGGGAAGACCATCATGAGGCCGGATCCGAGCTGCGGCTCGGCCGCGCGCACCGCTCCGATCGCGAGGATGTTGGCCAGCGGCAGGATCACCCGCCAATGCCGCGAGATCGCGTCCCACGGGACCGTCGCGGCCACCCCGGTGAGCACGAAGACCAGCCCGAGCGCCCGAACAGCGTGGGGAGCGTGAGCGCCTCGGGGGCGAAGACCATGATCGCGACGGCCACCAGCAGCACCGCCGCCGAGATGAGCATCTGTGTCGAGAGCATGGCCGATGCCGCGCCGCGTGAACGCGCACGCGTCGCCATGCTCCGGTCCCCCCGCACCATGCGATCAGGGTACCCGGGGAGCGTTCGCGGCCGGAGGTCCCAGATCTGGGGTCGTCAGACCGGATGCGTCAGATCGAGAACCCGATCGCCCTCATCATGTCGCGGCCGTCGTCGGTGATCCGCTCGGGACCCCACGGCGGCATCCACACCCAGTTGATCCGGAACCGCTCCACGATCCCGTCGAGCGCCTGCCCGGTCTGCTCCTCGATCACGTCGGTGAGCGGGCAGCCGGCCGAGGTGAGCGTCATCGAGATGATGAGCGCGTCGTTCTCGTCATCCCAGGCCAGGTCGTAGATCAGGCCGAGGTCGACGATGTTGACGCCGAGCTCCGGGTCGATGACGTCCTTCAGGCCCTCCTCGATCTTGTCGAAGAGCGCCGGCTCGAGCGCGGTGGGCATCAGACCTGCTCCTGCTCCAGCACGGCTCCGTCGCCCAGGTACCGGTCGTAGCCCTCGTTCTCGAGGCGCTCGGCGAGCTCGGGGCCGCCCTCTTCCGCGACCTTGCCGTCGACGAAGACGTGCACGAAGTCCGGCTTGATGTAGCGCAGGATCCGCGTGTAGTGGGTGATGAGCAGGATGCCGAGGTCCGTCGCGTCGTGCGCCCGGTTGACGCCCTCCGACACGATCTTGAGCGCATCGACGTCGAGACCGGAGTCGGTCTCGTCGAGCACGGCGAACTTCGGCTTCAGGAGCTCCAGCTGCAGGATCTCGTGGCGCTTCTTCTCGCCGCCCGAGAAGCCCTCGTTGACGTTGCGTGCCGCGAAGGCGCTGTCCATGCGCAGGTCCTTCATGGCCGCGGAGACCGTCCCGGCCCAGCCGCGGATCGCCGGCGCCTCGCCGTCGATCGCCGTCTTGGCGGTGCGCAGGAAGTTCGACACCGTGACGCCCGGGATTTCGACCGGGTACTGCATCGCGAGGAACAGGCCCGCGCGGGCGCGCTCGTCGACGCTCATCGCGAGGACGTCCTGGCCGTCGAGGGTGATCGATCCGCCCTCGACCTTGTATCGGGGGTGGCCGGCGATCGTGTAGGCGAGGGTGGACTTGCCGGAGCCGTTCGGACCCATGACGGCGTGGATCTCACCCTTCTGGATCGTCAGATCGACGCCCTTGAGGATGTGCTTGGTGCCCTGATCGGTCTCGATCGAGACCTTGAGGCCCTGGATCTCGAGAGTGCTCATGCGGTGACTTCCTTGGTCTGACTCGGGTCGATGTACACGTCGTCGCCGTCGATCTCGACGACGTAGACGGGGACCGGCTCGTAGGCCGGGAGGCTGAGGGGCTTGCCGCTCAGCAGGGAGAACTTCGAGCCGTGGGCCCAGCATTCCAGCGTGTCGTCCTCGACGAACCCCTCGGCGAGCGAGATGTCGCCGTGCGTGCAGGTGTCGCCGATCGCGTGGACGTCGCCCGCGGAGTCCTTGACGACCGCGATCGGCACGCCGCCCAGGACCACGCGGCGCGCGGTGTCGGGCTCGAGCTCGTCGACGGCGCAGACGCGTTCGCGGCTCATCGGGGCGCTCCCGTGCCCTTGGCCTTCTCGAGCTCGGCCACGAGGGCCTCGAGCAGCCGCGCCTCGAGTTCGGGCTCGCCGATCCGCTGCACGATCTCGCTGAGGAATCCCAGCACGACCAGGCGACGCGCCTCGTCCTCCGGGATCCCGCGGGCCTGCAGGTAGAACAAATGCTCGTCGTCGAAGCGGCCGGTCGCGCTCGCGTGGCCGGCCCCGACGATGTCGCCGGTCTCGATCTCGAGGTTCGGGATCGAGTCGGCGCGCGTGCCCTCGCTCAGCACGAGGTTCCGGTTCTGCTCGTACGTGTCGGTGCCGGTCGCCTTCGGTCCGATGAGGACGTCGCCGACCCAGACCGTCCGGGCGCCGTCGCCGTTCAGCGCGCCCTTGTAGGTGACGCGGCTGCGCGAGTGCGGCGCGTCGTGGTGGACGTAGACGCGCTGCTCGAGGTGCTGGTGCGCGTCGGCGAAGTAGACGCCGAGCAGCTCCGCGTCGGAGCCCTCCTCGGCCAGGTGCGCCGACGGGTTGACGCGCACGACGGCGCCGCCGAGCGAGACGACGATGTGCTTGAGCCGCGCGTCCTTGCCGATGCGCGCGAACTGGCTCGACAGGTGGATCGCGTCGTCGTCCCACTCCTGCAGGCTCACGACCGTGAGGTCGGCGCCGCGGTCGAGCACGATCTCCACGTTCTCGGTGAGCGACGCCGTGCCGCGGCTGTCGAGCACGACGAGGCCGGTGGACTCGGCGGCCGCGGTGATGAGCACGTGCGCGCCCCGGGGTGCGGAGCCGAGCTGCGCCCGCGTGACGGTCAGCGCCTCGGTGCTGCCCTCGACGCGGATGTGCAGGGCCTTCTCGAACGCGGTCCACGCGTTGGCGGCGGCGCGCTCCTCGGGCTCGCCGGCCGAGCCGATGCGCGCGTCGGAGCGGTCGATCCACTCCACCGTCGTACCCGCGACCTCGGGGTAGAGGATCGCGTAGGGCGAGCCGTCGAGCTGCCCGTCGATGAGCGTGCGCACACGGTCGACCGGGGTGAGCTTCCACTCCGCCTCGAGGCCGGTGACCTCGGGGAAGTCGGCGTGGTTCACCGAACGGAAGCGGTCGGATCGCGTCTGCACCGGGGCGACCGGGCCGTCGCTGTGCGCGCGGATGCCGAGCCGCTCGGCGGTCTCGGCGCCGGCGGTGTCCGTCGTCGTCATCTAGCCGACCGAGCCTTCCATGCTCATCTCGATGAGCTTGTTGAGCTCGAGGGCGTACTCCATGGGCAGTTCGCGCGCGATGGGCTCGATGAAGCCGCGGACGATCATGGCCATCGCCTCGTCCTCCGGCATCCCGCGCGACTGCAGGTAGAACAGCTGCTCCTCGCTCACGCGCGACACCGTCGCCTCGTGGCCGAGCTGGACGTCGTCCACCCGGATGTCGATCGCCGGGTAGGTGTCCGATCGGGAGATCGAGTCGACCAGCAGCGCATCGCATCGGACCGTGTTGGCCGCGTGATGGGCCCCCTCGGCGACCCGGACCTCGCCCCGGTAGCCGGCGCGACCGCCGCCGCGGGCGATGGACTTCGACACGATCGACGACGTCGTGTACGGCGCCATGTGGATCATCTTGGCGCCCGCGTCCTGGTGCTGGCCGGGGCCCGCGAACGCGACGGAGAGGGTCTCGCCCTTGGCGTGCTCCCCCACCAGGTAGATGGAGGGGTACTTCATCGTGACCTTGGAGCCGATGTTGCCGTCGATCCACTCCATGGTCGCGCCCTCGTGGGCGATCGCGCGCTTGGTGACCAGGTTGTAGACGTTGTTCGACCAGTTCTGGATCGTCGTGTAGCGCACGCGGGCGTTCTTCTTCACGATGATCTCGACGACGGCCGAGTGCAGCGAGTCCGACTTGTAGATCGGGGCCGTGCAGCCCTCGATGTAGTGCACGTAGGAGCCCTCGTCGGCGATGATCAGCGTCCGCTCGAACTGGCCCATGTTCTCCGTGTTGATGCGGAAGTAGGCCTGCAACGGGATCTCGACGTGCACGCCCTTCGGCACGTAGACGAACGAGCCGCCCGACCACACCGCGGTGTTGAGCGCGGCGAACTTGTTGTCGCCGGACGGGATGACGGTGCCGAAGTGCTCCTGGAAGATCTCCGGGTGCTCGCGGAGCGCCGTGTCGGTGTCCATGAAGATGACACCCTGCGCCTCCAGGTCCTCGCGGATCTGGTGGTAGACGACCTCGGACTCGTACTGCGCCGCGACACCCGCGACGAGGCGCTGGCGCTCCGCCTCGGGGATGCCGAGCTTCTCGTAGGTGGCCTTGATGTCGTCCGGCAGCTCCTCCCACGAGGAGGCCTGCTTCTCGGTGGAGCGGACGAAGTACTTGATGTTGTCGAAGTCGATGCCCGTGAGGTCCGCGCCCCAGGTGGGCATCGGCTTCATGCCGAAGATCTTGAGCGCCTTGAGGCGGTTCTTCAGCATCCACTCGGGCTCGTTCTTGAGCGTCGAGATGTCGGTGACGACCTCGTCGCTGATGCCGCGACGCGCGGAGGCGCCGGCCGCATCGGAGTCGGACCAGCCGAACTCGTACTGGCCGAGACCGGCCAGCTCGGGCCGGTCGATGAGCACGTCGGACATGGGGTTCCCTCTCTCCTGCCGCTGCGGACTGTCCTGCCCGGACCGGCTTCTGTGCTGTCGAGCACTGTGGGGCACGCACCCTTGCGTGATCGGATCAATGGGACAGTCTACCGAGCGGATGTCACGGGCCGCTGACTGTCGACCGCGGGTGTTCGGAGCGCGAACGATCCCGGATCGGCATCGAGCAGCACCCGGAGCGCGCCCACCCAGACGAGCGCGGCGCCCAGCAGGTGCAGGGCGACCAGCAGCTCCGGCAGCGCGGTGAGCGCCTGGACGACGCCCACGACCCCCTGCAGCAGCAGGACGACGAGGAGCGTGATCCCCCGCCGTCGTGCGGACGGCACGGCCACGATGGTGACGATCGCGAGCGCGATGACGATCGCCGCGAGGGCGCCGTGCACCCAGACGACGTCGGTCCAGTCGACGCCGATGCGCGGCACGTCGCGGCTGTCGCCGGAGTGCGGGCCGGCTCCCGAGACGATCGTGCCGACGACGACGAGGGCCGCGGAGAACACGACGACGAGCCACCCGATGAGGCGCGCGGACGGTGCGACCGGGGTGCCGGGAGCCCCTCGCCAGCGCGCGCGGTGCCACGTGAGCGTCGCCGTCGCGAGGAGCGCCATCGCGAGCACGAAGTGGAACGCCACGACCCAGGGGTTCAGCTTGACGAGCACGGTGATGCCGCCCGCGACGGCGTTGATCACGACGAGCCAGAACATCGACCACGCGAGCCGGGTGAGCGACCGGTCGCGCGGGCGCTGCAGCCGCGCCGCGATGATCGCCCAGCCCACCGCCACGATGAGCAGCACCGTCACGAGGCGGTTGCTGAACTCGATGACGCCGTGGATGCCGAGCTCCGGGATCGGCGCGAGCGACGATCCATCGCACGTCGGCCAGGTCGGACAGCCGAGCCCCGATCCCGTGACGCGCACGACGCCGCCGCCGAGCACGATGAGCACGGCCACGACGAGCGCGGCCGTCGTCGACCAGCGGAGCGCGCGCTCCCCCAGCGCCCACTTCGACGCGGCCCAGCCGAGCGGAGTGACGAGCCGGCTCACTGCAGGACGATCGGGAAGTGCAGCAGCGGATCGATCCCCACGGCGAGGAAGACGATCGTGAGGTAGGTGATGCTCGCGTGGAACACGCGCATCGGCTTGACCTCGCCCTCGCGGATCGCGCTGGCGTACAGGCGGTGCGCCTCGAGGAGGAACCACGCGCCCGACGCGACGGCCGCGGCGGCGTAGACCCAGCCCATCCCGGCGATCGGGATCAGGAGCAGCGAGCACGCGATGGTCGCCCAGGCGTAGAGCACGACCTGGATGCCGACCGTCGTGCGCGTGCGGACCACGGCGAGCATGGGCACGTGCACGGAGGCGTAGTCCTCCTTGTAGCGCATCGACAGCGGCCAGTAGTGCGGCGGGGTCCAGAGGAAGACGATGCCGAAGAGGATGACGGGCGCCCAGTCGAGCGATCCGGTCACGGCCGCCCAGCCGATCAGCACGGGCATGCAGCCGGCGGCGCCGCCCCAGACGATGTTCTGCGGCGTGCGGCGCTTGAGGATCAGCGTGTAGATCAGGACGTAGAACGCGATGGCCGCGACCGAGAGGATCGCCGCGAGCGGCGTCGTCAGGAACCACAGCCACACGGTCGATGCGACGCCCGTGATCCAGGCGAACGCGAGCGCCTCGCCGTCCTTCAGCTCCCCCGTCACAAGCGGGCGCTTCTGCGTGCGCTTCATGACGCGGTCGATGTCGCGGTCGATGTAGCAGTTGAAGGCGTTGGCCGAGCCGGCGCTGAGCGCACCGCCGACGAGCGTCGCGAGCACGAGCCAGAGATTCGGGATGCCGTGGGCCGCGAGCACCATGACCGGAGCGGTCGTCACGAGCAGCAGCTCGATCACGCGCGGCTTGGTCAGGGCGACGTAGGCGAGGACCTTCCGTCCGACCGGGATGCGCGAACGGCTCGCTGGACCGACCGACTCCGCGGCCGGAGTCGCCACGGCCTCCTGCATGCGTTCCAGTTTAGGCGACGCGACGCCCGGCTCCTTACTCCCGTGGGAGTCCGCTGGACCTCGGCCGTCGCGGTCGGCGCACGCCCGGCCCGCTCACTAGGATCATGGAACGTGACCGACCTCAACTGGGAACCGATCGATGAGCGGGCGGTCAACACCGCTCGCGTGCTGGCCGCCGACGCGGTCGAGAAGGTGGGGAACGGGCATCCCGGCACCGCCATCAGCCTCGCCCCGCTCGCCTACCTCCTCTTCCAGAAGGTGATGAAGCGGGATCCGAAGGATCTCAACTGGCACGGCCGGGACCGCTTCATCCTCTCCGCGGGCCACAGCTCGCTCACGCAGTACATCCAGCTCTACCTGGAGGGATCCGGACTGGAGCTGAAGGACCTCGAAGCGCTGCGCACGTGGGGCTCCCTGACCCCCGGCCACCCCGAGGTGCACCACACCCCCGGCGTCGAGATCACGACCGGCCCGCTCGGCCAGGGCCTCGCGTCCTCCGTCGGCTTCGCGTACGCCGCCCGCTACGAGCGCGGCCTGTTCGACCCGGACAGCGCGGCCGGCGAGAGCCCCTTCGACCACCACGTCTACGTCATCGCCTCCGACGGCGACATCGAGGAGGGCGTGACCAGCGAGGCGGGCTCGCTCGCCGGCACGCAGGAGCTCGGCAACCTCGTCGTGTTCTACGACAGCAACCAGATCTCGATCGAGGACGACACCAACATCGCCCTCAGCGAGGACACCGCGGCCCGCTACGAGGCGTACGGCTGGCAGGTGCAGACGGTCGACTTCAACACCAAGGCGGGCTACGTCGAGAACGTCCAGCAGCTCTGGGACGCGATCGAGACCGCCAAGGCCAACACGACCCAGCCGTCGCTCATCGTGCTCAAGACGATCATCGGCTGGCCGTCGCCCACCAAGCAGAACTCGGGCAAGATCCACGGATCGGCGATGGGCGCCGAGGAGGTCGCCGGCCTCAAGCAGGCGCTCGGCTTCGATCCGGAGAAGAGCTTCGACGTCGACCCGGAGGTGCTCGCGCACACCCGCGGCTCGAGCGACCGCCTGCAGGAGTTCAAGGCCGGATGGCAGGAGTCGTTCGACGCCTGGGCCGCGGCGAACCCCGAGCGCAAGCAGCTCCTCGACCGCCTCGAGGCCGGCGAGCACCCGGAGGGCATCGCCGACGTGCTGCCCGTCTTCGAGGCCGGCAAGGACGTCTCGACCCGCGCCGCGTCCGGCAAGGTGATCAACGCGATCGCGCCGATCATGCCGGAGCTGTGGGGCGGATCCGCCGACCTCGCCGAGTCGAACAACTCGACGATCGAGGATGCGGAGTCGTTCCTCCCGCCGGCCCGCAGTACCAAGATGTGGAGCGGCAGCCCCTACGGCCGCGTGCTGCACTTCGGCATCCGCGAGCACGCGATGGGCGCGATCCTGAGCGGCATCCAGCTGCACGGCAACACCCGCCCGTTCGGCGCGACGTTCTTCACGTTCAGCGACTACATGCGCCCGGCCGTGCGTCTTGCCTCGCTCATGCAGATCCCGACGATCTACGTCTGGACCCACGACTCCATCGCCCTCGGCGAGGACGGCCCGACGCACCAGCCGATCGAGCACCTCACGGCGATGCGCGCGATCCCGAACCTCGAGATCGTCCGCCCGGCGGACGCGAACGAGGTCGCCTGGGCCTGGAAGACGATCCTCGAGCGCCGCAAGAACCCCGCGGGCCTGGTGCTCAGCCGGCAGAACCTGCCGGTGTTCGAGCGCGGCGAGGGCGACGCCTCGGGCGACACCTTCGCGGCCGCGTCGAACGTCGCCAAGGGCGCGTACATCCTGGCCGACGCGAAGGCGGAGACGCCGGACGTGATCTTCCTGGCCACGGGCTCCGAGGTCCAGATCGCCGTCGCCGCGCGCGAGCAGCTCGAGGCGGAGGGCGTGCACGCCCGCGTCGTCTCGGTGCCCAGCCAGGAGTGGTTCGCCGAGCAGGACGAGGCGTACCGCGAGTCGGTCCTGCCGAAGGGCGTGCGGGCGCGCGTCTCGGTCGAGGCCGGTCTGAAGCTCACCTGGGCGCCGTACCTCGGCGACGCCGGGCGCAGCATCTCGATCGAGCACTACGGCGCGTCGGCCGACTACAAGACGCTCTACAAGGAGTTCGGCCTCACCGCCGAGGCGGCCGTCGCCGCCGCCAAGGACTCCATCGCCGCGGCCTCCGCGTAATCCATCCCCTGTCGCCACCCCAGCAGGAAGCAGGAATCATGACCAACAGCAACACGGCCGCGCTCTCGGAGCTCGGCGTCAGCATCTGGCTCGACGACCTCTCGCGCGAGCGCATCGCGTCGGGCGGCCTGCAGGGCCTCATCGACGACCTCAACGTCGTCGGCGTCACGACCAACCCGACGATCTTCGCCTCGGCCCTGGCCAAGGGCAACGCCTACGACGCGAAGGTCGCGGAGCTCGCGAAGGCCGGCACGTCGGTCACCGACGCGGTGTTCACGATCACGACGGGCGACGTGCGCGATGCGTGCGACATCTTCCGTCCGGTGTACGACGCGTCGAACGGCAAGGACGGCCGCGTCTCGATCGAGGTGGAGCCGGGCCTCGCGCACGACGCCGCCGGCACGATCACCCAGGCCAAGACCCTGTGGGCCTCGGTCGACCGCCCGAACGCCATGATCAAGATCCCGGCGACGGTCGAGGGACTCGAGGCGATCACCGCGGCGACGGCGGCCGGCATCAGCGTCAACGTCACCCTGATCTTCAGCATCGAGCGCCACCGCGCGGTCATCAACGCCTACCTGGACGGGCTGGAGCAGGCCAAGGCCGCCGGCATCGACCTCTCCACGATCCGCTCGGTCGCCTCGTTCTTCGTGTCGCGCGTCGACACCGAGACCGACAAGCGCCTCGACGCGATCGGCACCGACGAGGCCAAGGGCCTGCGCAGCAAGCTCGGCGTCGCCAATGCGCAGCTCGCGTACAAGCTGTACGAGGAGGAGTTCGCGACCGACCGGGCGAAGGCCCTGCTCGACGCGGGCGCGCACACGCAGCGTCCGCTGTGGGCCTCGACCGGCGTCAAGGACCCGAACCTGCCCGACACGCTCTACGTGACGGAGCTCGCGGTGAACAACGTCGTCAACACCATGCCCGAGAAGACGCTCGACGCCGTCGCCGATCACGCCCCGCTCCACGGAGACGCCGTGACCGGCTCGTACGCCGCGGCGCAGCAGGTCTTCGACGACCTGAAGGCCGTCGGCATCGACTACGACGACGTGACCGCGACCCTCGAGAAGGAGGGCGTCGACAAGTTCATCGTCTCGTGGGGCGAGCTCCTCGACACCGTCACCGCCGCTCTCGAGGCCGCCAAGTGAGCGTCACGGTCGTCCCCACCGGGGCCGCCAAGGAGGCCGTCGACCGTCTCGTGCCGCAGCTGGTCGCCGATGGCGTCGCCAGCGGGATCACCGCCCTCGATCCGACCCTCTGGGGCCCGGCCGCCGAGAGCGAGGCGTCGATCCGCCTGGGCTGGACCGAGGCCGTCGCGATCTCCGAGCCGCTGGTCGCCGAGATCGTCGCGCTCCGCGAGGAGCTGCACGGCAAGGGCGTCTCGCACATCGTCCTCGGCGGCATGGGCGGTTCGTCGCTCGCCCCCGAGGTCATCACCCGCACGTACGGCGTCGAGCTCACGGTGCTCGACTGCACCGACCCGCAGCAGGTGAAGGACGCGCTCGACGACCGGCTGACCGCCTCCGCGGTCGTCATCTCGTCGAAGTCCGGCACCACGGTCGAGACGGACAGCCAGAAGCGGGTCTACGAGGCGGCGTTCCGCGCGGCGGGCATCGACCCGACCGAGCGCATCGTCATCGTGACCGACCCGGGCTCGCCGCTCGACCAGGCGGCGCGCGCCGACGGCTACCGCGTCTTCAACGCGGACCCGAACGTGGGCGGCCGCTACTCGGCCCTCACGGCCTTCGGGCTCGTGCCGTCGGGCCTCGCGGGCGCCGACATCGCCGAGCTCCTCGACGAGGCCGGTGCGGTGCTCCTCGAGCTCATCCAGGACCAGGCGAGCAACCCCGGTCTGATCCTCGGCGCCGCCATCAGCGGCACGCAGCCGCTGCGCGACAAGCTCGGCATCGTCGCGGACGGGACCCACATCGTCGGGTTCGCGGACTGGGCCGAGCAGCTGATCGCGGAGTCCACCGGCAAGGAGGGCACGGGCCTGCTGCCCGTCGTGCTCGACACGCACTCCCCCGAGCTCTCGGAGGGCCTGGCCGACCTGCAGATCGTCCGGCTCGTCAAGGACGCCGCCGCGACGCGCGAGGTGACCGAGGGCGAGATCGAGATCTCCGGCACGCTCGGCGGCCAGATGATGGTCTGGGAGTACGCGGTGGCGGTCGCCGGCCGCATCCTCGGCATCAATCCGTTCGACCAGCCCGACGTCGAATCGGCGAAGAAGGCGGCGCGCGGCCTGCTCGACGCGCAGCCCGCGCCGACCGAGCCCGTCTTCACCGACGGCGCCGTGGAGGTCCGTACCGCGGGCGGGCTCACCGTCGACGGCACGACCATCGCGTCGGCGATCGATGCGCTCGTCGCGGCGCTCCCGGCCGACGGCTACGTCGCGGTCCAGGCCTACATCGACCGCGTCGACCACCCGGAGTTCGCGCAGCTGCGCGACCTGCTCGCGGCGAAGGCCCGGCGCCCGGTCACGTTCGGATGGGGTCCGCGCTTCCTGCACTCGACCGGCCAGTTCCACAAGGGCGGCCCGGCGGTCGGCGTGTTCCTGCAGATTACCTCGGTGACCAGGCCGGAGGACGACCTCGCGATCCCGGACCGTCCCTTCACGTTCGGCCAGCTGATCCGCGCCCAGGCCACCGGCGACGCGAGCGTGCTCGCCGAGCACGGTCGTCCGGTGCTGACGCTCACGCTGACCGACGTCGGGGCCGGGTTCGATGCCGTGAAGGCGGCGATCGACTGATGCCGGCCGAGATCGGGCCCGGGCACAATCCGCTCCGGGCTGCGAGCGATCGCCGACTCAGCCGGATCGCGGGGCCGAGCGGCGTCGTGATCTTCGGCGTGACGGGCGACCTGTCGCGCAAGAAGCTCATGCCGGCGATCTACGACCTCGCGAACCGCGGGCTCCTGCCCCCGGGCTTCGCGCTCGTCGGATTCGCCCGCCGCGACTGGGAGGACCAGGACTTCGAGAAGGTCGTCTACGACGCGGTCAAGCAGTACGCGCGCACGTCCTTCGACGACGACGTGTGGAACCAGCTCAAGGAGGGCATCCGCTTCGTCCAGGGCGAGTTCGACGACGACGCGGCGTTCGACCGGCTGAAGGACACGCTGGCGGACCTCGACGAGAAGCGCGGGACGATGGGCAACCACGCGTTCTACCTCTCGATCCCGCCGAAGTCCTTCCCGCAGGTCACCGAGCAGCTAAAGCGTTCGGGCCTGGCGGACCCGAAGGAGGGCGAGTGGCGACGCGTCGTCATCGAGAAGCCGTTCGGCTCCGACCTGCAGACCGCGCGCGAGCTGAATGACGTCGTCGAGTCGGTGTTCCCGGCCGACGCGGTCTTCCGCATCGACCACTACCTGGGCAAGGAGACGGTCCAGAACATCCTGGCGCTGCGCTTCGCCAACCAGCTGTTCGAGCCGATCTGGAACGCCAACTACGTCGACCACGTGCAGATCACCATGGCCGAGGACATCGGCGTGGGCGGCCGTGCCGGCTACTACGACGGCATCGGCGCGGCGCGCGACGTCATCCAGAACCACCTGCTGCAGCTCTTCGCGCTCACGGCCATGGAGGAGCCGGTCTCGTTCGAGGCCGCCGACCTCCGCGCCGAGAAGGAGAAGGTGCTCTCGGCCGTCCACTTCGACGACGACCTGTCGAAGGCCACGGCCCGCGGGCAGTACTCGGGCGGATGGCAGGGCGGCGAGAAGGTCGTCGGCTTCCTCGACGAGGACGGCATGAACCCCGAGTCGGTCACCGAGACCTACGCGGCGATCAAGCTCAACGTCGACACCCGCCGGTGGGCCGGCGTGCCGTTCTACCTCCGCGCGGGCAAGCGCCTCGGCCGCCGCGTGACGGAGATCGCGGTCGTCTTCAAGCGCGCCCCGCAGTACCTGTTCGCCGAGGCGCAGACCTCGGCGCTCGGGCAGAACGCGCTCGTCATCCGCGTCCAGCCGGACGAGGGCGTGACGATCCGCTTCGGCTCGAAGGTGCCCGGAGCCGGCATGCAGGTCCGCGACGTCACGATGGACTTCGGCTACGGCCACGCGTTCACCGAGGCGAGCCCCGAGGCCTACGAGCGCCTGATCCTCGATGTGCTCCTCGGCGACCCGCCGCTGTTCCCGCGCCACCAGGAGGTGGAGCTCAGCTGGAAGATCCTCGACCCGATCGAGGAGTACTGGGCGGGCCTCGGCGGTCCGCTCGAGCAGTACAAGCCGGGCACCTGGGGCCCGGAGTCCGCGGACGAGCTCCTCGCTCGCGATGGACGCGTCTGGAGGCGCCCGTGATCGTCGACCTGCCCGACACGACGACGAGCGCGGTCTCGAAGGCGCTCGTCCACATCCGCGAGGAGGGCGGCGCCGTCGCGCTCGGCCGCGTGCTGACGCTCGTCATCGTCACCCCGCTCGGCGAGGAGGAGGAGGCCATCGAGGCCGCCAACGACGCCTCGCGCGAGCATCCGATGCGCGTCATCGTGCTCTCCCGCGGCTCGGATCGCGAGGAGAAGGCCCGGCTCGACGGCCAGATCCGCGTGGGCGGCGACGCCGGGGCGAGCGAGGTCATCGTGCTGCGCGCGTACGGAGCGGTCGGCGAGGACGAGGAGGGGCTCGTCACGAGCCTCCTGCTCCCCGACGCCCCCGTCGTCGTGTGGTGGCCGAGCGACCCGCCGGCCCATCCCGCGGAGTCGCCGCTCGGCCGCATCGCGCAGCGCCGCATCACCGACGCGGCCACCGCGCGCAACCCGGTGAAGGCGCTGCAGGCGCTCGGCGACAACTACCGCCCGGGTGACACCGACTTCGCCTGGACGCGGCTCACGCTGTGGCGCGCCCAGCTCGCCGCGGTCCTCGATCAGCCGCCGTTCGAGCCGGTGACGGCCGTGGTGGTGTCGGGGGCGAGCGACTCGCCGTCGACGGAGCTGCTCTGCGCCTGGCTGCAGATGGAGCTCGAAGTCGACGCGCGCCTCGAGATCGCCAGTGCGGCATCGCACGGCTCGAGCGGCATCCACGGCGTCCAGCTGGAGCGCGCCTCCGGCACGATCAGCCTCGAGCGTCTCGTGCCGAACGTCGCGACTCTCATCCAGCCGGGCCAGCCGGACCACGACATCGCACTCCCCCGGCGCAGTCTCCGCGACTGCCTCGCCGAGGAGCTGCGCCGGCTCGACCCGGACGACCTCTTCGGCGAGGTCGTCCAGCGGGGGGTGCCGAAGCTGCCGGCCCCCGCCAAGAAGGGGAAGTGACTCCATGTCCAACGAACGCCGCGTTCTCGTCCACCCGGACAAGCAGTCCCTGGCCGGCGCCGTCGCCGCCCGCTTCCTCACGAAGATCATCGACGTGCTGGAGGAGCGGGGGCACGCCGACGTCTGCCTGACCGGCGGCTCGATGGGCTCGGCGGTCCTGCAGGCGATCGCGGACTCCCCCGCGCGCGGCACCGTGGACTGGAGCCAGATCACCTTCTGGTGGGGCGACGAGCGGTACCTGCCGCACGGCGATCCCGAGCGCAACGACACCCAGTCGAAGGCGGCGCTCCTCGATGCGCTGCAGCTGGATCCCGCGCAGGTGAAGAGCCTGCCGGCTCCGGGCGAGCACGCCGACATCCAGGCCGCCGCCGACGCCTATGCCGCGGAGCTCGAGGCGGGCGCCCCGGAGGGCGCGCGCGCCCCGCGGTTCGACATCACCTTCCTCGGCGTCGGTGAGGACGGGCACATCGCCTCGCTCTTCCCCGACCACGCGGGCATCCGCGACACGGAGCACGTGGTGATCGCCGAGACGGACTCCCCCAAGCCGCCGTCGGAGCGGCTCAGCCTCACGCTCCCGATCATCAACGCGTCGGATCGCTGCTGGATGGTGCTCGCCGGCCCGGACAAGGCGGGCGCCCTGGGTCTCGCCCTCGCCGGCGCGAGCACGACCTCGGTGCCGGTCGCGGGCGTCGAGGGACGCCGTCGCACGGTGTTCTTCGTCGATCAGGAGGCCGCGGCCGAGGTGCCGACGAACCTCATCGCCCCCAGCTACTACTGGACGGGCGAGGACGACACGTCCGCCGGACAGTAGGGACCGGTGGCCGGCACGGCCACCGTGCGAAGGCCGGAAACGGCCTCCAGCGCTGACGCGGGCGCGTCCCTACTTCGCGGGCGCGGTCCCGCGACGCTGACGGAGCTGCTGCAGCGCCTCGTCGAGGAGCTGAGCCGCCTCCTCGTCGGAGCGACGCTCCTTCACATACGCGAGGTGCGTCTTGTAGGGCTCGGCCTTGCCGAGCTGCGGCGGGTTCTCCTTGTCGCGGCCCGCGGGCAGACCCGAACTCGGGCTGTCGATGACGTCGGGGATCTCCTCCGCGGGGAGGTTCGCCGCGAAGTAGCGGACGGTCTCGTTGCCGAGCGCGTCCCAATAGGAGATCTGCACGCGGTCCGCGTGGTAGCCGCGGTCCTGCTCGCCCATGGGGCCGGAGCCCACCCGCGATCCGCGGATCGCACTGCCGCCGGACGCCATCAGCTGTTCGCGAACTTGATCGTGAGCCCGAGCACGACGATGCAGGTGACCCAGACGAGTCCCAGCACCACGGTGATCCGGTTCAGGTTGCGCTCCGCGACGCCGGAGGCGCCGAGGTTGGAGGTGACGCCGCCGCCGAACATGTCCGACAGGCCGCCGCCGCGCCCCTTGTGGAGCAGGATCAGCAGCGTCAGGAGCAGGCTCGTGATGCCGAGGATGACCTCGACGATCACCTGGAGGATTGCCACATCGGGCCCTTCGATCGGGAAGCCCGCGACGGGGCTCTGAAGATTGTACTCAGATGCCGACGTGCTTCTGGTACTGCACGATGCTGGCGAACTCGTCGAGGACGAGGCTCGCACCGCCGACCAGGGCGCCGTCGATGTCCGGGGTGCGCATGAACGACGCGATGTTGGAGGCCTTGACCGAGCCGCCGTACAGGATCCGGGTGGCCTCCGCGGCCTCGTCGCCGAGGATCTCCGCGACGACGGCGCGCAGCGCGGCGCAGACCTGCTGCGCCTGCTCGGGCGTGGCCGCCTGGCCGGAGCCGATCGCCCAGACCGGCTCGTACGCGACGACGACCTCCTGGCCGCGCTGCACGGGCGCGAGCGCCTCGCGAAGCTGCGCGACCGGGATCGCGCTGGCGCCGTGGATCTCGAGGTCCTCCGCCGTCTCACCCACGCATACGACCGGGACGAGCCCATGGCGGTACGCCGCGGCGACCTTGGCCGCGACGACCTCGTCGGTCTCGTGGTGGTACTGACGCCGCTCGGAGTGCCCGATGATGACGTACCGGCAGTCGAGCGCCTTGAGGAACGCTCCCGAGATCTCGCCCGTGTACGCGCCGCTGTCGAACGCCGACAGATCCTGCCCGCCGTAGGCGATCGGGAGCTCGTCGGAGTTGACCAGGGTCTGCACCGAGCGCAGGTCGGTGGACGGCGGGAAGACCGCCACCTCGACGGCGCCGCGGTCGTGCTTGGCGTCGCGCAGGGTCCACGCCAGCTTCTGCACGAAGGCGATCGACTGGAGGTGGTCGAGGTTCATCTTCCAGTTGCCGGCGATGAGCGGGGTGCGGGTCATGAACGGGACTCCCATCCGAGTGCCTCGAGTCCCGGAAGCGGCTTGCCCTCGAGGAACTCGAGGCTCGCGCCACCGCCGGTGGAGATGTGTCCGAACGCGTCGTCGGCGAAGCCGAGCTGGCGGACCGCGGCGGCCGAGTCGCCGCCGCCGACGACGCCGAGGCCCTCGACCTCGGTGAGCGCCTGCGCGACCGCCCGGGTTCCCGCGGCGAACGGCGCCAGCTCGAACACGCCCATCGGGCCGTTCCAGAACACGGTCTTCGATTCGCGGACGAGCGCCGCGAAACGCGCCGCCGTGGCGGGGCCGATGTCGAGGCCGAGACCGTCGGCTCCCGCCGGCGTCTGCTCGATCGCGTCGATCGCGGCGACCTCGTGCCGGGCATCGGCACCGAAGCGGTCCGCGACGACGACGTCGGTCGGGAGCACGAGCTCCACGCCCCGCTCCTCCGCCTGCGCCAGGTAACGACGGGCGGCGTCGAGGCCGTCCTCGTCGAGGAGGCTCTTGCCGATCGTGTGGCCCTGCGCCTTGAGGAACGTGAACAGCATGCCGCCGCCGATGAGCAGGCGGTCGACCCGCGGCAGCAGGGCGTCGATGACGCCGAGCTTGTCGCTGACCTTCGAGCCGCCCAGGACGACCGTGTACGGCCGCTCCGGCACGCCCGCGGTCAGGCGCTCGAGGACCTCCAGCTCCGCCTGGACCAGCCGGCCCGCGGCGCTCGGGAGCAGCTTCGGGAGTTCGTAGACGCTCGCGTGCTTGCGGTGCGCCGCGCCGAATCCGTCCTCCACCACCGCGTCGCCGAAGCGCGCGAGCTTGCCGGCGAAATCCTCGCGGTGGGCCGCGTCCTTCGACGTCTCGTGACCGTGGAACCGCAGATTCTCGAGCACGACGACCTGGCCGTCCTCGAGAGCGTCGACGGCCTTCTCGGCGTCTTGGCCGACCGTGTCCTCCGCGAATGCGACGGGGGCTCCGAGGAGCTCGCCGAGGCGGACGGCGACCGGCGCGAGGCTGTACTTCGCGACGACCTCGCCGTCCGGGCGGCCGAGGTGCGAGATCACGATGACCCGCGCCTCGGCGCCCGTCAGCTCACGCAGGGTGCCGAGCGATGCCCGGATGCGTCCGTCGTCCGTGATCGTTCCGCCGTCGAGCGGGACGTTCAGGTCGCAGCGGACGATGACCTTCTTGCCGGACAGGTCGCCCAGCGACTCCAGCGTGCGCAGTGCCATCTCGCTTAGAGGCGGGCCGCGACGTACTCGGTGAAGTCGACGAGGCGGTTCGAGTAGCCCCACTCGTTGTCGTACCAGGCGTACAGCTTCACCTGGTCGCCGATGATCTTGGTCAGCGGCGCGTCGTAGATCGACGAGTGCGGGTCGCTCACGATGTCGCTGGAGACGATCGGGTCCTCGTTGTAGCGCAGGATGCCCTTGAGCGGCCCCTCGGCGGCGGCCTTGTACGCCGCGTTCACCTCGTCGATCGTGACCACGCGGGACGACGTCACGGTGAGGTCGGTGATCGAACCGGTCGGGACCGGCACGCGCAGCGAGTAGCCGTCGAGCTTGCCGTTGAGCTCCGGGAGCACACGGCCGATGGCCTTGGCGGCGCCGGTGGAGGTCGGCACGATGTTGATCGCGGCGGCGCGGGCGCGGCGCAGGTCGCCGTGCGGGCCGTCCTGCAGGTTCTGGTCGGCCGTGTAGGCGTGGACCGTGGTCATGAGACCGCGCTCGATGCCGAACGCGTCGTTGAAGACCTTGGCGAGCGGGGCGAGCGAGTTCGTCGTGCAGGACGCGTTCGACAGGATGTTCATCGTCGCCGGGTCGTACGTGCCCTCGTTGACGCCCATGACGAACGTGCCGTCGTCGCCGGTCGCCGGCGCGGACACGATGACCTTCTTGGCGCCGCCGCCGTCGATGTGCTTGCGCGCATCCTCGGCGTTGGTGAAGCGGCCGGTCGACTCGATGACGATGTCGACGCCGTGGTCGGCCCACTTGAGGGCCGCGGGGTCGCGCTCCGCCAGCACCGTGATGGGCTTGCCGTCGACGACGATGCGATCGCCCTCGACGGAGACCTCGGCGGGGAGGCGGCCCGTGATCGAGTCGTACTTGAGGAGGTTCGCGAGAGCCGCATTGTCGGTGAGGTCGTTCACCGCCACGATCTCGATGTCGGCGCCCTTGGCGAGGGCGGCGCGGAAGTAGTTGCGGCCGATGCGGCCGAAGCCGTTGATGCCGATCTTGACGGGCACGGAAGTGTCTCCTTGCCGGACGCGCGTCCGCGCGCCGAATAGTAGGGGTGGTGGTGGCGTAGGACGGCGGCGACCGGACCGGGAGCAGAGCTCGGGCCCGGCCGCGTCGCCGATTACGACAGTAGCAGCAGGCCCTCGGTCTTCTCACGCGCGACGGTGAAGCGCTGCGCGGCGTTCTCCCAGTTCGCGATGTTCCAGAAGGCCTTCACGTAGTCGGCCTTGACGTTGAGGTAGTCGAGGTAGAAGGCGTGCTCCCACATGTCGAGCTGGAGCAGCGGGATCGTGCCCTGGGCGGTGTTCGCCTGCTGGTCGAAGAGCTGCTGGATGATGAGGCGCTTGCCCACCGGGTCCCACGAGAGGACGGCCCAGCCGGACCCCTGGATGCCGGTCGCCGCGGCGGTGAAGTGCGCCTGGAACTTGTCGAACCCGCCGAAGAACTCGTCGATCGCGGCCGCGAGCTCGTCGCCCTCGGGACGGCCCTGGCCGTCCGGGGTCAGGTTGGTCCAGAAGATCGAGTGGTTGACGTGGCCGCCGAGGTGGAACGCGAGGTCCTTCTCGAGACGGTTGATGTTGGCGAGGTTGCCCGAGTCGCGGGCCTCGGCGAGCTGCTCGATCGCGGTGTTCGCGCCGGCCACGTAGGTCGCGTGGTGCTTGTCGTGGTGCAGCTGCATGATCTTGCCGCTGATGTGCGGCTCGAGGGCTGCGTAGTCGTACGGGAGATCCGGGAGCGTGTATTCGGCCATGTCCCCAAATCTAGTGATCCGGAGGGGGTCGCCGCCGGACCGCGATCCCCTACTCCAAGCCTTCCGGCAGGTTCGCGTCGGTCCCCGGGATGCCGCGGTCGGACGCGCTCTTGTCGGCCATCGCCAGGAGGCGGCGGATGCGCCCCGCGACCGCGTCCTTGGTCATCGGCGGGTCGGCGTAGTGGCCCAGCTCGTCGAGGCTCGCGTCGCGGTGGTCGAGACGCAGCCGGCCCGCGTACTGCAGGTGGTCGGGCACCTCGTCGCCGAGGATCTCGAGCGCCCGCTCGACGCGCGCGCAGGCCGCGACGGCGGCCTGGGCGCTGCGGCGGAGATTGGCGTCGTCGAAGTTGACGAGGCGGTTCGCCGTCGCGCGGACCTCGCGACGCTGGCGCATCTCCTCCCAGGCGGCGACCGTGCGATCCGCGCCCATGAGGCGCAGCATGGCCGCGATCGACTCGCCATCGCGGATGACGACGCGGTGGACGCCGCGCACCTCGCGCGCCTTCGCCACGATGTGCAGGCGGCCGGCGGCGCCGACGAGCGCCATGGCCGACTCGTTGCCGGGGGCGCTCACCTCGAGCGCGGCCGAGCGGCCGGGGTCGGTGAGGGAGCCGTGGGCGAGGAAGGCGCCGCGCCAGACGGCCGCGAGCTCCTCGCGCGATCCCGTCGTGAGGCGGTTCGGCAGGCCGCGGACCGGACGCCGGCGCGCGTCGAGCAGCCCGGTCTGGCGCGCCAGGGTCTCGCCCCCGTCGAGCACGCGCACGAGGTACGTGCTCGCGCGGCGCAGGTTGCCGCCGGAGATGACGGAGACCTCGCTGCGGACGCCGTACAGCTCCGCGAGGTCTTTGCGCACCCGGCGCGCGATCTGCGGCGAGTCGAGCTCCGACTCCACCGCGATGCGGCCCGAGATGATGTGGAGTCCGCCGGAGAACCGCAGCAGGGCGGCGAGTTCCGCCGCTCGGACCGAGGTACGTCCGGCCTCCACGGCCGCCAGCTCTTCCTTGACGTCGGCGGTCAATGCCACGCGCTCCGCCCTTCCGGCCGTCGCTACTCGCGGCCCAGATCTCGATGCTTGACGCTCACGGTCAGATCCGGCAGGGCGCGCAATCGGCGCCCCAACTCCTCCGCGATGGCCACCGAGCGGTGCTTCCCGCCCGTGCATCCGATAGCGATCGTAGCGTGCCGCTTGTTCTCGCGGCGGTACCCGACGAGGACGGGCGCCAGCGCGCGCACGTAGGCGTCGACGAACTCCCCCGCGCCCTCCTGCCCGAGCACGTACTGCTCCACCTGCGGGTCGAGGCCGTTGAGGGGGCGCAGCTCCGGGACCCAGAACGGATTCGGCAGGAAGCGGCAGTCGGCCACGAGGTCGGCGTCCGAGGGCAGCCCGTACTTGAACCCGAAGCTCTCGACGGCGATGCGCGTGCGCTGGTCCGCCGCCTCGGAGAACTGCTCGGTGATGGCGGCCGCGAGCTGGTGGATGTTGAGGTGGCTGGTGTCGATGACGATGTCGCTGTGGCTGCGCAGCTCCGCCATCCGCGTGCGCTCGGCCGCGATCCCGTCGAGCAGCGTGCCGTCGGCCTGCAGCGGATGCGGTCGCCGCACCTGCTCGAAGCGCCGGACCAGCGCCTGGTCGGTCGCGTCGAGGAACACCACGCGCAGCTCGGACGCGGAACCGCGGAGCGACTCCAGCGCGCTCTCCGCGTCGGCGAACAGCCGGCCGCCGCGCACGTCGACGATCGCCGCGACCCGCGGGATGCTGTCGCCGGTGTGCTCCGCGAGCTCGACCAGCGGCCGCAGCATCTGCGGCGGCAGGTTGTCGACCACGTACCAGCCGAGGTCCTCGAGGGCGTTCGCGGCGGTGGAGCGACCCGCGCCGGACATGCCCGTCACGACCAGGATCTGCCGGTCCGCCGCCATGGCTCTAGTCTGCCAGGCGCGCGACGATCGATTCGGCGAGGACGGGCCCGATGCCCTTGATCGCGGCGATCTCGTCCCTGCTCGCGGCGCGCAGCCGTTTCACCGAGCCGAAGTGCTTGAGGAGCGTCTTGACGCGGGCCGGGCCGAGCCCCGGCACCTCGGCGAGCTGCGATCCGATGTCGTTCTTGCGCTTCGCCCGCTGGAACGTGATCGCGAAGCGGTGCGCCTCGTCGCGGATCCGCTGGATCATGAACAGCGCCTCGCTGTTGCGCGGGAGGATCACCGGGAACTCCTGGCCCGGCAGCCAGATCTCCTCGAGGCGCTTGGCGATGCCGGCGACGGGGATGTCGTGGATGCCGAGCTCGCGCATCGTGCGCGCCGCGGCCTCCACCTGCGGCTGGCCGCCGTCCACGAGGATCAGGCCCGGCCGGTACGCGAATCGCCGCTTCTTCCGCTGCGCGGCCGTGCCCTCCTCGTCGGAGATCGGGGTGTCGTCATCGTCGTCGCCCGCCGGAACGTCCTCCTCGACGCCCGCGATGTCCTCGTCGTCCAGGTGCGCGAGACGGCGGCTCAGCACCTGGTGGAGCGACTCCAGGTCGTCGGCGTAGCCCGGGATCGCGAACTTGCGGTACGCGCTCTTCTTGGGCAGGCCGTCCTCGAACACCACCATCGACGCGACGATGTTCGTGCCGCCGAGGTGCGAGACGTCGTAGCACTCCATCCGCAGCGGGGCGTCGGGCAGGCCCAGTGCCTCCTGGATGTCGTTGAGCGCCTCGGTACGCGCGACGTAGTCGGCCGAGCGCCGGCTCTTGTAGAGGATGAGCGCCTGCTTGGCGTTGAGCGTCGCGTTCTCCATGACGCGCGCCTTGTCTCCGCGCTGGGCGGTGCGGATCGTCACCGCTCCCCCGCGCGGGCGCATGCCGGCCAGCCAGGTCTCCAGCGCGGACGCGTCGTCGGGCACCGCGGGCACGATGATCTCGCGCGGCGGGGTGTCGGACTCGTAGGCCGTCTCGAGCATCTGCTCGACGAGCTCGCCGGTCGTGAGGTCGAGCTCCTTGTCGACGACCCAGCTGCGCACACCGCGGATGCGGCCGCCGCGGACCACGAACTGCTGGATCGCGGCCGCGAGCTCGTCCTGCTCGACGCCGAAGACGTCCGCCTCCGCCGTCTCCGGGAGCACGACCGCGGACTTCTCGAGCACGTTCTCGAGGGCCTGGATCCGGTCGCGGATCTTGGCGGCCTCCTCGTAGTCCATCGCGGCCGACGCGTTCTGCATCGCGCTGCGCAGGTGGGTGATGAGGCTCGTGTCGTGACTCGCCATGAACGCGACGAACTGCTCGACGATCTCGCGGTGCTCCTCGTGCGTGACCGTGTACGAGCAGGGGCCGCCGCAGCGGCCGATCTGCCCCGGGAAGCACGGCCGCCCCGTCTGCATCGCGCGCTGGTAGCTGGAGTCCGAGCACGTCCGGATCGGGAACGCCTTCGTCATCAGGTCGATGGTCTCGCGCACGGCCCACATCTTCGGGTACGGGCCGAAGTAGCGGGCGCCCGGGATCCGATGGTTGCGCGTGACCATGACGCGCGGCGCCGCGTCGGCAAGGGTCACCGCCATGTAGGGGTAGCTCTTGTCGTCGCGGAACTTGACGTTGAACGGCGGATCGAACTCCTTGATCCAGGTGTACTCGAGCTGCAACGCCTCGATGTCGCTCGCGACGACGGTCCACTCGACGCTCGTCGCGGTCATGACCATGCGGCGGGTGCGCTGGTGCAGGCTGCCGAGCGGCTGGAAGTAGTTGCCGAGCCGCGATCGCAGGTTGATCGCCTTGCCGACGTAGAGCACCCGGCCGCCGGGACCGCGGAAGCGGTATACGCCGGGCTGCGTCGGGATCTCGGACGGCTTGGGTCGCCAGTCGCGCGTCGCGCGGCGCGCGAGGTCGGCCGGCGAGCGGATCCCGTCGCCCATCTCGACGCGCCCCGGCCCGGACATGCCGAGCGAGGCCATCAGCTGGCCTTCCGGCGCCGCTGCGGGGTCGAGATCACCCGGCCCGCACCGACGGCCTCCGCGTCGAGCAGCTCCTTGAGGAACACGCCCGTGTGACTGCCCTTCGCGACCGCGATCTCCTCGGGCGTACCCGTGGCGATGACCTTGCCGCCGCCGGAGCCGCCCTCGGGGCCGAGGTCGATGAGCCAGTCGGCGCTCTTGATCACGTCGAGGTTGTGCTCGATGACGATGACCGTGTTGCCCTTCTCGACGAGCCCGTTGAGCACCAAAAGGAGCTTGCGCACGTCCTCGAAGTGCAGACCCGTGGTGGGCTCGTCGAGCACGTAGACGCTGCGGCCGTTGGAGCGCTTCTGCAGCTCCGTCGCGAGCTTGACGCGCTGCGCCTCGCCGCCCGACAGCGTCGTGGCGCTCTGACCGAGCCGGACGTAGCCGAGGCCGACGTCGACGAGCGTGCGCAGGTAGCGGTGGATCGCGCTGATCGGCTCGAAGAACTCCGCGGCCTCGCTGATGGGCATGTCGAGCACCTCGGCGATGCTCTTGCCCTTGTAGTGCACCTGGAGCGTGTCGCGGTTGTAGCGCGCGCCGTTGCAGGTCTCGCACACGACGTAGACGTCGGGCAGGAAGTTCATCTCGATCTTGATCGTGCCGTCGCCCTGGCACGTCTCGCAGCGGCCGCCCTTGACGTTGAAGCTGAAGCGGCCGGGC
>Ga0247757_10000800_pt1 | contig 24151 bp, 23 predicted proteins | sample UWRJL126311R4_FD_180929 | JGI IMG/M metagenome (GOLD analysis project Ga0247757, IMG submission 180929) | Plant litter microbial communities from Arlington Agricultural Research Station in Wisconsin, United States - UWRJ-L126-311R-4 | ecosystem: Environmental > Terrestrial > Plant litter >...
ACCGAACTCTGGATTGGCACTTTAGATGAAGAGGTCCTCATTGGTGTGCCAGAGCCAGACCAATCAGGCAAAGAAGCACGCGGCGAGAAAGTCGAGCGCTCGGGCGGCTGGGGCAAGCAACTTGCCGATGTGAAGGAGACGCTGTTCTGGGGTCATGCAATCGAGGGTGTGACGGACGAGAGTCCCGCAGCACGGGGCAAGAAATGGTGGGGTATGATCCACACGGGGGAGAGCTTCGTTTAGTACGCGGGCCCAAAAAGCTTAGGGGAAAAGCTTGAGGAAAACTAAGAAAAGTCGGGTATACTATTCGAAGGGTATTACACTATGTACGTATGATATCGTCTCATGTGGCCGCTGTTCATTGCTATGCTTGTATCCTCACCCTTGGATTTGTGCGCGTCGGTCTCATCTTATAGCAGTCCCCATTTTGAATGTCGCACTATCCTCATCCCATCCGCTCCCACCCTCTTTCCTGTGTCTTCTGTGATCTCCACCATGTCTATGACTCCGCCCATCGTCTCTGTACTCATCCCTACCATCTTCATCCCGATGATGGCTCGACGACATTTCGCTTCGACTCCTCTCTTTCTTCAACGCATGCTTCCTACCTCCATACCCACCTAGAAGCAGCCCACCGACGGTGCCCAGCCCTGGGAATATCGCATCGCCGACGAGGCTACCTGCACCTGCGCCTAGGAAAGTGTCACGGCTCTTGTGCGATCTCTCTTTGTTGTGATGGTGGTGAGAGTGAGAGCTATCGTACGAATCGCGGTCTGAGTCCTGATCGTAGTACTTGTCGTAATCGGGATCACGCGAGCGTGAACGGTGATGACGATGGCGTCTGTGCTTGCGGCGAGGTGAAGAATCATCCGTGCTGTTTGTTGATTCACTGTCATATTCATCCTGGTCTGTGAAGCGTACTCTAGGAGGCTGTGAATGGCTTCTGCGAGGCTGCAACGGGGCGCCTAAGTATCCATTTTTCGATCCATGGGATGCCGATGGATATCCTTGCGTATTTGGTTGAGGCATTTGCGTACCTGAGGAATATGATGTAGGATAAGGCGGCTGTGCAGCATGACTTTGAGGATTTTCTGAGTACTGTTGGGGTGAATAGCCTTGTAGCGGTCCAGGCTGGTGCTGAGGTGCAGGATACGGTGAGTACGATGGTGGCGGTGTGTAAGGATACTGCTGGAGTTGATTCGGAGGCTGTAGTTGATGTGTGGATTGGTTCGACGCTTGCATGTGGTAAGGATTTGGTCTGTTCTGATCATGCGTCTGCTGAGCGGCAGCAGTGCCCATGTAGTATTCAGCTGCTGCCATCCCTTTCGGTGTATTCGGCTCAAAAGGTTAACGTTGGGGGTTGAGATCGTCAAGCTGTATATGTTGACGAGGGTCCTAAGTTTGGGAGCAGCTCATTTTATTAAACTGCCGTAAAGTCCGTCGGCTCGCCTCTCTCGGACGAGCAGAGTACCATCCTATACGTCATTCGTTCGTATGTAAGGTCTGCTGAGCAATGTTGCGGTACGCATCGGGATGACCGGATATCTTGGCTGCGAGGGTAGCAATGCCGGTTGCCGAAGTGTATGGTGTAAGCGCACATGAGGTGCGGCATCCACTAATGAACCACGAGCAACACAGTTTGTAGCAAACTTCTAGTATGATAGATCACTGTTGCATTCGAGTCGGCACGATGACGCAGGTATAAATTGCTACGAGAATCCTGTTCAATCAGTTTGGCCGGACGACGTACAACTGATACACAGAGCTCCACGGAGGTTGTCTTGTGTTCGCAGGCGTGGCAGTGCAAGGCAACCTTGGCCCTGCGCCAAGGGTCTCGCCACAGTTCCGAACGAATAGCAGAGCAACTTCGCAGAAGCTTCTAGCATCCAACATGACAAGAATAATGATTTCTTATGGCTTCTGGAAAATAATCATATTCGTGCCACGGTGTGCTACCTTGAGGTCTTTAGAGGCTGCGCTTCAGTATCCATAGGCACCTCCTGGTATCCTCCCTCTGGCATCGGAACACCTTCAACCTTCTTCACAGCCTTGCCTTCGACGAACATCATGATGCCTGCCACACCAGCGACAATACTACCCAAGGCGACGAATAGACCGGTAGCCCATGAGGGCCTGTCGTATCTGTTGTAATGCCACATGTAAAAACACAGAACGATCTGGAAAAATGTGTTCCACACGTTCATCCAGACAACAAAATCCATCTTCCAGCCCTTTGTAGGCGGTGCACGAATGCCCGTGGGCGGAGGGTCGGGTATAGTAGCGATGGGGATAGGTACAGCGGGATCATCCGGGCTAACGTTGGCGGCGGAGGCGCCTTCGGGAAGGTTTTCTGAGCCGGGCAGGCGAAACCAACCACGATGTATTCCAGCTAACCTCCTCATGCCAGTTTGCTTGCGCATGCCCTTGCCCAATCGCCAGACTGTCAACCAGTACAGATCACGGAACCTCCACGGAGCCAGGCCAAAGCCAGTTACGCAGAAAAGCGCGTTTAGGATCTGCGAATCGATCTCAACCCATTTTCTTCTAGGCGACTCAATGTCATCGCATGTGGGTTTACACATTGCCGGTGCAGCGTTGCAGAGCAACAAGAAAAGCATGCCACCCCAGGCTACTACGTTCAAGCCATACAAGGTGATGACGAAACCCATGGGCGTAAGGAACCATTTCCAGAAGGCTTTCAGAGCGATAACTGTCGACGTGGTCCATGGAAGCTTCGGCGGTGGTACGTACCCGTTCGCATACTAGCACTTGTTAACTTTGAAGCGACGGTATATATAGGCACACGAACCTGCTGCGGATCTTCCTTTGGCTGTTTCCCTGCGCCACGTTTACGTTGCGGCTCTACATAGGAACCCACCTTGAGGTTTTGCTTCTCTGGATTCTCATGACTAGGCATTTGTGAAAAGGATCGACTAGGAACATGATCTTCCAAGGAAAAGGCATTTGTTTCCTCTTCTTCCAACGCTGGAAATGGCTCAACACCATCCAGAGCGGCTTGCGACTCGGGTGCATTTGAGCGGCTCCCTCCGCCTGGTAGCGAGACCCCTGTTTGGTGTTCGTTTTCATCCTCTGGGAGGGGATCTTGAGCGGTGTTCCCTATCCTACGAACTCGCCGCCCGATCTCACCCTGACTGCCCCTGCCCTCGGCTTTGAAGCGTTGCAACTCTCCGTTCCAGCCAGACTCGCTGAAGGATCCCGTTCTGATGTCTGTGAGGGTGGGTGCTTTGGAGGTGACGCTGCCCGTTGCTGCCCACATGCCAGGAGGAGGTGAAGCTTCCATGAGCTTTATGCTCGCTGAACGAAGGCGACTCGTCGCTGAAGCAGTAGAGGCATTTGTCGATGTGCGCGGCCGTCTTACGACGGGTGAATCGGTGGTTGGGCTCGAAGTCGGTGGAGGTGGCGTGGATTCTCGAGGATTAGGGTTTGTAACAGGACTTGGAGCTGTCGTGGATGGACTTGGACTTGAGCTTGAGGAAGCCATGCTTGCGAGCTGGGGCGGTGATTGCCTATGATGGTTTGTTCCTGGACTGCTGGCGGATTATGGCTGGAACTATTGAGGCGAGTGCTGCGCCGTCAACCACGCGGCAATACCAAGACGGCAAGTGGTAGCGTCGTGGCACACGTCGACTTAAACAAGCCTCAGGCTGCTCTCAAATGCAGGCTATCGAACAGAACATGCGCCACATTGGCGAGGAGTGTGGAGTGTGGAGTGCTGGAGCCATCGCATCTGCGACATAACGACACAGCGACAACGAGGAAGTCAAAAGCCTAGGCTATGGGCACGGCATAACAATGCAAGGCTGCACCGCAGCACGCGGAGAAGGGTGCGATGCTAAGCCGGAAAGGGGCTCGCTGCAGCCTCAAGCCGGGCTGGCCAACACCGAAGAACCCTGACTGACCCTGCATCCACCAACCACGTCGCGCCCAGCCTTTCTCCCTTGCAACCATGGCCAGCCTCTGGGAAGATTGTCGTCCCAAAGGCGAAGAGATGTGATGTCGATGGGGTGCAGATTCATTACTATTCGTCAAGTTTATATAATACCTTCCGCCGTGTCAATCTTCACCGTGCTATTCCAATCAATGACCCATTGCGCCCATGGTTGAGCCGGAATCTGTTGCGAAGACTACTATGACTTCATCCAATGCTTGTCGACCTATCAAAACGACGCAAAACATTTATCACAGTAACGTCCAGGCGAACCCGAACGTAATGGACAGGCCTGACAAAGCCGCGACCCAAGCATACGCGCCTGCGTTGCCCACCGTAATAGAAGAAGCGGCACCGGGTGAAGATTGCGAAGCGGCTGCGCTCCCAGTTGAACTCGCTGCTGGACTTGAAGAGCTTCTTGGCGGGGTCGAGCTGGCAGAACCTGGTGCAGTTGGCGAGGACGACGCGCTCGTGGGTGCGACGCTTTCGGTCGTCTCCCCCCCAGGAATGGACATCTCGGCGGAGCTGGCTGGTGAGCAGGTGGAGTCGTAGGTACCGGAGCACCAGGTCAACTGAGGGATCTCCGTTGGGCGCAGTGGATTCGTCAAAGTGCCTGGTCAAGTCAGACGTGTTTGTTGAGAAGCCTTTGTTGACTGCGTACATGGAGTACACGGTTCGGCCACGCAAACCTCATAGCAGGCTGAGGTTGACTCACCATCAGTTACCGACGGGATCGAGGTCTGAACAGTCATGAAGCCCTCGGCGGAAGTGGTATCTTGGGCCGCGGCACCTGCCAGCAGAAGCATGGCGCAGGCAAGCGATTGGGCGAGCATGTTGGATGCAATGCGATGGTCGGTTGCTATGCTTTTGTCGATGAATTAGAGCTTGGAAAGTCTACGTACGTATTGTGGGCGGTATGGTATGAAGACAAGACGAGGTGGAGGATATCCAGAAGACAGAAGATTGCACACTTCATGCGAGCTGGCGCATTGTGCATCGGAAAGCCTGTGGGCATATACGTAGTCGCTGGGCAGCTTGTGACCAAGAGGGGCTTAGTGGTACGGCCTCCTTCCTGCTCCGGTCCAGCTGCACAGCAGCTCATGGCCAGACAAAGAGGAGCATGCCCAATGATGGGCTCTAGCTCAAGACACTCCCGGCGCATAAAACCGGCTCTACTGACGCGGTAGCTGATTGTCGCCTAGCCATTGTGTTATTGGACCTGCGTACGAGACGAGTGCGTTTTGAAACGATAGAATCGACTGGCAACTGCTTGGCCGCCACCTGATGGCGGGTGTGCTAGCCCAGAGAGGAAGTCGCCGATCGTCTCTCGCTGCGCCGAGCACTCCATGTTCCTGTGAGAAGGACCAGAGGCTGCCACTGGCGCATGCCATTACACTGTACATACCATATTCTACGTTGCTGTAGACAAGCACTTTGTAGTATAGGATGGAAGTGAACCAAAAATGAATCGACGTAGCAGGAGTCAAGGGCACTGCTGCTATCTTGGAGGTGGGCGGGGCCTAGCGCAGAGCGGGCGCTCTTTCGATTTTCGCACAGCTCTTTCCTTCCAGCAACAACAAATCCACATAATCACACCACCTCGACCTCGACCATGACAATCCCGGAGCATGTCCAGCCAGTCGTCCAACCCTCGCCCTTGCAGGCACTGCTCGAGAAGCTTCCGCCGCACCCCTCCCACGAACCCGCATTGCAATCGCTTGCCGTCCAGATCCAGCACAACTTACAATACCAGCACTCATGGTCACAACTCTGCGTGCACACCCACTCGCCCCTCACGAATAAGCCGCTTCCACGACCACTGGTCTCCGGCCTTCCTCCGCACCGTCTCTACATTCATCCTGACGAGCAGATCGAGCTGCTCAAGGCCGCCGATCGCGAAAGAAAAACTAGGGAGGAAGGAGATGCTGCACCTTTGGAAGTAAAGGCGGAGCCCGAACTGGAGTGGATACTACCCACACGCCTGAGTGAGAAATGGACACTCCGTCGAGTTGCCGACGTGTTTGATGCCATCACTCCTGTGCCACCCAGAGATGACGCAACAGATGCCACCAAAGATGACCTACCAAATCCATGGAGGACCACCAAGCGAGTGGTGCTCGCCACCGTTGATACAGACAGCACCGTTGTCTATTACATTGTCCAGGACGGCGTCGTGAAGCCGCGTCAGAACTAATCCAAATTGGCTGCATATATGAATGTTCCCATCACTTTCAAACATCCTGGCCGTGCATCTCTAAAAGGCATGAGAAACGTACATGGAATGTCTACGGAAAGTCAAAATGAACGCCATCCTCTAGTCTCAGTAATTGGTAGAAGCCGGTCATATTTACTTGCGACTAGAGCGGCAGTTGATGCGCTTCTGTTTACCTCCTGACCGCTTCAAGGTCGCACTGGCAGTGCTTTGTATTGAAGTCGACGACTTGGATCGGCCGTTCTTCTACCTCCGGTTCTACCACACCTGACCAAGAGTGTGAACGCCAGGAGTACATGTGAGTTGTTAACGGTGAGTATCGAGGCAGAGTATCACATAAAATCGAACAGTAGTATTCGTAGTTCCTTTTCGTCGACATTCGTAGAAGATTGCAGAGCTCCTCAGTGGTGTCAAGAGCTTCGAGATTGCCTGCATACGTGTCTTACTGAGCAATACAAATGATGCAAGCCTTCTACGTTTGCTACGAATCTACCGTCGTACTTTTCAAGCACCCTGAATTGATCAGTATGAGTGCAGCTTTTCTCGTCTTCTTCAAAGGGAATGATGAAGCTCCAGCCCGTAATTATTCAATCAGTGATTGCCCTGCGCGCCTTTGTTGCGGTACAACTTGCGGCCAGTACTTTCTTGTAGTCCTCTTTAACTATAATGACGTTCTAGCGGTCATAAGTATAAAGGTCTAGAAATGGAACATGTACAGTTCCCTCAGCATCTCATCGTTCCATTTCTCTCTAGTCTTGATCTCATTCTTTTTGACTTCCTGAAATAAATCGACCAATCTACGTCCTAAAATTTGTTGCATGTCGGACAAATGGTTTTCAAACTCCGATAAGGCCTCTTCCAAAGATTTCGGTAAATATCTGGTAATCCCTAATGAAAAACGATCTTCCGCAGCTAACGCCTCAACCACTGTGCCTGGATCTTGGGATGGAAGCTGCTCGGCTCTTTGTATTCCCATCATACCAGCACCGATATAAGAAGCAACAGCTAGGTAAACATTGGCAGTGCAATCCATTGATCGTATCTCCCAATAGCCTTGAGTAACCTCGTTAAGAGGTACCGACTGATTGGCTCGGCCCCATGCTACGAATTCTCCCGCTGTGTGTTTATTTGTACCTCGTAAATAGCTCTGTGAGCTGGGCATACTAATAGCGCAAAGAGCCGGGAGGCGAGACAATATCCCGGCAAGAAACATATTCGTGATGTTCAAGTCTGGAGATTTCAGCAGGCTCGCTTGGTGGACCGAAAGGTGTAAGTGGAGACCACTAGGCTCTGAGTCTGGAAATGGTTTTGGAACGAAAGTCGCAATCAGATGGCAGGTCATTGCTGTCCTCTTAATGATATCTCGAGAGGCGTAAAAGGCATCCACTGCGACCAGTGGCTCGAGAGGGCCGGTAGCTATCTCAAACTGATAGACCGATCCTTCCGCATGGCCATGTTCGACAATTATACCCGCTTCTTCAAGTGCAAGCATGCATTTTCGAAGGCATTCCGACCGTTTTCCATGTAGTCTCTGAGACGAACGCCAAGGAATCAGGTGTTCATCGGGCGGCAACGAGTCATCAGATAGTCTGCCATTGCCTGAACTTGTTGGTTCGAGTAGATAGAACTCGAGTTCAAAACCAACGAGGAATTCGAGGGATCTAGTCTCTCGGGCTGTCGAAATGATTCGCTCAAGACAGCTTCTCGGGCATCGCTCGGCTGGGTGCTCTAACGTACGTTGGTGAAGAAAATCCTCGTGCACGAAGCATTGCACTACTGCCTCCGTGGGCGATGACTGATATAAAGACTTCCAATCTGGGAACACTTTGAGTCGCCCAGTTGGCGAGAGAATGCTGTGGCTGAGAACATGTGACGGAATCAAACCCGCGAGACAGCTTGTATTCGGATGCAGCGCAAGATTCTTAATGGCCAGGGTGAGACAACGTGATCGTGTAAGCAGTTCTGCATAGATGCTCCCACTGCATGAAACCCAACTGCATTTGATGATCTGTATCTGTGGACGGGCGTTGAGGAAGAGTACGAGGGTAGTGCAATCGGTGTGATCCATATTCTAATATGGCCAGGCGGTATATCAAAATAAGAATGCAGAAATGTCAAAGTTTTTCTAAGTCTTGCTAATCATCCCAACAAGGACTTGTCGAGTGAAAGGAAGGCCGAGGGTTGAAAAGCTCAGAGCCGCAAAGAAAACTTTCCTTTGTGCCCATGATCGACATCATTATGTGAATTCTTTTACTGATTGAGACAGTGGAGGGTCTTCGTAAGTCACGAGCCAAGATGGGCGCATCAGCAGCCAGGGTAGAAACTGAAGATCCGATGCAGCACGCCGAACCTATCAATTTTCCAGGTCAACTGAACAATCTATCCGATGGTGGGGGTGTGCTCGTGTTCTTTGTTGCTTACCGATAAGACCCACGCTGATAATTAAAAGTGAAGCTTTCATACTCAACCGGCTTGGTCGATTGGTCGGCACACTCGCATTGAGATTAGACAAAAGCATCGGTGCAACCATCAGAGAGCAGATCATAACCTGGAAGGATCACAGGCTGCAGCTTGATCAAAAAGTGGGATGATTCGGAAATCGCTAGCTTGGTTCAGCCTGATGATGTGATTCTGCTGTATCAGGCTGAGCCTGCGGCCCGGCTTTTAATGTGCTGGCTCCCTCACTGCTGTTCTGTTCGAGACTATTCCGGCTCCCCAAATATTACTACGGGCGTAATCCACTTGGTTCGTTGAAAGTGCGTACAATTTGTTGAAGCAATGTTGACTTTTGCTCTGCGTTCAGTATTTCTGTCCAAGCATCGACAACAATGACGACTAAATCTTCCACGACCGCAAAGCTCTTGCGCGAGCAGTTCAAAGACCCAGATCAAGGTAAGTTGCGGGCTACGTCCCTTTTTGGTAGACATGACATATCATTGCAGAGCACGAGCGTATTCAGCCTTGGAAGGAACTGAATTTGCGCGTCAAATCGGCATATACTGAGCTCCCAGAATTCCTCGTGAAGACTGAAAATCTGCGTGTGACTACTTGTGGAAAGGGTCGTGGTGGCTAGATCCGGTTATTACATGCTGACAGCAAACGGGATCATCACAAAGGCGGAGAGGATATAGTAGATAGAGGGAAGAATACAATAGCTAAATCACACCAAGATTTGCTCATAGAATGTAATAGCTCTACTTACACTTTGATTAAGCAGCCGATTTTATGAATGTGTGGATGCTTTCTCATGGCGTCTCCGTGATAGTATCTGATTATAAGCTCCCGAGTTTTTCTTCATTCTCGTGAACGATCTTGACTGAACATGTGACCTACTGATAGGAACTTTGTGAGATTCTGTAAGCAACCAGCGCTACAGCCAGTGCCGCAACCGGAGCTGAGTCGCGTGATCAGTTCTATCTGTGAGAGAACGTTCTGTTCTACTTCTACACTCAGACACATACACTCTCATCAATACAATACATTCACTATTCTTCCTCCATACTTCCTCGCTTCTCTACTACCTTACAGATTCAGTAACGAAAAGGACGCGCTGAACATCCTGACAAAGGTCGTAAAGCCGATGAACGCTGTTGCGTGTCTTTTCGTACTAGATTGAGAAAAGCCAACCCTTTCATCAGAATCCAGATTTGTAATCCAATTGGAGCTAATTTTATTTTTAGATTTAAAGATCGATTCCCCAAGGACATCAAATTTGGTGGACAGTCGTTTCACTCAAGAGGGAGTGATCATCGACAGAGCTTGCGTTTGAATGCTTTACCGATGAGGTACCTGGATTGTTGAGAGACCGATTGCTGGTTTCAGATCCAAGCAACTCAACTTGATTGACGAATTCCCGTCTCAGGCGGTGCTGATATTGCCATCCAAAATAGGTCGTGACAAGAAGTAACACCGTTGCCGCAATACCAAGAGGAAGCCAGTATCTCTTTGCGTAGTAAATCTGCTCACTACTATTGCCGCCCATGTATGTCGTTGAAGTGGGAGAATAGCGACGCGACCACTGCCATATCTGGAGAGTATGTTAAAATAATTCATTGGATCTGCGAACAACGGCGACTCACAGGTATTAAACATAGACAATTTTGGAATAATCCCATTAGATGAAATACTGCTGTATATAAGCTCGATCCATCGTATGCATTATAGAATAGACATACTTGTTCCACCAAATGCAGTAAAAACAGCGGTGGTGATGCTCAGAATGAACAACCCATACCAAGCGATGTCTAGGGCAGACAGTACACTTGTTCTTTGGGAACGCAGTTCTTTTGCAGTGACGAAGTTCCCGGCCCTAGTTGTTTTCCAGTGTCTCCAGTCCCACACCCAAAGTAACACCAAGATTAATTGCGAACAGGTGTACAGGACTGGTATCATCGATCTGCAAGATAGCCCGATTGTGGGTGTTGTGTAACTATACTGATGTCAGCGCTCGCTCTTACGTGATAGACTTATCGCCGTCTATATACCTGACCATTCCTCCCAAGATAGAAGGAAGTACTATTAGCATTAAAGTGGGAAGTATCATCTGAGAAACCCAGATAGCCCAATGCACGTGGAGGACGCTTGTCTGCAGATCCCTAAGCTGGGGATGGTTCTCTACCATCTGAGAGATCCAGAGTGCTTTGTACAACCCGCGGTTCCACATCCAGGCCGACTTGAACTTTGATGCAAAGCTTGTGCGGTAGAGGTACTGCTTCAAACCCGCAGGTAGAGCGAAACGACGCCTCTGAATAGACGACTCCACCCACGTCTTGACTTTGGCTTGCACGGAGCTTCTTCGGCGCGAGACCCTGTTCTTCCATTTATCTGGTAAGACGTTTGGCTGCGCAAGGCCAATAGGTTCGCTAGCAAGAGCTTCGAATGCGCTTGGATTGTTTCCAGCCAGCAATATGGCAGAAACGACTGCTACATGCCCAACGATCATCCAGAATATCCCGAATGCTAATGAGTGTGAGGTGGAACTATGCTTCGGTTAGCTCCATTTGGTATTTTTGAATGATTTAACGTACCTGTCACCATAGTTTTGACGGATTTCCATGACACTATAAACAAATGAAGAGGTATAGAACAGGACACCAATACCGACAGAAGACCCAAATGTTGGCTGTGACTCGAGAAGAGAGCTAAGCTTGGACTTAATGCCCTGTAGATGAATATCTGTAATATGACGCTGATCAATTGGTGTCGTGGTACTATTAGTTTCACCTACAATCTGCAATTCTGGGATTTTGAGCGGTAGGGGTCGCAAGACCATGCCCTCAACCGTCTTATTGTCTTCTTCCCCATCATCTGTGGCTTGAGAGCTTGGACTACGGCCTGGATGTGGATCTGAATCATCCTTCTGAAGAGTCCTCGCAGGTGAAGCAGTAGGGTGGGTACTAAATGAAGCTTCATCTAGAGGCTTCACTAGAGAGTCGGAATACCTCCAGGTAGACTCAACATCGAGATTCCCAGTTAAGATGATTAGGAGTATACGGCCCCTCAACTGCGTTGATATGATTTTTTGGTAGCGTGGTGCTGATAGAAACTGTAAGAGTCGAGCATCAAACATTCGTTCCAGGCATCCTGATATGATCATTGGTCCGGCAACTACAATACTAGTCAAAGCCCATATAACAGCATCTAGAACCAATAGAGTAACTGAGGCGGGGATCTTGTACACGAGCGTGAGGTTTCCAGGGAACTCAACGAGTCTGTTGTATGGGAAAAGCCATGGCGGTATAATGATTCGACGCCTTCGAGGAATAGAGAAACAAAAGACAATGGTTGGAAGTATGAATGCTATAAGTGGTTGCAGCCATTCAGAAGGGTGTTTGGTATTTGTCCTTTCCCACCCAGGACATTCTTGACTGCACCACGTGTATGAGACAATAACCTGCGGCTGATTTCCATCTGAACCATTATAGGATGCTGTGCAAGGATTTGGATAGCTTAAGAGCTCTGGAATCGTACCACGTAGTGAGGTTTGACCAGATTGAAAGACGACGTTCCCGTCTTCGATAGTCAAGGACTGGTTCAGGGCTTTGAGACAGCACTGGTAACCGTTTCGCCCACCGAGATTCGGACTCAGTGACACAGAGTCAGTTAAGTCGCCAAGCTCTCCATTCCAGAGATCAACGATAGAATGATATGGTCCCGATGCGAGGGAGACGTGTGTAAAAAGGATGAAGAGGGAAAGTGCAGTTATCGAGTAGCATGCCATGGTCGAGAAAGAGGATAATTGCAAACACAGCTTAGGAACCTCTAATCAAAGACCGCCTACAGTGAAGTTTTTATAGAAGATGGCCAGCAGCTTAAGGCGGCCAGTGTACCTCCTCAAAGCCTTGTAGGTACCTCCTCAAAGCCTTGTAGGTACCTCCTCAAAGCCTTGTAGGTACCTCCTCAAAGCCTTGTAGGGCAGACTCGGAGGGCAGACTTGGGTACTAGCAGACAGGATTGAGCCAAAAAGTTCATAAGACGAACTGATTCGCTTCACTTCGAATTCCGTGATGCCCGAAGCACACGAGACTCCAGCAAATCAGTCAAAAGAAGGCTAAGCCGAATAAAGCCCAAGCCTTATGCTCCCATGCTGCACCTATAGGAATCAAGCTCTCTTCAGGGGGGCTTTCTGAGCTATGGGGGTCTGCACAGCCAGGTTGGTCATATCGGGTGTGCAACACAGCGCTGCAGATCACAGACCAACACAGCAAGGACATTTGTCGAGGGGAACACATCCATCCATGGGTAACGCTGACGTGCATGAGACCATGAGAATGAGTGTGGCTGGTATGGATATTAGCCGCTGTGAGCTTTTTGGGTTGGTGCTGATGACAACGTGGCACTTATTTGGGCGTTCTGCTTTCCTTTCGGTCATCCTTTAAGGGCTCTGCTGCCTTACAAGTTGTGGACTTTTGTTTCTAACCACTCCTGTCCGCGGTCTTCGGTCCATCTAGTGGTTATCTCTGATTGCCTAGGCGTTCTTCAAGGCGTATGGGCTTTATCTGAACCTTCGTAATCTTTTGAGAAATACGAAATGCCTTCGTGTTCGATGCAAGCAGTACCTCTCACCAATTTGTCCGACCTTAAGCCTACCCTAGCTTCGCTCGATTTCGTGCAAGATAGAGCTATCTACAAGCATCTTAAGCCGTACCAGGTCAATGGGCAGCTCCCGCCTGAACAGGAAGACTTCAGGACGAACCTGCTGTGGGAAACGCGAGTAAATATACCGATATACGATGTCCGGTCCAACCTCGAGGCTCTGGACCTTGAAACCCACGGTTTTGAATTTTTTAAAGTTCCTGACTTGAGCCAAATTGATGTGGGTACGGCTCATGGGGTCGAAATGTACCTACAAGCAGTAGTCGGCTTCTTAAAATCTCATCTTCAAGCCGAACAAGTAGTGGTATACGCTTTTAACGTAAGCCTTATGCCCAGTGAGTGTGTGACGTGTCTCGACTGACACGCTTAGCTTCGTGACTCTAGCGCCCTAAATGAGAAGAAGGGGAGCCATTATGCGACCAACTACTTGAAACCAGAAGTTGCAATACATGATGTCCATACAGGTATGGCTTTCCTTTGAGAAAGACGTTGCCAACCAAGGCAGATGCGACTAAGCAAGGCGGACCAAGAAGAATTCGTAAACACCTCTCGGCTGCAGAGGCTAATAGATATTTCGACGGAAACTGGCGACTGAGAATCCTCAAGTATGCTCGCAATCTTTCTTCCCGAAGAAATGTACTGACAAAAAGAACTCAAGCCTATGGAGGCCGACCTGCGAAGTCGTAGAGACCGAAGCGCTTGCGTTCTGCGACACCACTTCACTCTCCCACGGCGACCTGCTAGCGACCGATCGCCCATCGCAGGACTACCTTGGAGAGTGCTACTTCATCAAATACAATCCTGAACAGCGCTTTTATTGGTTGAAAGGTCAAACATCGGATGAGATGACAATGTTCACCAGCTTTGACACGCACTCGAAGAATGATATTTGCTGTAAGTGAGACATGGTGCACAAGGCTGTAAATGGCTGATGAACTGACTTGGATGTGGTGGCAGACGTACCTCACGCGTCCTTTGCTGATCCGGATGCGGGCGATAATTGTCGGCCTCGGACGAGCATCGAGGTCCGAGCCATTGTGGTGACCGCTCCTCCGTAATAAAGGGGTTTCTCGAACAGGATATTCGTCATTTGTTATTTGTTATTCCTCTTTTATGACGTTTAGTGCTTATATTTAAAGATTTTACTTATTCTCGTTTAGTATCTAACAAGACTGTGACTTAAGTAACAAATATCCTAATATCCTATTTTTTGAGAAACCTCTCTAATAGCTCGTAAAGTGTTTAGTCGACGCTGCGTGTGGTTCTTAGCTTCTATACGCTCAAGATTAGATGGTGCCTTATCTTCGAGGGGATTATATAATTGGTTAGTTGGGTTGCAGCCCAATGAGATACGGACACGGGACAAAAGGAGGGGCTCGCCAAACGGGAAACTGCGACATGTAATACAAGGGTGTGCATGAACGTGGTGTACCCCTCTGTCGCCACCACGGAAATTGGCACGATACTACCTTCATGAGCCATTCACGCCTGTGGGATCGACGCTTCTACCGCTTGGCCTTGTCCGCTGCCGGGTTGTTGTCAAACCACACCGATGAGTGTCAGACCACAGTGCTTATTACCCCTTAATGCTTCCAAGCGGTGGTCCGTCCGACAATATCATTCTGAATGCTATGTGCACATCACTACCTTGAGATTGCACCTAACGTCTTAACGTCAGCAGTTGTCTTTTCCGCTTTTTTTTGCTCCGGTTGCGCCTAAAGAGCATATGCAGCACAGCGCGCCCATTTGCCCTGTTTCTCCTCGCCCACATAGAGATGCCCACGATTCGTCCTTTTCACGTACCGACGTCTTTCTCCATGGCTTGCTTTGTCTGTATCTTGTCCGCTCTGACAGTTTTCTCATACGCCAGACTGAGTGTATCAACTGCACATTTGTCTTTCGACGCTTGGAAACCTCATGAGTTACACGAAAGCGGGGAAGCCAAGGCAGGCGCGGTGGTATCGATGAGTGCTCATTGCACCAAGGTCGGTATAGATGTCCTGAGGAAAGGCGGAAATGCCGCAGATGCTGTGAGGCTGACACCCTGCTATCACGAGCCTTATCTGAAGCTGATAGATGGTTGCCACCGAGTTTTGCGTTGGCGTGATTGGTATGCGCAGAAACCGATCAGGCAGCACATTATTGACAACATAGGCAGGGCTTGAATCCACAGGTCTCAGTGGGGGAGGTTTCATGGTCATCCGATCTCCAAACGGGACGTATGAGGCCATTGATTTCCGTGAATCGGCGCCATCTTCGGCTCACAAAGACATGTACCGGAACAATAAGCAGGCCTCCGTAACGGGTGGTCTGGCTAGGTAAGTAAGTAGGACTCACCTTGCCATATCTATTCACTAAACTTTCGAGTGGTGTTCCAGGCGAATTGAGGGGTCTGCAGTACCTGCATGAAAACTATGGGTCCATGCCGTGGGAGGACCTCATCAGACCGTCTGTCGAGATTGCACGTCATGGTTTCCCCATAGATGAGTCTTTAGTTGAGGTCTTTAACGGGGTTGAGAATCCTGAATTCCTCACTAAGGATCCTGCCTGGGCCGTCGACTTTGCACCGAATGGCACTTTACTTGGTTTGGGAGATATACTGACCAGAAAGAGGCTTGCATCTGTTCTTGAGAGGATTGCGATAGAAGGACCGGATGTCTTCTATGAAGGTGACATTGCTGAAGCTACGATTCGCGCTCTTCAAGCGAAGAACGGGATCATGACATTAAAAGATCTCAAGGACTACCGAGCGCTTAGGCGACAACCTATCACTATCGATTATCACGACTTCAGAATCACATCTCTTGGAGCGCCAAGCGGCGGGTCAGTGGTGTTGTCTGTGCTGAAAACGGTTGAGCGTTATCAACAGTTCGGTGACAATGCGACTCTCAATATCAGTACACATAGGCTAGATGAAGCAATACGTTTCTCTTTCGGTGCAGTGAGTAATCCTCGGTTTAGATCAAGATATGCTCATTGATCATTTGACAAAGCGGACGGAACTCGGTGACCCAGCCTATATGGATAACATCACCACTTTCGAGGAAAAATTGATATCACCAGCCTACATCAATCAGGTTATTTCCAAGATCTCTGATCAGTATACGCTACCAGTAGAAGCCTACGACCCGAACGGCTTTGAGTCAATCGAAACCCCAGGGACGTCCCATATTAACACCGCTGATGCGGCAGGACTTACGGTGTCGTTGACTAGCACGATCAATCTTTGGCTCGGTTCTACGCTCATGGTGCCTGAAACTGGAATCATCATGAATAACGAGATGAACGACTTTTCTATCCCTGGTGCCTCAAATGCGTTTGGTTATATACCATCACCTGCGAATTTCATAAAACCAGGAAAGCGGCCCCTTTCTTCTATGGCTCCAGTCATCGTTGAGTTCTTATCGAATAGCACGCTCTATTGTGCTATTGGAGGCGCAGGAGGGTCGCATATCATCACCGCCGTTATACAAGGTCTCTGGAACATTTTGGACCGTCGGATGAACCTCTATTCCGCTCTCAACATAGCCAGATTCCACGACCAGCTCGTACCAAACGAACTTGAGCTTGACTACAGATACAACAACCAAACGGCGGCATTTCTTGAAGCATTAGGCCACAACGTCACTTATAGTATACGTTCAGCAGATTTGCATGCTATACGCCGGCTTCCTAATGGCACTTTCGAAGCGGTAGGAGAGCCAAATTTCGCACCTGCAGCGGGCTACGCTATTTAAGGGAAATACCTTTCTAATAATTAACGAACGGGGTAGCTAAGGAGTGACTATAATAGGGTATTAAAGAAAGAGTAATCAGAAAAAGATGGCTTGCTTAACTATTCATAATTTACTATAATAAATTATATAATATCTTATACTCATTTAATATTATAATTAGTATAATTATATAAATCCAAAGTAATCTAAGTTACTATCACCTAACTCTAATTCAGGCTTAAACTATGTTAACTCTTTTACATCTTATTTCCAACGTAAAAAAACAGATACAAGTTAGATTAGACTGTAATCACAACCAAACCCCTACCTATTCGCCAGCCTACCTATTTCTATTCACCCTCCCTATCACTACTATAAGTGTAAGGGGCTGGCCTTGAGAAGGCAGATGCCAGATGAAAACAGATGAAATCGTTGGAGAACTACGGTATAGCTACAGGTTTCGTTATATACATGTGTGTCGGAGAATAGTATCTCCGTTAGGCAAGCGGAGTTTTCCTGCTGGAGGATGCCGAGAGCATACCAAGGATTTCCATCCGAGGATGACTGAGGTCTAACCTCTTACAATAAGGTACAACCGTAACAGCCCCTTTATAAGCTATTCCTGATTTAGGACCGGGTCGTACTAAGCTTCCTAATGCTGGTGCCTACCGAAAGAATGTATTACTGAGTTGTAAACCGTAGCCCAGGACGTATATGTTGTAGAACTCGCCTGGATCCACGACGCAAATACAACTCTTGCACTTCGGTGCTACAATAACAAGCTATGTGAAGTAGACGCAGCTACTGAGCAGGAGCACTGGGTTGGCGATGCAAATATTCCTTCTCCTCCACGTATGCCCTATGTCATTGAAATTGGAAGGGAACTGGCTAGAAAGGCTGTGGTATCACGGTCTTCCTCTCCTGTTCTTGATCGGCGCCCTTTATTTTCCCTAGCCGTACTTAAGGCAGACGGTGAGTACGGTGGCCAATCAAGCATGTAAACGTTGTGAGTCTAGAAGGCGCCGTCAAGGCGAAAACCTGCAGGAGATTGATTGAGGTACGAACCTGACCTCTAACGCCCCGCAGCTATACAAGTGCTGATTCGGAAGGCAGCAGAGGGATAAGGTCTGATGGGAAGCAAGCTAGCCTGGTCTGTGGATATAATAATGGTCCTGGGGTGTCGACTCAACCTCCTCTGGCCGGTTCAGACATGTTTTTGATGGCATCTGCACGACCAACTGCTCTTTGGCCCACTGGCATCACTGTGTTTGGACGGATACTATATGGTAGGAGTCAGGCTAGGCTAGGTACTTTTCTCGGCGAAGCCGATCACGGAGGTTCTGGAGAAGATCAATTTGATGCAGAGCCTAATCAGAGTAAAGAGTGGGTCAATGTATACGCGACTCAAAACAGTAAGTCGCGATGATGGAGCCGTCTCTATTCGTCCCATGGTGTTTATTCCATTCGCCATGTGTCCACCACAGCATGCAAGGTATGCTTTCTTGGAGCGGTCCGATTCGGATTTTATTTGCTGAATATTGCGTGGTGCACGAATCAACAGCGGACTACAGCATTCGATATTAATAACGGGGTGCATTGTGACTCCGCAATAATAATTCCCCCAACAATCACGAAATGCAACGCGCCAATCTATGCCCGCTTCCCCAGAGACTGCCAACACTCAGGACGAGCAGTGGTGGGTCTGGGTAACGCGACTTGGACCAGACACGGTGATCATGTGGCCATGTTCGATATAGACTGCTTGGACGATGTGCGCACGACCCACGCACATGTCGGAAAGGATTAATCTCGAGACGAAAAGGCAGCCTATGTGCTGGTGGTAGGTAAGGTTTCGTGCAACGCTGGGTGGGAAGCATGGCGATGGGCGCACCCGCAAACAAGGATCCGACGTGGGCATATCCAGGGTAAAGACGTTCCAGAAGGGATGGATTGCGGGGAAAGCGAGAATGCGGGGGCCTGTACAGTGAGGCTCTCTGGGTGAAGTGAGGTTTGGGTGTCAGGGTGGCGAACTCGCACCCTCGAACGGAGGCCAGCGCATGCGGATGGGTAACGCTGGGTATCGCTGGGTAGAGGCAAGCGGTCGTGGCAGCAGGCAGTCAATGGGAGGTTGCAGTTGCAGGCAGACATACAGTAAGCTGATTATTGCAGCTCGACGGCGCAGCCAGCGACGGCCACCTTCCGTTTCAGAGGATGGTTGTGCTGGGAGATGCTGGGAGATGCTGGGAGATGCTGGGGAGAAGGGCCATGGCGGCGTTTACGTTCCCAAAACAGTCACGCAAGGAACGCGACGTGGACTTGTCGCGCGAGGATCGGCCCCAGCATCCCCAGTCGTTCGGTGCATGTGGGCATGGCGCAAATGAGATTGGGCTCCGTGCGGCTGCGGACGAAGGGCGCTGGGGGCGGGAGGACTGCAGGCGGAAGCGTCGCTTCGATGAATGCGTGGTCGGAACAGGGCCCAAATTGCGCAGCGAGGGTGGGAGATAGGCGGGAAATGTTTTGGCTAAATGCGCCAGTCATGTGGAAGCATTCTAGAGGAATTCTGCACCGCGCGACGAGCCCAGGTTTTTTTTCCAGAGCGCCGGTCCGTCGACGGGAGGGAGGGCGGGCGTGTGGCGTCGTCGTGGGTGGTCGTGGGCCGTGGCGGAGAAGCTGACTGCATGGTCATGGCCTGCAGGGCGCTGGCTCTGCTGGCCGCGGCTATCACGGGGCGGCGGTGGTGCAGAGTGGTGGTGGGCGAGTGGTGAAGGGGTAGGCGATCGGCGCGACGGTGGTGGGAGAAAGGGATGGGCGTGTTGGCAGGATATTGGGCTTGATGGGACTTTTCATATGCGCGCGGGAGGCTGCTCGACGAAGCCCCACAGCGCCGACAGACGACCACGACAGGCCAGACGGGCCAGCGACGCAGCGACAGCTCCCCGCCAGCCCACACAGCCCGCAGCGTACAGCCCACAGCGTGCAGCCCACCGCTTGCAGCCCACCGCCCACGGCCTCCAGAGCCCGTATTGTGCAGGCCCAGCGCGTGACGTACACCCGCCCTCGACTGGGTGGCCCTCGGCTGGGTGGCCCTGCGCCCGTCGGTCGTGTCCATCCACCCACATCCGCCTCAGGGGCCCGCCCGCTCGCGGATCGCAGGGCAGACGCTGCTTCTGCTGGCTGGCGGCGGGCGGCCGTGGCGCTTTGTCAGGTCTGAGCAATCCATCCCGAGGCGCGAGGTCCAAGGCCTCTGCCAGCGTGTGGGGACGACTGGGGAGCATCCGTCTTTTGCCTTCTGGTCCGCGCGCTCCAGTCTGTTTCTTCTCGCGTGCGCCGCGAATCCCGCCCTGGCTATTACCAGTGCCCTGCAAGCCCATCTGCAGTACCTGGCCATGTCGTGCCCGCCCGCGCGTGGCGTCTGATCTTACCTCTTGCTCACATACATCACGGCCCGTCACAGTAATCGCCTGTCCGTCTCTCCCGCCGTACTCGAGTTGCCCCAGTGCTCCAGTGTTCCTGGCGTCGCCCCTCTCCCTCTCCCCCGAGCAGCCAGCCCGCTGGGGATATCGGCCCTTCGCACAGAGTTTTGAACTGTGGGGAAGGTTCAGCACGCCGCCAAACCTCCTCCGCCCGTCATCCGAGCCTTAGCACCTCGTCATTGCACCTGGCCTTCCGCGAGGCTCCCCAGAGCAGCATTGTAGCACCAGCCTGCAAAGACGTTCATGTGAGCGCCCGACAGCGACGTAGTGCGTCGAGGCATGGGCGATCTCGGCACCGCTACCACAACCATGGCAACACCGCAGCACTCACGCTACGAACCCGACGACCGATTGACCCTGAACGAATTCGGCGTGCCCGAGCTCCGCGCCTCGCTGCAGGGCAGCAGCCCAACCGCTCTCATGGCCTCCTTCTCCGACTTTTCCATGGCATTCAACCAGAACCAAGCCTTTGCCAACACCTTCGACAGGCCGCCACAGCCAAACGTGAAGACGAATTTCCAAAGGCATCGAGGAAGCGCAGCAGATTTGGACGACCCCGACGTGAGTGGTGGAAGTGCCCACCCGCACAGGCTGAGCGTCAGCAGTGCTGGCAACGTGGCTCGTGATGGAAACCAGACTAGTCCGGAGAGCGCAGGCGGCCTGGGCATACTGATTGGAGACACGCTGGAGGATGGATCTACCTTGGCCATGAAGTTGGACGACGCAATGCTTGGAGATGGTCCAGACGGCCTGAAGAAGGATAAAGATGGCGGATCAGACCCTCCACCGTGGAGCGAGATGAAGACAAAGGCCGGCAAGGAAAGAAAGAGGCTGCCGCTCGCCTGCATTGCCTGTCGGCGGAAAAAGATTCGCTGTTCGGGCGAGAAGCCGGCGTGCAAGCACTGCCTTAGGAGTCGGATACCGTGCGTCTACAAGGTTACCACCCGCAAGGCAGCACCTCGCACAGATTACATGGCCATGTTGGACAAGCGATTGAAGCGCATGGAGGACCGTGTCATCAAGCTCATCCCCAAAGAGAGTCTATCGTCTGTTGCAGGCGTCGGGAGGTCCGTTGTCAAGCCCGCTCTACCAGGGGCGCCTCCCAAGACGCCTGTGGGTAACAAGAAGAGAGGCGCCGAGGAAGCTTTTGGAAATGAGTTGGATGAATGGGCCAAGTCCAAGTCGGCAAACCCTGATGCGGCAGGCTCAGCTTCGCGAACGAAAGAGTCGGACGACAACAGTCTGCTTACCGAAGGCGCCGAGAGCTTGCCCTCAAAGGAAATACAAGAGCATCTCGCCGAAGTCTACTTTGACTACGTGTATGGTCAGAGCTATCCACTTCTCCACAAGCCCAGCTTCATGCGACGGCTTGCTAATGGAAAAGTCCCTCCGGTCCTCATCCTTGCCATCTGCGCCATCTCGGCTCGCTTTTCGACACACCCGCAGCTGCGAACGGAGCCCTGCTTCTTACGCGGCGACAACTGGGGGGAGAAGGCAAGGGAAATTGCACTGAAACGCTACGATGCTCCCAACATCACAATCCTGATCGTCTACCTGCTGCTCGGCTTGCATGAATTCGGAACATGCCAGGGCGGAAGAAGTTGGATGTTTGGCGGCATGGCCCAGAGAATGGCATACGCACTGCAGCTGCACAAAGAGTTGGAGTACGATCCGGGCGTGACCGAGGTGGACAAGAAACCGCTCAGTCTCACCGACCGTGAAATCCGTCGACGGACCATGTGGTCGTGCTTTCTTATGGATCGATTCAATTCGTCGGGTACAGACCGACCTCTCTTTGTCAATGAGCAGTATATTGAAGTTCAATTGCCCGTCAAAGAGCACCTTTACTTGCACGAAATACAGGCTCCAACAGAAAATCTAGATGGTAACGTACCGAACCCGGTTGCGCCGGACAGCGGCCAGTTGTCCAATCCCCGCGAGAACATGGGAGTTACGGCATATACTATTCGATTGGTATGTATTTGGGGTAAACTCGTCAAGTACATGAACCTCGGTGGCAAAGAGCGTGAGTTGGAGCCTATGTGGTCTTCCAAGTCCACCTTTCTCAGCATCAAGAAAGAAGCGAAGGAATTCAGAGAAGCATTGCCTGAGATGCTTGTATACAGCCCTGAGAACCTCAAAAGCCATGCTATCGGGAGGACTGCGAACCAGTACCTCTACTTACACATCCTCTACCAACAGATTATCCTCTTCTTGCATCGATTCTCGCTTCCCTCCCGAGCAGGGAGCCGGCCGCCAAAGGAAATGCCTCACGATTTTCTTACAGAATCTGCACGCACCGCCTTGGATGCCGCAAACCAAATCTCCATTCTTATCAACGAAGCCATAGATCATAACGTAGTAGCCCCGTTTGCGGGCTATTCCGCTTTCTTTTCATCTACCGTCCATGTCCACGGTGTATTCTCGAAAAATCCGAAGCTCGAAGCCCAATCGAAGAAGTATCTCGCATATAACGTGAAATACTTGAGTAAAATGAAGAAGTACTGGGGCATGTTTCACTACATTGCAGAGAATTTGAAGGAGCTGTATCGCCAACATGCAGATGCGCAGCTTAGAGGTGCGACTGCTGCCAATGACAAGAGTAAAGGAGTGATATTCCAGTATGGCGATTGGTTTGACAGATACCCGCACGGCGTGTCTAAGACGGACTACGAGGACGCCGCAGAGCCAAACACAAATGAGCCTGGCACAGACGCCGTGCTAGGTCAGAAGAGCGATCTACAAAGCGTCGAAGAGTTTTTCGCTTCTCTCTCGCCGCCCGCAAGGGCGGAGCACCAACGCAAGCAAGCTCGCAAAAACAGATCTAAGACTGTTTCCAAATCAGACAACGCTAACATTAGCGCCGCACAGCGCGCCGCACAGCAAGCGCAACAGATGCACACAAGCCAGCTTCATCAGCAGATTGGCCAAATCAACATCAACCCACAAGACGCTCTTGACGCCTTTGACTCCGCTTATTTCACCCAAGCAAATGCACAGCAGTTCCTCCGAGACTTCCCTCATCCACAACATGGCCTCATGCTCAACACTTCGCCTCCAACTATGATACATCCTGGCCAGCAAATGGACATGTCCCCTTTCCCGGATCTAACACCGCATCCAAGCAATGCATCATTCTGGGGCCTCGATCCCACAGGTCTTGGCACCGGTTTTATGGATGCGAGCAATGCCGGCTGGTTTCTACCTTTCAATGTCGAGCCGCCAGTGCTCGGCGATGATGGAGGCTTGTTCGGCGCCGATGCGTTCAATTTCGGGCTCGGACTTGGTACACCGGTCGAGTTGACGATGAACGGGCTCCCAGGTCACGCGCATGCACATCGGCAGAGCGTAAGCCACGGGCGCGGTGGACCTGTTGGCATGGATGGTTTGGACAGACTGGGTGGTACCCCGCAATGATGTCTCTAGGCCGCGCGTTGGAATGCGCCGTCGGCCATTTCTTGTTTCCATCGTCTACCGGTTTCTGTTATGATTGAGATGATATCAGTATATACCGTACTTTGTGTATAAGGGTGATGTTTTAAGACACGAAAAACAGGCGTTTTGGTTATTTCGAGGGGGAAACATGGGTTGATGGCTGTATAGTATTATCCGACGGAGATTAAAGGCCGAGTTTTTCTTGTAGCTTATGACAGATGTCGTCATCTTATTCCTCTGCCATGTAGACTATGGTCTCGTCGCTTCTTTT